>Ga0209777_10001753_pt1 | contig 30277 bp, 29 predicted proteins | sample FrelakmetHBP12HB_FD_187147 | JGI IMG/M metagenome (GOLD analysis project Ga0209777, IMG submission 187147) | Freshwater lake sediment microbial communities from the University of Notre Dame, USA, for methane emissions studies -HBP12 HB (SPAdes)... | ecosystem: Environmental > Aquatic >... | reverse complement strand
AAAAGGACAACCGCCGCCGCTACCATCATTGTTCCTAATGTCTTTTTCATGATCTGTTACCTCCTGTTTATAATGAGACCCAAGTTTCAGAAACGTAGTGCATAACCTAAAGGTCACTGCCGCTGAAACTTGTTGGTTCGAATTATCCCGCTTGCCGGGATTTGCCTTTATATTAATGGAAGGATCATGCCAAAATATCAATAATGCTTATTAATGCTTGTAAATACAAGATTATACTAGTTATTTATCAATTATCGCTTCCCAACATTCATCAAGTAATATCCCTCTTTGTCCCTTCTTTTTAAATGAAATATTAAAAACCGTTGAACGAAATGTGGAAGGGGTACTTAAAAATAATCTTGGAGAAATTTGTAAAAAGTGAGAGAGATTCCAAAAGTTAAAATAAAAAAGAAAGCTAGGTAAATTGAAACACGGGATAGGCCTATTTTATAGACAAATAAATGCTATTAGGCATTAGGGCAAGAATTAAACCACTGCAAAATAAATTATTTAATGCAAACGCGGCGCACTTGTTTAAAATCAGTAAAGCCTTTAAAGGCCTTCAAAATACCATCTTGTAAAAGTGTCGTCATTCCTTCGCTCATGGCTTTATTCCGCATGACCTCCACGGTTTCGTGTTTTTGTACCATTCTTTTTATGCTATCGGTGCCAATCAGGAGTTCATGAATACCCATTCTGCCTTTATATCCGGTTTTATCGCAAGCGTCACAACCCTTAGGCCGGTAAAGTTTAAAATCGTTATTGTAAGAAATATTTAATTTTGCAAACTCTTCCGTACCATAGCTCTCGACGATTTCGTCGTATTCTTCTTTTGACGGGTGATATTGTTCCTTACACTTTTTGCAAAGAGTACGCACAAGCCGTTGGGCCAGGATCCCCAATAAAGCATCGGCGAAATTGAGTGGATCAATTCCCATGTCCAGCAGACGCACAATAGTTTCCGGGGCGCTGTTGGTATGCAATGTAGTGAAAACCAAATGTCCTGTAAGAGAGGCCTCAACACCTGTTTTTGCGGTTTCAAAATCGCGCATTTCGCCGACCATGATAATGTCAGGATCAGCGCGTAAAAAGGAGCGCATGGCCGCGGCAAAATCAAAGCCGATCTTTGGTTGCACCTGCACCTGGCGCAATCCGTATTGAGTGATTTCTACAGGATCCTCCGCCGTCCATATTTTTTTATCGGGCCGGTTAATATGGTGCAAGGCCGCATGCAGTGTAGTTGTTTTTCCGGAACCGGTAGGGCCTACACATAGAATCATGCCGTAAGGTTTAGAAATAATATTAATCAATTCTTTGTAATTGCGCGGCAATAAAACCATATCTTCCAGCGGCATTGTTTCGCCTTTAGCCAATATGCGCATAACAACATCCTCCACTCCACCTTGAGTAGGAATGGAAGCTACGCGTAATTCAATCTCCTCTCCCATTGGACGCCGGAATTTAATCTTACCGTCTTGTGGCAATCTTTTTACGGTGATATCCAAATTGGACATGATCTTTATGCGCGAAATAACAGCCGCGCGGTAACTGAAGGGGACTGTTTGATAGAGGACGCAATCTCCGTCAATGCGGAACCTTATTTCCACGTTTTTTCTGCTGATATTAGGTTCAATATGTATATCCGAAGCGCCGCGTCCATAAGCGTCGTTGATAATTTTATTAACGAGCTGCATAATGACACTGTCCGATTCCGTGATCCTCTCTCCGCCAGCTTCATCTTCGATTATCGTATCTTCATCGTCCAGTCTTTCCAATATTTCCGTAAAAGAGTGTTCATCATCAGAAGAGTGATAAAAAAGGTTGATGAACTTAATAATGTCTTCAACCAAGGCAACATCGTATTTTACCTGCTTGGTTTTTAAAAGGTTTTCGATGGTGTCTCTTTTGAGAATATTGTTCGGATCATCCACGATAACATGTATTTTCCCGTCTATCTTTTCCAGCGGTACCCAAAGTTCGCGTCGTAAAAAAACCCTTTTTAAATTTTTAATTAAATCACTCGGTATAACAGCTTTATCGCTATACTGGACAAAGCGGCAGTGATAAAATTCTTCGAAGGCGTTACCGATATTATCTTTAGATATTTTGTATTTATGCATGAGGAAGTTTTCCATTGTTTCTTTTTGTTCCCGTGATTCTTCCCAAGCTCTTTCCAGATCTTCTTCTGCGATTAGATCGTGGCTTACTAAATAATCAAATCGTGTTTTCCGGCGGCGCTCAAAACGTTGTTGATTGTAAAAAGCGACGCCGAGAACTTCGGCAATTTCGAGCGCTAATCCTACTTCTTCCTCGGAAAAAGTTCCTTCGCCAATCTTTTTATTGAGGATTTGGATAACTCCAATGAGTTGATTATTATTGTATATGGGAGCAGCGAGAATTTGCTTGGTTCGAAATCCTGATTTTTTGTCCCAATTCTGATCGAAACTTAATTCAGCGTCAAATTTCTTTATTTCCGATTGATTGTAGGCGTCACTAATATTAACGACCTTGCCCGTATTGGCCACAAATCCGGCAATACTTTTATTGCTGATGGGAACTCTAATCTCTTTTAGCTGAGTACCGGTCAGGAACATGGAATAAATTTCATTGTGTGCTTCGTCTACAACATAAATAGTTATGGAATGGGCATTAAAAAGATTGAGAATGCCGTCTTTTAAATCAACAAGAATTTGTTTGATATTTTGAGCCGCGTGAATACGATTGGTTATTTCTTGCAGCGATTTTCGTATACGCAGTTTTTCATCAGCATTTGCCGAAAACTGCGTTTTGGTCGGACCGTTCATTTAAGAATCCCTCCGATAATGTCATGAAACTAAAAACTGTGTAATTCTAACAAGGCTTTATATGAATGTCAATACGACTAATGTGGTGAATAATTTATTAATTATAATACGGTCAACAAAAAAATCAGCCCGCAGTAACAATTTTGGAAAAATCAGCAATTTTATGAAAAAGTAATGATATTTCCGCCAGAAGTGATAAGCGGTTAAACTGTATTTTCCTATCTTTATCCATAACCATAACGCTGTCAAAAAAAGCGTCTACCGGCGGGCGTAAGCCGGCAAGTTGCGTTAGTGCGAAATCATAATCGCTTTTTTTAATTCCGGTTTCAACTTGGGTTTTGATTTTTTTAAAGGAAGAGAACAGATTTTTCTCAACTGCGGAAGAAAAAAGAGCGGTATTCACTTGAGGATTGCAGAAATCTTTTAAAATGTTATCCACGCGTTTGAAAGCAATGGAAATTGGTTCAAATTCGGGATTGGCGCGGAAAGTCTGCAACGCTATGATTTTTTCTAGTGCTAAAACAACGTCGGTAGAGTCGACAGTTAATACAGCATCTACCGTATCATAAGAGTATCCCTGCGCGATTAGCTGATTTTGCAGACGTCCCCGGAGGAAATCCAAAACACCTTTTTTGATTTCCGCTGACGATTTTTTTAGTGTTCTCTTGAACAAGGCTATACTTTCGTCGACAAGAAAGTCGAGTGTTATTGGATATCGTTTTGCCAAAATAATATTGATTATGCCCAAAGCCTGACGGCGCAGCGCGTAAGGATCAGCCGTGCCGGTGGGAGGCAAGCCGACACCGAAAAAGCCGACAATAGTATCAATCTTATCGGCAATGCCGACAATGGCTCCTTCATCCGTTTCCGGCAATTCGCCTCCGGCGACCATAGGCAGATAATGTTCATAAATAGCCTGGGCTACCACTGGTTTTTCTCCTGATAAAAGGGCATATTCGCGGCCCATGATGCCCTGCAGTTCGGAAAATTCACCGACCATCAGCGATTCTAAGTCAGCCTTGGCCAGAAGTGCTGCCCGGTCAACATTCTTTTTGATTGCCGGGCTTATTTTCTGAGCGATCTTTGCCGCCAGTTTACGGAAACGCATAACTTTTTCATAAGAAGTGCCCAGAAGAGTGTGGAAGACAACTTTTTTCAATGATTCGACACGGCGCTCCAAGGAAATTTTACTGTCTTCTTCAAAGAAGAATTGAGCATCGGCAAGCCTGGCCCGGAGGACTTTTTCATTGCCGCGCGCCACAATTTCCATGTCACGTGCCTTTGTATTACTTACCGCGATAAAGTAAGGCAAAAGTTTTCCCTCATTGTTAATAATGGGAAAGTATTTCTGGTGGGCGATCATTGTGGTGGTAAGAACTTCTTTGGGTATTTTTAAATAATCTTTATCGAAGTTGCCGCGCACGATTACCGGATATTCTACAATAAAAGTCAGAGTATCAAGCAGATCTTCGGTATAAAATATTTTTCCGCCGATCTCGTCTGCCGCTTTTTGCGCCTGGGCCAGAATTGATTTTTTCCTTTCCGCCGGATCGGCAATAACATAGTTTTGCCTGGCTTTGGCGAGATATTCCTCGTAATTAGAAACAGCAAAAGAAGCAGGGCTCATAAACCTGTGACCGCGGGAAGTATTGCCGCTTTTTATATCTTCAATTTTAAGTGGTATAACAGAGCCGCCATATAGGGCCAGAAGCCAGTGAATCGGCCGGGCGAAACGCAAATCATAACCAGACCAACGCATGGATTTTCGGAAAGGTATAGTCAGGAGAAAATTGGTCAGAATTTCGGGTAATAGGACTTCCGTGGATTGTCCGGATATTGTTTTTCGGGCGCCCAGATATTCACCTTTTTCGGTAACAATTGTTTCCAATTCGGAGACTTCCAGTCCCTGGCTTTTGGCAAAGCCCAACGCTGCTTTTGTCGGATTGCCGTTTTCGTCAAAAGCGGCTTTTTTGGCTGGCCCCATTTTTTCTATGGTTTGGTCTTTCTGTTTTTCCCCGACATTGGCAATATAGAGAACCAGACGGCGCGGTGTGGCCATACATTTTATTCCATCAAAAACAATCCTCTTTTCCGTAAGGGATTTACGGATAATGTCTTCCATGTCAGCCATAGCTTTGGATAAAAATCCGGCGGGAATTTCCTCAGTGCCGATTTCAAAAAGCAGTTCCTTACTCATTTTTTCTCCAGATCATTAGTTGCTCTTTAAGAGGGGATAACCCATTTCTTCCCTTTGTCTCAAATAAAGTTCGGCGCTGATGCGCGCCAGATTTCTGACCCGCCCGATATAACTGGTTCGTTCGGCAACACTGATTGCGCCGCGGGCATTGAGTAAATTGAATGTATGAGAACATTTTAAACAGTAATCATAGGCCGGCAGTACTAAATTCTTTTCAGCGGTGCGCAGAAATTCCTGTTCATATGTGTCAAAAAGTTTTCGCAACATGGGTATATCGGCGATTTCGAAGTTGTAAGTGGAAAATTCCACTTCGCCCTGATGATGTACATCACCGTATTTGACTTTATCGTTCCATTGTAAATCATAGACGTTATTGATTCCTTGAATGTACATAGCAATGCGTTCGATTCCATAAGTCAATTCCGCGCAAACCGGACGGAGGTCAAAACCACCGATTTGCTGGAAATAAGTGAATTGGGTGATTTCCATGCCGTCGAGCCACACTTCCCAGCCTAGGCCCCAAGCGCCCAATGTCGGAGATTCCCAGTCATCCTCGACGAAACGAATATCATGATCGAGAGGATCAATACCGAAGCTTTTGAGTGAATCCAGATAAAGCTCTTGAATGTCAACCGGCGACGGTTTCATGATTACCTGATATTGGTAGTAATGCTGGAGCCGGTTGGGATTTTCGCCATAGCGGCCGTCGGTCGGACGACGTGAGGGCTGGACATAAGCGACATTCCAGAGTTCCGGTCCCAGCGCGCGCAGGCAAGTGGCGGGGTGGAATGTGCCGGCGCCGATTTCCATATCGTAGGGCTGTTGAATTATGCAGCCTTGAGAGTGCCAGTATTTTTCGAGGGCGAAAATTAATTCCTGAAAAGTCACGAATTCCTCCTTGCAGTTTAAGCCAAGAATAGGCAGGTGTATTATCCGCCTTAATCTTTAATTATTACAGCGGCTAACTAACATGTCCAAGGGGATAGTGTCAATATGAAAGGATAAAAGGTTGTTACTCTCCCTGCCGGTGATTCGGAAATGAACAGTGGAGCGGTGATCACGCATCATTCATTTCCGATTCCCTCAAAATATTCCCTAAAAAATATCTTAGCAAAAAAATTGACTTTCCACAAATAAAAGTCAGGTCTCAATATGTTGCTTGCAGGTGAAACAAATAATCGACTTCTTCCTGTTATCTTCATTTTTCATATTTTTAATTTTGTGCTAGGTTACAACCTGCAATCATCAAAAAATCCTTCGTACGGTATTGAATAACCCATGCAATATGAGGTCGTCGATGAACAATTCAGTCTCGCCTCAAAACATATATATTGATACAAGCTCCCTCAGAAGTATGAGCTTTAATAAGGATGTAGCAAGCCTACTCGCTTTATCAAAAGCGGGAAAAATAAGATTATATATAAGCGAAACAACATTGTGGGAACGAGGAAGGCAACAATATGAAAAAGATTTCGCTGGCGATCGCGTTGTGCCTTATCCAGATGGAATCAATCGTTATTTGACATGGTTCAAGATTCTTTTTGAAAAACATGGTGTAATAGTAATCCCCTCTGACAATGGTATCACAGATCGAGCAGTGTTACACATGCAGAACGCCAATTTATACTTCAAACAAGACGACGAAAATGATCAGCGTGATGCCCACGTTTTAGCAACTGCAGAATTAAAGTTAGAAAAAAGCGCATTAATTCTTTGTAGCGACAATGCTCTTGTGCAGACTTTTGAAAAGATTGGATTTACCGTTCGCAGAGATTTTAAAAACTTTCTATTAGAAATTATGGGTGAAGAAGCGAATATTCCAACACTTGAAAAGCCTAGCTTAGATACACTAGATGAATATCAAATATCTACAACTTTTAGCGAATCTTTTCGGAGATTTATTAATAAAGCCGACCATCGTTCTAATGAGTACCTAACTAAGTTGCCAAGCATAACAGATAAACTTAGTGCAAAACTTGCAAATATGAATATTTTGGATGCTGAAATAAGAAAGCGGATAGTTGGATATGTACAATGGTTCTCTCCAGTGGGCAAAAAAGATTTATACTTACTTTTAGAACGAAGGCATTATAATACTGAACAAATAGAAAGCAATGCTCAGCGCCTTAGACAAGAAAACCTCTTAATTGAAACAGAGAACCACTGGCTCACAAACACACAGAATGCTGAAGCGAAAGAAATTAGTGAACAAGCCATGGCTGTTGTAATGCCGGAAATATTAGAAATTATGGAGCTAGATTAATGGATAAAAATTTAAAACAGAAAGCTCTACAAAATTTGGCTAGAACTGCAGGTGAAGTTGCTGAAGAAGCTATTAAAAAGGAATCTGCAAAAATTATTGCAGTACTTAAAAATGAGACTCAGTATGAAAAAATAGCTGACGAGTTGGAATTGCTGGATACAATAGCTTATCGGATTTATGAACAAGCTTTCATGGCCATTAGAGATTTTTTAGAAAGATTAAAAAGTTTGAAATTGACTTATGAGAATATACCAGGATTCTCTTCTGAACAATTAAGTGAGTATCGAAATAATTTTACTTTGATTGTAAAGGCACTCGAAGTATTAGAAAATATACGTTATCATAAACCATCACAGATTCTTGATATTTTCTTTGAATATTCCTGTCATGAGAAAGAAAACATTGCCAAACAAGCAATGCAGGGAATAAGCAAATTAGCTGAGTATGACCTTGATATTTTTTATGGTGATGGTAAAAATTGGCTTGGCCTAGGATGGGAACCTCAAGACAAGGTTCTGGAAAAGATTTCTTCGTTTGATAGAAATCAAAAGAAAAAATATTTCTCCGCTATTATTGTTTCCTGTACGCAGATACTTTCTCCCACTATTACTGGTACAAGTTCTAACTATAAAACCTTTACATTTCGTACTGGTGTGATGCCAGCAAAGGATGGTGTAAAACAAATACGCAAAAAAGCACTTGATGAACTTCAGAATCTTTATATGCTCGCAGAGAATATTGATCAAAAAAAGACAGTTCTGTACACAATGGAAACTGCAACACGTACACCTCATATGGGCAAATATGGGGATGATGTGAGGGTAATGATTATAGAAGATACTATTACCGTGATGAAGTTTATGAAAGATATTGTGGCGTCTGACAATATGCAAATTATGCAAAAAATTGAACACGATACATATTGGATTTTTTATCATAAAGGCACTCTCGACGAGACTATTCGAATGATAGCGTTTGAAATCAGGGATACACTATATGAAAATAAAGAATACCAGAAGTTTCGTATTCTCATAGGATTTGAAAGCATTTTTCATGATTGGGAAAAGAGTGGGCCAGAAAACGAAGATTTTGAATCCGAAAATAAGTTTCGAGAAAAAGAAGCGCTGAAATTAGCGGAAGCTATTAATGAAGACACTTATAATGACTGGAGAAGGCGCATTATTAGTTATGCAAGTATTAAATCTAATGACATGGCGACATTTCCCTATTTCGGGAAGTTTTTAGAGCATTTTGGCAAAACCTCTCCAGCTTTAGCACTAAAGCTTTTATTAGACACTTTAGATCAATTGGAAGGATTTATCATAGCAATATTTTGTGGTGTTATAGAAACGGAACGTAAGGATGATGTGTACTCCCTGATAGAGAAATGGTGTGATGAAGGGAAGTATCTGTTTAACCTTACCAGATTCTTTGAATATTCTCCTGAATTAAATGAAAAATTGCTCAACAAAATATTAAATAAGGCTGTAGCAAGCAATGATTTAAATACATTAAACCAGATAATTTCTACTGTTTCTGTACAATACAATGAAAAGAATAAGCCTCTGATTAAAAATCTTTTTATGCCAGCTTTGGAAAAACTGACCGCTAATAGAAACTCAAACTGGATATTCAGTGTCTGGTTTAGAAAACAACGCAGAGATATTATCGCAGATATGGTAGTTGCTGAACGAAAAGCCATTATCGATAATCTGTTTTGGTTGCGGGAAATTGATTACCATGCAGAAGATATATTATGTGAAATAGCAAAGCAGTCTCCTGAGTTGGTGATTCAATTTTTCTGCGATCGTCTTTCAAAAGAGAAAGATATGGATGATAAGGGCAGATACGAGGCAATTCCGTTTAATTTTCATAAGCTATCAGAACCTTTATCTCAGCACCCAATACAAGCAGTTGATACGATCCGAAATATATATGATGGTAATTATGGTTTGTTTGTATATCGTGGAGCACGTCTTCTAAAAAATATTTTTCCGAACTTTCCATCAAAATTTCAAAAAAAGCTTTTTGAAGTTGTTCAATCTAAAGAAAAAAAAGACCTGCTTTTTGTAATGGCCATTCTTAGAAATTATGACGGCAATCCTATCATTAATAGTTTCATTAAAGAGATCGTTAAAATATTGCCTGATGGCAGCGACCTTACGATTGAGCTTATTATTGCACTACAAAGTACAGGTGTTGTGACCGGAGAATATGGATTTGTAAATGCGTTTAAGCAAAAACTCGAAGATATACAACGTTGGTTGCAAGATGAGAGTCCTAAGGTTAAAAAGTTCGCTCAAAATTATATAGCGAATCTTGAAAAACGCATTGAGTATGAACAAAAACATGCTGATGAAAGAATTGCCTTACGTAAGCATGAATATGGCTCAGGCGAAGATTGAACTAAGACATATTTTCTGCGCACCTTTCAACCAGTAATCCTCAATTTGATACCTTATCGAAAACTGAGGAGTAGTAGGTGAAATAGATGATTTCTTCCTGTTAGTAAGCATTTAATAAATTTTAACGGTATGCGCTATTTCAAGCAGTATTCATTTTGAAGAATCCCTAAAATAATATGTGTTTGATTTCCGATAAGATTATGTATAGAAGGTAAGTCATTTCAAGAACAGATTTTGCGTGAAACCTATATTTACGTAGTACGTATACTAATAACTGAACTAAGCAGAAAAAAGATGGATAGATTAGCAGAGCATAAAAAATATAAACGATCTTACAAAATATTAAGAATTGTCAGATACATTTTAATCATATTGTCTATTATATTATTATTATACGCGTTATTATCTATTATTTACAAAAATTCGGCAGAGTTAAACAGAAACAGTGGCGCAGCCACAGTTCTATTAACGATATTATTAACTTCTATTACAGGATACTATGCAGTCATCACACACAAGTATTTTTTATATGAAAAAATTAGAAGAATTAAAGAAATAAGACCAGTAATAACTTTTGAAATTATAAATATTTCGTTTGATAATTTTCAAGGCTATTCTACCGATTCAAACATAACTAAGATGTTTACAGTAAATTTCAAAATAAAAAACCATAATGGTACTGCCATTAATTTTAACCAGGAGTATGAATTACCCTATAAATACTCGGAAACAGACTCTTCCTGGCATTATGTTATTATACAAAATTCAAATGAAGATAATGTTAATGAGCTAAAAAGAGACGAAACATTTACACGCTCTATTACGAACTATACCTATGACCTTATGATTACAGATAATCCGAATCCAAAGCTTTATTTTTTTGTAAGATTGAATTATGAAGATTTAGAACAAAATTCATATTCACATAGAATCTTTTTTTCTCTCTATAAAATTTACGAAAACTTATATACCACAAAGATGTATGAGGAAATTGATTTTATAGAATTTTCTAAAGTAAGGAGTTTTAGAGGAAGTTCGTATAATACAAATGATGAAATTCGTCCGTTCTTAACTCGATATAGATAACAACAATTATTTTATCTAACAAAGCAATTCAGGCAACGAAAAGAAGTAAATCAGTTCTATCCGCGATAAATACAATAGCTTGCTGTTAATTTTTTGACGTTATACCTTTTAAGTAGTAATTCACAATGTTGGAACTTTTCAAAGTCGTTTATTCGTAGGTGTAAGCATTATGTACAGAGCTTGTGCACCTGTTCCATGACTTTCAGTGATTTTACTTCCCGACCCAGAACATGTGAAATAAAACCGATGAGGATGTTGCGGGATTCCATTGCTAAACTATCGGATAAAGCGATCAGCTTAATTTTATCAATGTCCATGTCCTTGCCTAAAAGTAATGTCCGCACGGTACCCGCGGAAATGGACTGATCGTATCTTTCAGGCTGGGCACAAGCCGTGCATTTGATTCCACCATCCCGCGGATAAAAGTAATATGAACTGCCGTTGGCAACAGGAGTTTTACATCTGATGCAGTGGTCAAGCGCCGGTTCAAAACCGGCCAATTTCAGCAGGCGCATTTCAAAAAAACGCACGGTGGCAGTAGATGCTTTTTCCTCGTCAAGCAATGCTAGAAAGTTTTGTAAAAGTTCGAAGATTTTTTCATTTTTTTTCCCTTCCGGGCTGAAATGGTCTGCAAGATCGATAAAATAAGAGGCGATGAGCGTTTTTTCCAAGTCTTGTCGTATGGAATTGTAGTGGTCGATGATCTCGCAGGATTCAATAAACGCCAGCACATCGCGATTTTTGCGGGAAAAGATTATATTCGTCAGCGAAAAAGGCTCAAAAACATTGACAAAGCGCTTTTTACTTCTTTTGGCACCTTTGGCAATTCCCGTAAGCTTACCAAAATCGTTGCTGTAGAAGGTTATAATTAAATCCGATTCCCCGTAGTTGAGGCAACGTAAAACAAATCCCGTGGTTTTTTGACTTTCTCTAATGCTCATACTTTTAAAGAGGGCAGGGCATATTTTATTTCCCCGCCTACGATGGTAAGAATGGCTTTGCCCTGCATTTTCCGGCCATGAAAGGGAGAGTTCTTGCCGCGGGAGCGAAAGGTTTTTATGTCAACAGTCCATTTAAGCTGCGGATTAATTACGGTAATGTCGGCATCCGCGCCTGCCTGGAGCGTTCCTTTCGACAGGTTCAAAATACGCGCTGGGTTGGGACTCATTTTGGCTATCAGCTCCGACCACGAAAGAACTTTTTCTTGGATAAGATTTAAACTCAAGGCCAGCGAAGTCTCCAAACCGCTGATACCTTTTTCGGCATATTCAAACTCCAACTCTTTATCCGTTCGTCCGTGGGGAGCATGATCGCAGGCGATGGCATCGAGCGTTCCATCAGCCAGGCCTTCTTTAATTGCGGCAACGTCCTCAGTGCTTCTTAAAGGCGGATTGACTTTTAAATTTGTGTCATATCCCTGCAGTGCTTCATCGGTTAGAGTAAAATAGTGGGGGGCAGTTTCCGCCGTTACCCTCAGGCCTCTCTTTTTGGCTTCGTGAATCAGCCGAACTGATCCGGCCGTGCTTACATGCGCAATATGAACGCAAGTCTTGGTGAATTCGGCAATTAAAATATCGCGCGCTACCATTGCTTCCTCCGCGATGCTGGGGATGCCGCCGAGCCCCAGGATTGTAGAATAATAGCCTTCATTCATCAAACCACCGCCGGAAAGATTTATATCTTCACAATGCGAAATAATCGGCAATTCCAGTGAATAAGCGTATTCCATCGCGCGACGCATCAAAGCGGCATCCATTACCGGCTTACCATCATCGGAAAGAGCAACTACACCCGCATCTTTCAAATCCCAAAATTCCGTCAATTGGGAACCGGAAGAATCCTTGCTGATTGCGCCGATGGGATAAACGTTGGCTAGAGCAGCCTCAACAGCTTTCCTTCGGATAAATTCGGTAATGGAGCGGTTATCGTTAACAGGCGATGTGTTAGGCATACAGGCAATCGAGGTGAAACCTCCGGCAACGGCCGCTGCGGCCCCTGAAGCAACCGTTTCTTTGTATTCGAACCCCGGTTCGCGCAAATGGGTGTGCATGTCGATTAAGCCCGGTGTAAGAATCATTCCAGCCAGTTCAATAATTTTTACTTTTTCCGAATCTCTGGATTTTACTGATTTTAAAAGATCTGAACCGATTTTGGCAATCTTTCCATTTTCCAACAAAACATCCATATCGGCATCTATTTTTTGGGCAGGGTCGATTATCCTCGCGCCGGTTAGCAGTATCTTCATTCATTACCTCCGGTCAGCAGGTAAAGCAGCGCCATTCTTACTGCCACGCCTTTATTTACCTGATCGAGAATGACTGAGTAGGATGGATCATCGGCGATGTCCGGCGATATTTCCACGCCGCGATTGATTGGTCCCGGATGCATGACGATAACGTCTTTTTTGGCCAGCTTAATGTTGCTGCGGTTAAGACAGTAATGTTGGGAATATTCGCGTAGTGAAGGAAAGATGTTTTGCTTTTGCCTTTCCAGTTGAATACGCAACATCATTACTACATCCGCACTGGCAATGGCATCCTCCAGCCTGTTGTAAACTTTTACGCCCATTTGTTCGATGTCCCGGGGAAGCATGGTCGCCGGTCCGGCCAGAAAAACTTCCGCGCCCATTTTCGACAAACCGTAAATATTCGATCGGGCAACACGACTGTGGGTTATGTCGCCCACGATTGCTACTTTCAATCCGGCGATTTTGCCTTTTTTTTCTTTAATGGTCATCATGTCCAAAAGCGCCTGCGTGGGGTGCTCATGCGCGCCATCGCCGGCGTTGATAATAGACTGTTTAACCAGTGATGCCAGTAAGTGCGGAGCTCCGGCAGCGCTGTGGCGAATGACGATTACATCGGGATTCATGGCTTCCAAATTGCGTGCCGTGTCAATAAGAGTTTCTCCTTTGACGACGGAACTTGTCGATGAGGAAATGTTAATGGTATCGGCGCTGAGTCTTTTGCCTGCTATTTCAAAGGATGTTCGCGTTCGAGTGCTGGCTTCGAAAAATAAGTTAATGATCGTCTTGCCGCGCAGTGTCGGCACTTTCTTAATTTCGCGGGTGGAAATTTCCAGAAACGATTCGGCTGTTTCCAGAATGAGATTAATCTCCTCGACTGTAAGATCTTTCATTCCGAGGATATCTTTTTTTTCTAATTTCATAATCAGGTTCTAAAATTTAATATTTAAGTTCCTTCTTCAATGATCACTTCATCAATCCCGTTTTTTTCTACAAGGTTGACGCTAACGGCTTCCCAAAGAGAAGAGGGCAGATTTTTTCCCACAAAGTCAGCTCTGATCGGAAGTTCGCGATGACCACGGTCAATTAAAACAGCAAGCTGAATCATTTTTGGCCGACCAAAGTCAATCAAAGCGTCCATTGCCGCACGAATGGTCCGCCCGGTGAAGAGCACATCGTCAACAAGAACAACTTTTTTATCATCGAGGGAAAAGGGAATTTTTGTTTTACCCAGACGAGGCTTTTTATTGGAGGTGGAAATGTCATCACGGTAAAGAGTTATATCCAGGATACCAAGGGGAATTTTACCAGCTTCAATGCCGGATATTTTTTTCTGTAACCTTTCAGCCAGATATACTCCGCCGGTACGAATACCGACAAGAACAAGATCATCTTTGCCTTTATTTTTTTCCAAAATTTCGTAAGCAATACGGGTGAGGCAGCGGTCGATTCCCTCTTTGTCCATAACTATTTTAATGTTTCTATTTTCCGTCATATTGATTGTCCCTTATAAAGAATCAATTCATGTCAAGCCCTAACGCTCTCGGGTTCCTTCTAAATCACATAATAAAAAAGCCTTCCCCCTTGCGGAGAAAGGCTTTATAAACTTAAGATGTTTTCTTTCATCATCAGTTCCTTTTTCAATCTCGCTGGATTAAATTAAAAGGGCTAAATCTTTTATCCTTATACAACTAAGAAACTTATGTGTCAAGCCGGAAAATTATTCAAAATGCCTTTTGTTTAAAAAAAATAAATGATATAAGGAAGCAGCCTGGAGGGGAAAAATATGGCAATAAATCACGAACCTCAGGTCTTTTTATTTTTAAGCCGAATCCTGGGGAAAAAAATTGTTGGGGCTGAGGGCAAAGTACTGGGCCGTGTTTATGATCTTACCGCGGAATTCGTTGAGCCTTATCCCGTGGTCACGGGACTGGTATTCAGCTCTGCCCAGAAAAGAAACCCCGTTTTTCTGCCTTGGAAAGATGTGGTCGATTTAGCCAGAGATGTATCCGTTGCTATAAATTCAACGCGTGAATTATCTACCCTAAATTTGCGGCAGGGCGAACTTTTGTTAAGAGAGGATCTTTTAGATAAACAGGTTGTTGATACCGACGGTGCGAAAATAAGAAGGGTGAATGATCTCCAGTTTTTAAAAACAAGCCATGGATTACATTTGGTCCACGTTGATGTCGGCTTCCGCGGTTTGATCCGCCGCGTGGGTTTGATTAAACCTTTTGATGCAATCTTGCAAAGTCTTTTCGACTATAAATTGCCGAATCAGCTTATTTCGTGGAAATTTGTTCAACCGTTGCATTCACTTGATCTCTTGCGTTTAAATATTACCCAAAACAGGCTTGGCCAGATCCATCCGGCGGATTTGGCGGATATTTTGGAAGACTTGGATATCAGGCAGCGCGGGGCTGTTTTTAAAGCTCTTGATGTGGAAACAGCGGCGGAAACTCTTGAAGAAACCGATCCCAAAATTCAAGTGAGCTTGATTAATGATCTCAATACCGCCGAGGCGTCTGATATTATCGAGGAAATGTCACTATCTGAAGCAGCCGACCTTTTGGGGGATTTGCCGAAGGCAAAGGCTGAAGGCATCTTAAAAGAGATGGAAAAGGAAATTGCCGATGATGTCAAAGAACTATTGACGCATCCGGAAAGGGAAGCCGGCGGTATGATGACGACATCTTACTTAAGTTTTCGTCCATCTACCACGGTAGGAGAAGCATTGGAGAAATTTCGTCAGGAAGCAGAAGACATCGATTTGGTTTACTATGTATATGTTACGGATGAAGAAGATCTGCTGCTGGGCGTCATCAGTTTGCGTGATTTGATTTTGGCTGATGCTGATAAAAGACTCGAGGAAATAATGGATGATCGAGTCATTTCAGTAAAACTCGACGATAAAGATGATACGATTGCCGAACATTTTGCCAAGTATGCGGTGACCGCCATACCGGTTGTTGATGAGAATGACCGAATGCAGGGGACAATTTTATTCAGAAATCTTTTGGATGTAGTTGCTCCCCATCTGGGGAAATAAATACAACCTTTGATGGTTGGGAAAATGACCGAAAAGATAGGACATATTGCTAAAGATTTATTCAAAAAAGGTTTCTGGAAACTGGGACTTTTTTTTGCTTTCATCGGCCCCGGCATTATAACTTCCAATGTTGATAATGATGCCGGCGGTATTACTACCTATTCTCTAGCGGGTGCTCAATACGGATTAAGCCTGATTTGGATACTTATTCCCATTACTGTAGCCTTAATCATTATTCAGGAAATGTGCGCCCGCATGGGTGTTGTTTCCGGCAAGGGGCTTTCCGATTTAATTCGGGAAAGATTCGGCGCGAAAATAACTTTTTACCTGATGATAATTCTGCTATTGGCTAATCTGGGCAATACGCTTTGTGAGTTTGCAGGTATTGCCGCCAGTATGGAAATCTTCGGTGTCAGTAAATATATCTCTGTACCGACGGGCGCTTTTTTTGTCTGGTGGCTGGTGGTAAAAGGAAATTATAAATCGGTAGAAAAAGCCTTTCTGCTTGCCTGTGTCTTTTATCTTTCGTATGTTATTTCGGGATTTCTGGTTAATCCCAACTGGTCGGAAATCAAAACCGCGGCAATAACACCGAATCTACAATTTGACTCGGGCATGCTAACGATGGCCATAGGTATTATCGGAACAACAATTGCGCCTTGGATGCAATTCTATCTCCAGTCATCCATTGTGGATAAAGGTTTAAAAGCTGAAAGTTATAAATATGCCCGGATGGATGTTATCTTCGGTTCGATAACCGTTAATGTGGTGGCCTTTTTCATTATTATGCTTTGCGCTGTTACTTTATTTCAGAATGGACTCAAGATTGAAACGGCGAAGGATGCCGCACTGGCACTAGCTCCTCTTGCGGGATCATACGCCTCCTTACTGTTTGCTTTCGGCTTGCTTAACGCATCGCTTTTTGCCGCATCCATCTTGCCGCTTTCTACGGCTTATACAATTTGTGAGGCCTTTGGCTGGGAAGCAAGTTTAAATACAAAATTTATCGAGGCGCCACAGTTTTACGGCCTTTACTCTCTGATGATTTTTCTGGGCGCAGGCATTATTCTTTTGCCTAATGTGCCCCTGATTGCCATAATGTATTATTCTCAGGTTATTAACGGAATCCTTCTGCCTTTTGTTTTAATTTTCATGCTTCTTTTGATTAATGATAAACGCATCATGGGAAATTTTGTCAACAGCAGGCTGATGAACATTGTTTCCTGGGCGACTGTCGTCATCCTCAATGGTCTGTCTGTGGCGATGGTGGTTTCAGCCTTTTTCTAATAATAATCGGTATTCTTTTAATGCAGCAGACTTCCCAGCCGCCGCCAGCGAAGATTATTATCTTCGCGGTTCCATGACCAATAAATGATAAAAGCTTTTCCTTCAACGTCTTTTATATCAACAAATCCCCAATAACGGCTGTCCGAGCTTTCATCACGATTATCACCCATGACGAAAAGTGAATTCTGCGGAACAGTCACCGGGCCAAAATTATCGCGGGGCTGAATTACGCCGGGATAAATTAAATTATCACTATAAACGCCGTAAGAATCGGAATATTCTTTATCATTAATAAATATCTTTTTATTCTTAATTTCGATTTTATCTCCGGCTATGCCGATAACCCGTTTGATAAAATCTTTGGAACGATCATTGGGGTAAATAAAAACAACGATATCACCCTTCTCCGGATTAGTGACAGGGATGATCATTTTTCTTAAATAAGGTATCTTTACGCCGTAAACAAATTTATTGACTAATATTTGATCTCCGACAAGTAATGTCGGCACCATAGAGCGGGAAGGTATTTTAAATGCCTGGATGGCAAATGTCCGAATAACAAGAGCGATCAGTATCGCAATAATAATTGCTTCAATGTATTCTTGAACTTTTGATTTTATTTTTTCTTTTTTTGATTTATTATTTTCAACCATATTGACTAAACCTCTATGAATAAATATTGGAAAGAGAAAGAGCGACCATAAATAAGGCAACGAATCCTTTAACTATCTTTCTTCCAGCCATGGCAATTATGGCTCGATTAGACGCTCGGTAAAGAGATTTTAATTTCGATTGCCGGGTCACTTCCAACGTTATGATTCCGGCAAATCCTCCTAAAAAAAATCCTACCCATGCGCCCGGTCCCCAAAAAAACGGTGTAAGAATAAACGCTCCTACAATAGCACTTATCGCCGCGGTCCAAAAAACTCTTTTTGTGGCCGCCGGTTGGAGCGCGCCAGTCATAACTAAAAAGAAATCAATTGTTTCAACAATTATAGAAATAAGAAGGAGAAACAAAATAATTTTCCCGTTGACTCGATCAAAGCCGGTGAAAAGAGCATAAAGAAAGACATCTATAAAAATGATCACCGTTCCGAGCAAGTCAAATAATGTTAAATAAATGCCCGCAAAAAGTATCAAAATAAAAGCGGCGAAAGCTAGAGAAGCAAGGGAAGGCAATTATTTCTTCCTTTTCACTTTGGAAAGTTGCATGTTTTCAAAAAACAGCACTATTGGGCAAGAAATAAAGACGGAAGAATAAGTGCCGAATACGACGCCAACTAGTAGTGAAAACGCCAAATCATGTATCACTGGTCCACCCCAGATATATAGAGCGATAACAGTAAGAAATACTGTAAAGGAAGTCAATATTGTTCTGCTCAATGTCTGGTTTATGCTCAAATTGATTGTATCGGCAAGTTTCTGTCTGGGGTTTAACTTGACATTTTCTCTGATTCTATCCAGCACAACAATTGTATCATTGATAGAGTAACCAATGATGAAGAATATTGCCGCCAAAATGTTGATGGTAAATTCCATCTTTAGAAGGGAAATGGTACCAATAATAATCACAACATCATGAACAAGAGCAATAATGCCACCCAATCCGTAACGGAATTCAAAACGCCAGGCAATATAGAAGAGCATGGCCAGCCAGGAAAGAATTACGGCGAAAATGGCTTTTCTCTGGAAATCCATACCGACTTTTGAGCCGACAACTTCCACACGTCTGATTTCGTAATCTTTATTGAACGCAGTGGTCAGTGGTGTCTCCAAGTTTTCTGTTAGAAGTTTTTGATCATGAAAGGATTCCGAGGTACGGATCAAAAACTCGTTGATACCGAACTGTTGAATGACACTGTTTTCCAGGCTGGTTGATTTCAGGGCTTCTCTGATCTTATCGGCGGACATATCTTTTTGAAATTTTACTTGAATTATAGATCCACCGGCGAAATCAATACCGAGATTTAAACCGCCATGGATAATGACGGAGGCGATGCTGATAATTGTCAAGATAACCGAGAAAATTATCGCGTATTTCATTTTCCCGACAAAATCAATTTTTAGTCCAGGTTTAATAAACTCCATACTATATCTCTCCTAAAGTACTAGTGGAATTGTTTAAATGCTCAATTTTTTAATATTAAAATTCAAGGTAAAGTAATCGAAAATAATCCTCGTAACGAAAACAGCCGTAAAAAGGCTGGCCAGAAGTCCGATGATTAATGTAACCGCAAATCCCTTAATCGGACCGGTGCCGAAGATAATCAGGAAAATAGCTGAAACAATGCCGGTTACATGGGTATCAATAATGGTAATAAAGGCTCTTTTGTAACCGGTATCCAGTGACAAGCGAATCGTTTTTCCCGTTCGTAGCTCCTCTCGAATTCGTTCAAAGATAAGTACGTTAGCATCGACAGCCATACCGACAGTGAGCAGTAAACCGGCGATGCCGGGCAAAGTCAGCGTGCCCTTGAAAGCAGCCAATGTACCCAAAACCAAAACGATATTGATAATGAGAGCCAAATCCGCTACTGTTCCCGAAAGCCGGTAATAAAACATCATGAAAAAAATAACTAAAAGAGAGCCGATTATTGTGGCCATAATACCTTGTCTGATCGAGTCGCCGCCGAGAGATGGTCCTACTGTTCTTTCCTCTAAAATATTTACTGGAGCGGGCAGCGCTCCCGCGCGCAGGACGATGGCGAGATCACGAGCCTCATCCATCGTGAAATTTCCGGTAATTTGCGCCTGCCCACCTGATATCCTTTCCTGAATGACGGGCGCTGAATGTACCACACCGTCCAAAACAATAGCCAGACGCCTGCGGACATTCTCCGCGGTAATCCGGTCAAAGTCAGTGGCTCCCTGGGAATTAAATTTTATGGAAACATTCGGCTCGCTGAAACGATCGGAAATTTGCACTTTGGCTGTTTCCAGCGAAGCGCCGGTGAGAAGAGCTTTATTTTTAAGTAAATATGGCACGGAACCTCTTTGTCCGGTTGATCTGTCGGCACGCAAACCATAAGCAATTATATCTCCCTCTGGAATATTGCCGCGGAGAGCATCTTCCAGCGAGTGTTCGTCATCAACTATTTTGAATTCCAGAAGGGCGGTTTTTCCGATGAGGTTCTTTGCCCTTTCCGGGTCTTTGATTCCCGGCAGTTGAATCATGATTCTGTTATCGCCTTCGGGCACAATTTCCGGCTCGGCGATGCCGAATTGATCAACCCTGTTTCGAATTGTTTCGAGACTATGTTCAACAGTAAGCTTCTTTAGATCAATAGCTCTTTTATCATTTATTTTTAGATTGATTATTTGTCCGCCTTCACGCACGGTGGATGAAGCTATTTCTAAATCAGGATAATGGTCATGCAGCAGTTTATCCAGAGTTGCTCTCCCGGCAGAATCGGTAAGTTCCAATGAAATCGTTGCGCCTTTTGTCCTTTCCACTTTACGGAAGCGCACCTTATTTTCCATCATTGATTCTTTGAGATCATTGGCCGTTCTTTCCATCATTGATTCCAAAGCTTTCTCCGTATCAATTTCTAAAACAAGATGCATTCCGCCTTGCAAATCCAGTCCCAGATGGATTTTTTCTTTGGGTAAATATTCATTCCAGGGAGAGGGAATCTGGGTGATGAATGTCGGGATCAAAAAATACAAAGCAGCGAGACAGACAACTGCTGTGATTGATATCCTGATTTTTAAAGATTTGAACATGAATTGCCCCTTTCTATGCTATTCCTTCGGTGCGATCGCTCCCGCTTTCTGAATGATGGACGCCACAGCGCTGCGGGAGATTTTAACTCTTACTTTGTCGGCAATTTCCAGAGTGACCACTGCGTCGGCTAAACCGGTTATTTTGCCGTGAATTCCGCCGGTGGTCATAACAGTATCGCCGTAAGCAAGGTTATCCAGCAAGGCTTTGAGGTCCTTTTGCTTCTTCTGTTGAGGGCGAATTAGTAAAAAGTAGAAAATCACGAAAATTACTACCATGGTGATGATGAAACCCCAATCGCCGCCGCCGGCCGATCCACCACCCGGGATGCCGCCCATTGCGTATGCTAAAGATGTCAATTTAAGTTCCTCCTTTTTTTGTTAAAAATTCATTTTTAAATTTCAAGAAAGTTCCTTCGCTTAATGCCTTTCTAATTTTCTCCATGAGACGCATATAATAGCGGATATTATGAATAGTATTCAATATCATAGCCAGTATTTCACCGGCAATAAAAAGATGCCGCAAATACGCCCGTGAATAATTTTTGCAAGTGTAACAATCGCATGTTTCGTCAAGCGGGTCATTATCTTCCCGCCAGCGGGAGTTCTTAATAACAATCTTTTCTGAATTTGTAAACAATAATCCGTGACGGGCTGAGCGGGTAGGTATGACGCAATCAAACAGGTCGATTCCGCAAGATACTCCGGAAACAATATCCGCAGGCGTACCCACGCCCATGAGATAACGCGGTTTATCTCTAGGCAATAGAGGAGTAATTGTATCGGAGATTGTATACATGATTTCTTTAGGCTCACCCACACTCACGCCGCCTAAGGCATAACCGTCAAAACCGATGGAGACGATTTCTTCTACAGCCTGCCTGCGCAGATCCAGGTAAGTGCCGCCCTGTACAATACCGAAAAGAGCCTGATTGATATTTGTTTTGGCCGCGCGGCACAGTTTTGCCCATTTAACCGTTAAAGCGAGTGATTCTTTGGTTTGCGGTAATGTAGCAGGGTAAGGCGTGCAATCATCGAGGCACATCATTATATCGGAATCGAGCGCTTCCTGGATTTCGATTGCTTTTTGCGGGCTTAAAAAATGTCTGGATCCGTCAATGTGAGAACTAAACAATACTCCGTCGGAGGTTATCTTTCTCAAAGCCCCCAAACTGAAAACCTGAAATCCGCCGCTGTCGGTTAGAATCGGATAAGGCCAATGCATAAACTTATGAAGGCCTCCGAGCTTTTTTATGATTTCGTGGCCTGGACGCAAGTAAAGATGGTAAGTATTGGCTAAAATAATTTCAGCACCGCAATTTTTTATTTCTTCGGGGAGCATTGATTTGACGGTGCCTTGCGTGCCTACCGGCATAAAAGCCGGAGTATTCACCGTGCCGTGAGGCGTAATCATCCTTCCCAAACGGGCAGAAGTGGAAATATCTTTCTTTATCAGGTCGAATTGAAAAGGCATTTGTTTCTATCCTAACCCCGATAAACGGGATAAGTGCTAACTTACTAAAGAATAAGCATACAATCGCCGTAACTATAAAAATTATAACGTTTTTGCACTGCGTGCTGATAGGCTTTTTTAATAAACCCCGTACCGGCAAAAGCGCAGACAAGCAAAAATAAAGATGATTGCGGCAAATGAAAATTGGTTAGAAGTCCATTAACTTTTTTGAACCTGTAACCGGGATAAACAAATAGACTGGTTTCGCCCGATTGCGGCCGGATATATCCGGCCGCATCTGCGGAGCTTTCGATAGCTCTCGTAGAAGTTGTTCCGACTGCAATTACCCTGCGGGCATTATTAATTATTCGGCTTGCCTCCGGACTAATTTCATAATGTTCTGATTCCATAACATGGGTTTCGATTTCGTTTGCCTCGATAGGTAAAAAAGTTCCTAAGCCAACGTGTAAAGTTATGGATGCGATTTGCACACCTTTTGCTTCAAGCGATTGCAGAACATCTGCCGAAAAATGAAGGCCGGCAGTCGGAGCGGCAATGGAACCGGGATTTTTTGCGTAAATTGTCTGATATCGCTCCAAATCTCCGGTATTCTGCGCATCATTTTTTTTGCGCTTGATATAAGGCGGCAGGGGAGCGCGTCCAAAGCGGTTTAAATAATTTTCAAAACCATCCAATGCAGAAAAGGCAAGCAGCCATTTTTTGTCCGATATTCTGGTTATTATTTCTGCTTTGCAGTTCTCTCCCAGAATAATTATATCGTTTTTATGCAATCTCTTTGCTGGTTTCAAAAGTGCTTCCCATGTTTCGAATTCTTTTTTGCTTTCTTTCTTAACCAAGAGCAATATTTCCACAATAGCCCCCGTCTGTTTTTTGCCGAAGAGCCGTGCGGGTATTACCTTGGAATCATTAATAACCAAAACATCGCCATGATTTAAAAAATCAGCTAATTGGAAAAAATGACCGTCGGCTATTGTTTCTTCATTTCTGTCCACAAACAACATGCGTGAATGATCTCTTTGTCGGCACGGTTGCTGGGCAACAAGGCCTTCCGGCAGAAAGTATGAAAAATCTTTTAATTCCATGTCTTTTATGTGAAAATTTAAAAAGTTTGTGGCAAGTAAGCAGAATATTTTCCCGCTGTCAATGAAATTGCTTCAGCTTCTTCCAAAGTAAAGCAGGATCAAACCAATAATCATAGCGGAGATGCCCAGAAAACGTAAAGTAGATTCAGGCATTGTTATTACTTTGGCCAAGTAAATTTTTAGCTTTTCCGGAAAAATAAAGTAAGGAAGCCCCTCAATGATAAAAACCATGCCCAAAACGCAAAGGAAGTATTTCATTTGTTCATGTCCTTAGTTTTTGCTTCGTTCCAGAGAGCATCCATTTCAGTCAAAGCCGCTTTTTCCAGAGATTTGCCGCGGGCGGAAAGTTGTGCAGTAATGTAAGAAAAGCGACGTAAAAACTTATTTGTTGCTTTAGATAACGCCGTCTCGGCATCGACTTGAACAAAGCGGCTTATATTTACCAGCGTAAATAAAATATCGCCTAGCTCTTCTTCTGTTTTATTCTGGTCGCCTTTTTTTACGGCCAAATCGAATTCTTTTAACTCTTCTTTAAATTTCTTCAGCACTTCCTTAATCCTGGACCAGTCAAAGCCATAAGTAGCGGCTATAGAGGTAATTTTTTGCGCCCGTTTTAAGGCTGGTAGTGAACGCGGCACATTGGCGAATATATCCTGCTGACTATTTTTATTGTTGCGTTCCATCTTTTTGATTTGTTGCCAGTTTTCCTTGACTTCCTGCACGGAAGTTACTTTTTTATTGCCAAAAACATGGGGATGCCGCCGGATCATTTTTTTTCTAATTTCTTCCAGAACGTCGCCTAGAGAAAATAAACCGGCATCTTCGCTGATTTCGGCCAGGAATAATATTTGGAAAAGCAAGTCACCCAGTTCTTCCTTCAGGGCTTGGGGGTTTTTTTCTTCAAGAGAATCGAATGCTTCATAAGCTTCTTCCAGAATATACTTACCTATATCTTCTTTCTTTTGTTTTCTGTCCCAAGGGCAGCCGTCCGGTGAACGCAGCTTTTTTATAAGCTTAATTAATTCTTTTATAGCGTTATCATCTTTTTCCAATTAACCGGATATCCTAATAAAAAATTTAAGCCTTATTTTAGTTAAAAGACACGGACTTAATAATAAGCGTAGCATATAAAAGAGGCGCTGACAACAGATGGCTGTGTTTTTAAATAGCAATTGTTTAAAAATAGGGATGATTTTATTTGTTTAACAATTATTAAATTTGTCCTTGACAAGGCAAAAAAAAGGCGTATTCTCCCGTCAAAAGTTGGGGTATAAAAGCCCAAAGATTGCGAAATTAACTGAAAGGAGGACAGACGTTAATGAAGAAGGTATTTGCTATTATTATTTCAGTGCTTTTCGTTGCTTCTTTTGCAGTAGTAGGCTGTAAAAAAGAAGAGCCGAAACCGGCAGAGGCTCCCAAAGTTGAAGCGCCCGCTGCTCAGCCAGCGCCCGCAGCTACTTCTACCGCTCCTACCGGTGTACCGGCACCCGCACCTGCAAAGAAATAATTGTTTCTAATTCATAAGCAGGACAAATCAACCGGACATCCACTTAACGTGAGTGTCCGGTTTTTTGTTAAGCGTAGCTTATTTTAAAAAAATGTGTTATATTATTAAATATAATGGTGATTGTAATACACACTTTTTGATATTATGATTTTAAACATGTTGCATAATTGTTAAAAGATAATAATTGCCGGAGGTGCTCTATGGCGGAAGGAAACGGTGGTTTCTTTAAGGGCTTATTCATTGGCGGATTAATCGGAGCCATTATCGGGATTTTATACGCACCGAAAAGCGGCAAGGAAACGCGCGAGGAACTTGCCCGCCAGGCGGATGAAATTATAGCCAAAGCTAAAGAAGACTTTGAAAAAAACAAAGAAATTTATGAAAAAGAACTCAAAAGGTTTGAAAATATGGAATCATCGGTAAGAGATAAAGCGTCAGAGGTAGAGAGTAAAATAGACGAATTTACTCATCAAAGCGCTGAGGCCGTTCAGGACAGAAAAAAAAGATTGAAGAAGGCAATTCACGCGGGAGTTGAGGCCTATCGCGAGAAACAGAAAAAGAAACTTTTATAATTATCGAGGATAAGTCCATGGATCTGGAAATATATTTGTTAATTTTAGGCATTGCCTTTTTTCTGCTGATAATTTTTTGCATTCCCATTCTTTTACAAATATGGCTCACCACGAAAAATATTACGCTAACTTTGGATACTCTTAATCGAAGTTTGCCCATCATAATGAAGAATCTTGAAGAGATTACGACAAGCATTAATAATTCTACCACTGCTGTAAATCGAGAAATTCAAACTTTTTCCAATATAATAGACTGGTCTTATTCGGCTATAAGTGGTCTTATTGGTGATGTCCAGAACGTCGCTCCGAAAGTCATAAAATTGCATTTCTTCCCACTGATTAAAAATGCTATGGCAATTATAAAAGGTGTGCGCGTTTTTCTGAGCGTATTTTTGAATAAAAGATGAATCTGCGTGAAGAAGAAATGAAATGGTAAAAGTAACATTTTTCAACAAATGGGGCCGCGTAAAAGTTCAAAAAAAAGCAATTCCCGCTGGAGATAAGACTAAATCATTGCAAGATTCAGTGCGGGATATTAAAAAAAATCAAAGACCTCCTGCAGGCGAGGACTACCGCGAGAAATCACTAAATATTCATGGGCTTGTATGCGCCCGTTGCAGCCGTGAATTTGATGAATCCAGACGGCATCTTTTAACAGTCCACCACAAAGACGGCAATCATCACAATAATCCCGCTGATGGCAGCAACTGGGAAAATCTTTGTGTTTATTGTCATGAAGATGTCCATAGCCGCGGAGTATTGGCGGACTATTTAGAAGGCGAAGCATCCGATCGGGAATTCGGTGTTGTTTACGAAGATTTATCGGCTGCGGGCAGCTCCGGCTTATTCGCCGAAAAGTTAAAAAAAGCGTTGCAGAAAAATAAATAACAAGAGCACTTTTAATTTAAAATTACGTTTAAGTTACCTTTTTCTTTAACCAGCTTATCGCCCACGGAAGTCCCGCAAAAAACACAATTATAATCGTATTTATCTCCTTCCGGCAGGATTAACAGAAGCCTTTTTCTTACAGGAACAGCCTTTTTGCATTGAGGACAGAATAACTCTGTGGCATCAAAGTCTCTATATGATTGTTGCATTATCAATCATCACTATCCGGAATTTTCTCCCAGTTTTTAAGCCAGACTTCTGCTTCACTGTCACTGGGAGCTCGGTAATCACTGCGCGGTGAAAGTGATCCGCCGGAACCTACTTTGGGTCCGTTGGGGACGCAGGAGCGTTTATACTGCGAGGTTTTGAAAAATCTATATAGATAAATGTAAAGCCATTTTTTTATTTCCGCTAGCGTATAAGCGTTTCTCTTTTCAGGGGGGATATCGGGCCAGAGACCTTTTTTCTTATCCTTCCACGCGCAATAAGCCAGAAATGCCACTTTTTTGGGTAAATAGCCAAAACGCGTTATGTAGAAGTTATTAAAATCCTGCAGTTCATAGGGACCGATAACGTCTTCGGTTTTCTGGCAGGGTTGATTGTTAATTTCTCCGGGAATAAGTTCGGGCGATATTTCTGTTTCCAGTACATCAATAAGTGTTTTGGATACCTCTGGAGAGAATTGATTCGTGTGCGCAACCCAGCGGATCAAATGCTGGATTAGTGTTTTAGGGACGCTGGTATTGACATTATAATGCGACATGTGATCGCCTATACCGTAAGTGCTCCAGCCTAAGGCCAGTTCACTTAAGTCTCCTGTACCCACAACCAGCGCTTTTTTCGCGTTAGCCAGCCGGAAAAGATGCGCAGTACGCTGACCGGCTTGGACATTTTCGAAGGTAATATCGTAAACTTTTTTGCCGCGTGCGAAAGGATGCTTGATATCCTTGAACACCTGCAGGCAAGCGGGCTTGATATCGATTTCATTTGCTTCCACTCCCAACGCTTTCATCAGTTTAAGCGCATTGTTATAGGTTTTTGAAGTTGTCCCAAAACCGGGCATGGTGTAGGCTTTAACATTAGAACGCGGTAAGCCCAAAAGATCCGTTGTTTTGGCGGCGACAATAAGAGCGTGAGTGGAATCAAGGCCGCCGGAAACGCCGATAACCAAATTGACAATACCCGAAGCTTTTATTCGTTTAGCCAAGCCTTGAACTTGAATATTATAAGCCTCATAGCAACGTTGATCGCGTTGGGAAGGATCGGCGGGAATGTAGGGATAGCGCGAATATTCTCTGTTTAAAAGAAATTTTCCTTTGAAAGTGTCAACATCGAATTCTATCCTACGAAAAGATAAGAGCTTTTGTTTGTGGGTGGCAGAGTTCTGGCCGAAAGAGCTAAGGCGCATCCGGTCTTGCGCCAGACGATCCAAATCGATATCGCTGTATATTATCTGTGCTTTTGGCAAAAAGCGGGCGGATTCGGCAAGCAGGTTACCGTTTTCATAAATCATAGCGTGTCCATCCCAGGCTAGGTCGGTAGTCGATTCGCCGGTACCGGCGGCGGCGTAAAGATATGCGGCAACTAAGCGCGCCGATTGGTTGGCGGCCAGCTGGTGGCGGTACTCCGATTTGCCGATGGTGATATTGGAAGCGGATAAATTTCCAATGACAGTAGCACCGGCCATGGCGGCAAAACTCGAAGGGGGGATGGGAACCCATAAATCTTCGCAAATTTCGAGGAAAAAATTAAAATTATTAATATTGGCTATTTTAAATATTATATCGGCGCCGAAAGGTATGTCTTTTTGTCCGGCTAATTCTATTTTTGATGAAAGAGCGGTTTCGGCCGGAGTGAACTGCCTTCCTTCATAAAATTCACGGTAGTTGGGCAGGTATGATTTGACAGCGGCGCCCAATATTTTACCACGGTAAAATACAACAGCGCAGTTAAAAAGCCGGCAATCAATCTGTAAGGGAGCGCCTACAGCCATAATCAAATTAATCTTTTCAGAGGCTTTTGCAACTGTCGAAAGCGCTTCCTTCACACTGAACAAAAGAGCATCCTGATGGAACAAATCTTCGTTAGAATAAGCGGATAAGCCCAATTCCGGAAAAACGGCCAGTATTGCTTTTTGGGAGGCAGCCTCCCGCGCGAGTTCAATAGTTTTTTGAACGTTGAAAAAAGTATCGGCAACTCTAAGTTCGGGAATGCAAACGGCCGCGCGGATAAAACCATGATTATACAGATTAAAAAACTGATCAGATTTTTTTGGAAGCATGAATTTATCCTTTCTCTAAATAGGCGTAGGCGCTGTGGTTATGAATGCTTTCAAAGTTCTCGGCTTCAATGCTATACCAGATAAAATTTTCATCTTTGTCTAGTTTTACGGCCACACTACGGACGACATCTTCCACGAATTTTGGATTCTCATAAGCTTTTTCCGTGACGTATTTTTCATCCACGCGCTTTAAAAGAGAGTATACCTCACCGCTGGCTGAATCTTCCACTATTTTTATAATATCTTCAATCCAGAAAAATTTCTGAAAGCGCACCTTTACCGTAACGATACTGCGCTGATTATGCGCGCCGAATTGGCTAATTTCCCTGGAACACGGGCAGACTGTGGTCACGGGCACGATGACTCCAACCAGAAAATCAGTTTGGATGGCGCTGTTTTCACCCGCAAAAAGACACCGGTATTCCATGAGGCTTTTGGCTTTGGAAACAGGGGCTGTTTTTTCCAAAAAATAGGGGAATTCAATTTCCATATGTGCGGATTGGGCGCGCAGCTTTTGCCGCATCTTTTCCAGAACAGTTTGAAAGGTTTTAATACTGATCTGACCTTTGAAATCATTGAGCACTTCCACAAAGCGGCTCATGTGCGTGCCCTTGAAATGGCGCGGCAGGTTGACGTACATATTTATTGTGGCATTTACCGGCTGGGTGCCGCGGGCGCGATCAAGAACGGTAATGGGATATTTAATGTTCTTCACGCCGACTTTTTTAATATCGATATTGCGGAAATCTTTTTGATTTTGAATGTCAATCATAAATTAATAGGTTTTTATTTTAATTATTGTCAGGGATATATGTAACTGCCGCGTTATCGGATTCCCAAACTTTAACCTTGATGACTTTAACGGACTCCTTTTTTGCCTCTGATTCCATTTTTTCACTAATATATTTGGCGATATTTTCCGCTGAAGGATTTATACCGGCAAAAGAAAGGAGGGTGTTGAGATATTTATGATCAATATCTTCAAGAATTTCGGCAAGCAATTTTTTTAACACGCGAAAGTCAATTAACAATCCGGCGGGGTTTAACTTTGGAGCCGTCACAGTCAGCTCAACTTTAAAATTATGGCCGTGTAATTCTTCACATTTACCTCCTATTTCCGCAAGAACATGCGCGGCGGAAAATGATTTAATTATAGTTACTTCATACATATTAATATTTCCTCAATAGTTAATCTATAATTACTACCACATTTTAATGTAAGGAGAAATAACAAAAAACTATGGGAGAGATGGCGTTAGGTAAAACAATAATTAAGCCCGATAGAGAACATATTAGGATATTGTAAATAGCCTATGCTGGTAGTTGTCCTTACTTTGGATTCAGGACTTTTCCTTGGGGTTAATACCATTTATTAACTGTAAAATAGAATTTTTCCAGTAACCAATAACAGTGAAAT
>Ga0209777_10001752_pt1 | contig 30283 bp, 40 predicted proteins | sample FrelakmetHBP12HB_FD_187147 | JGI IMG/M metagenome (GOLD analysis project Ga0209777, IMG submission 187147) | Freshwater lake sediment microbial communities from the University of Notre Dame, USA, for methane emissions studies -HBP12 HB (SPAdes)... | ecosystem: Environmental > Aquatic >... | reverse complement strand
ATACGTTGCGATGCCATGCCTTATAGCCTTAATCCATGCTGGCATTTGTATACAGATAGACTGTAGTATTGTAGTAAAATGACGAATTGACAGGGTTTTACTACAAGAATATTTTTAAAAGAGTATTGATTAAATAAAAAGTTATGTCTTATTATCGACCATCCGAAATTGCGGCAATATTAAATATTCAAAGGACAAAAATATATACTTATCAGCAACGAGACCAATTGAAACTTATTCCTGGAATTAAGATAAAAGGACAAACTATTGATATGGAAAACCCTATTAATGAACTCTTCTTGGCAAAGAAATTTAATATTTCAACGCCTACGGAAGAATCATTATATATAAAAAATAATACTAAGAAAAATCATAATGACGAAAATTTGTTTTTTGATAGCATGGATAAAGAGAACGCTTTTTTTCTGGATAAATATGGCTTGACTGCAGATGCTTTTGAAAAAAAGGCTTTTGAATTTTATAAGGACCAATTGAAAAAAAAGATGGCAAAATTTATTTCACAAAAAAGCATAGACTATGATAGTTGATGTTAAAACACTGGCTAATTTTTGTGGAATAAAGGCAAAGAATATTCACACTTATATAGTGCGCGGGAAAATAATTAAACGCAATAATGAGCCACCTGAAGATATCAAAAATGTTAGTAATAATATTCCTGAAAAAGCTAATGAAGAAATAATTAAACCTGATTCTGAAAAAAAATCTCACAAAATAGATGATAGAAATAATGACGCAGAATATATTCCTTTAACGGAGGGAAGAAAGTTACAAAATGAAAAATTGGCTGAAGAAATAAAATATGCTAAATTAAAAAATGAAAGATATGAAGGCAAACTTATCCCAACAGATCTTGTACAACGTGCAATATCGGAAGTTATACAAAGACATAAGCAGGCACTGGCACAGGGAACCGAACAGCATTTAAGGCAATTGCTTAATGAACTGTCTGCCAGCAATGAAATTATTACTGCGGCATGCACTAAAAATACTGAAATTATTAACGATGCCTTTAGCCGGGCAATTTTTGAAACAAAACAATCTATAAAAAATGTTGCTTCTGAATCTTTAAATATTTAATAAGTAAAGTTTTTATTTATGAAAAAATGTACTAAATGTGGAGAATTTAAAGATGAATCTGAATTTGGAAAAAATAATAAAGTTAAAAGTGGTTTAAGGTCTGTTTGTAAAACTTGCCATAATTTACAAAATAAAAATTATAGACAAACTGAAAAAGGTAAATTAGTGCAAAGAAGGCATTCTTTTAAATATTCTCATTCTGAAAAAGGTAAAAAAAAAATTAAAGAAAGAGATAAGAAAATAATCAAAAAATATCAACAAAAATATTCTCATTCTGAAAAAGGTAAATTAAGTCGAAAAAAGTCTCGTAAAAAATATTTAATATCAGAAAAAGGTAAATATTTTTCTAAAAAAAATAGTATAAAACAAAGTAAGAAAAGGGTATCTGAAATTAAAGATTATTATATAGCTCACTTACAAGGATGTTCTATTAAAATAATTAGAGAATATCCCAAAAGAATAAATTTTCTTAGACTTAAATTAAAATTAAAACGTGAATTAAAACAATTAAATTAAAAAATTATGGAAGCAAAAGATGTAAAAGACATTGAAGATTTATCGACATTACTTTTGAGTCGGATTCAAAAATTTCATGATGGTAAAATTGGTGTTTCAGAAATAAAAGAAGATGCAAATGCAATGGGTAAAATAGATTTATTTCATAAACATCGAATGGAATATAATAAATTAAAAAAGGCAAATAGTTCAGTTCCCTTTTACGAATGTTCGGGAAAATAAATGCTCACTAATATTGATAAAATAATAACCATTCTCGATTCATTGGATATCCGAATTTCCCGTGAAAAACCAAGTGAGTGGGCTGAAAACAACCGGATACTTACGTCGGAAATCACTTCCTTTCCCGGGAAAATATCTTATGAACGTTTTCCATATTGGCGCGAGGTGGTCGATACACTTTCCCCGGACCATCCAATGCGAATAATTACTATTATGGGGGCAGCGCAAATAGGCAAATCAACCAATTTTATCGAAAGCGGCATCGGTTATATTATTAAAAATTGCCCAGGCAACATACTTCTTACGTCGGCAGATAAAGAATTATCCAAGGGACAAATGAGCAAGAAGATTGATCAGATGATTCAGCACTCTGGATTGCGTTCTTTTATCAGGCCAAATACTATTAAGCGCAAGAATTTAAAAACAGGAGATCGGGATGATATGAAAGAATTTCCCGGAGGATCCCTGAGTGCCCAGAGTATAAAAGCAGTGGATAAAATAAAGCAGAATGCCTTCAGGTATATTTTTGCCGACGATTTTGAAGCTGCTGTACGCTCGCAGAAACAGGCAGGCGATATTATCGATCTGATTATTATGCGTTGCAATTCATTTAAAGATAAAATGAAGATCTGTTTTATTTCGACGCCTGAAATTGAACAGAATTCTTATATAAAAAAGGCATTTTTATTTGGCGATCAACGTTATTATTTCATGCCATGCCCTGAATGCGGGCAATTAATCAGGTTCATCTGGTACGAAAAGAAAGATAATGACTACGGAAAGGCCGGTGTTTACTTCGAAAAAGATGAAGATAATCATTTAATCGAAGATAGCATTGGCTACGTTTGTCAGGAATGTGGTAAATTTTTCAGGGAAACGCATAAAAGAAATATGCTGGCTGAAGGTAAATGGATATCAACATCAAAATCTTCGCGTCCGGATTGGTTAAGTTATCATATATCGGCTTTGTATTCACCTCCCGGTTTTTTCGACTGGGCCCATCATGCCCGTACCTGGTTAGAAATATTTCCCGGTGATGGTATTGTCCGGACAAAATCGCTGCAGGTATTTTATAATTTGGTTTTAGGATTACCTTACGAACAACGCGGTAAATCTCCAAGAATTGCACAACTTTCCCGGAATACCCGTGGATATAAAATTGGAGAGATCCCCTGTGAACTTTCTGAAAAGGATGGCAACGGAAAAATAATGATGATTACTTGTGCATGCGATCTTAACGGTTTTGAAAATGATGCCCGCCTTGATTATGAAATAGTTGCGCATGCCGAAAGCAGTTCGACATATTCGATAGATGCCGGCAGTATTGGTACATTCCAGCGCGGAAAAAGTAAAGAAGAAAGAGAATGTATGACTTATCAGAATAATGAAATCAATAATGTTTGGGATGTTTTTCTGAAAGATGTTTTGCAAAAAAAATATATTTCGGATGATAAAAAACATTCTTTTCCAATTCATGCGCTTGCTGTAGATACTGGTAATTTTACCCAATATGCTTATACTTTTATTGAGCTAAATCAAGGTCTTAGTATGCCCTTTTTAATAGTTGGCGTTAAAGGTGAAGAAGGTAAAGTCCGTAAATTGAATGCCGATAATTCCCAATTCAGGAAATCAAAAGAAAAAGAACTTCTTTATATTTTAGAAGTAGATCAGATAAAAGATGAACTGGCCAATAAAATTGAATTGAAATGGTCCGAAGATAATGGATTGAAACAACCTTATGGATTTATGAATTTCCCAACATCTGAAAGCAGTAAATACGAAATGAAAAGTTATTTTATCCAATTCGAAAGTGAACATAAGGTCCCTGAATTAAATGCTGACGGATCTGAACTGGGATATAAATGGGTAAAAAGAAATACAACAGTTGCAAATCACTTCTGGGATGTCCGAGTTTATAATATGGCTGTCAGAGATATTTTTGTAGACAAAATACTAAAAGAAGCAAAAGTTAAATATTACCTGGGTTGGAAAACATATTGTGAATTGATGAAAAAACAAATGTAAATAGAAACGTAACCCCTTGCGGGTCGGCAAATGTTTTATAATGGTCATGAATACAGCTAAACAACTCCAAGGCTTGCATTTATGCGGTGTTGGCAGCAGTACGGGCGCATTGTTCAGCAACTGCCGAAAATACCGATATGTTCTTTGGAGAGTGTGGGATTTTGCTTCCAAAAGTGATGGTTATAAGTTTAAACCCTTCAACAGTAAATGAAGACTCGGACGACCCAACAATACGGCGGGTGAAAAAATGCAATAATCCGTTAATGTTGGCAGATTGGTACTTACAACTATATGCAAAAAAATCCGAAAAGATAATATTTGCCTGGGGGAATTTTAAAGAATGCAAAGAACGTGCGAAGGAAGTTTTACAAATATTTTCGGGCTATATGCTTATTAAAAACAAAGATGGTAGCCCCAGACATCCTTTATATGTGCCTGGGAATATCGAACCGGTAGCAGTGTAGTATTGCTGCTAACGGTGACGGTATAAGCTGAAACCGATTTGAAACACAACACTATCAACACGATATGAACTTGATTAGAACTACATACTTTCAATTATGCACTGCAACGGTTTTTGCTTATACCGTGTGTTGTGTGCATGTAGCTTCCACAAAATTACATTCGATGCACTGAACCTTTTTGTTTTATTTTTTAGGGAGGATATTTTTTCTTCTTTTTATATTAGGATATATTATAAAATAATATTACATTTGTACCGAACAATTAAAGTTTAAAGATTATGAAAAACGAAAAAATGACAATTCACAGGGCATTAGCTGAATTAAAGCTAATTGATTCTAAAATTGAAAAAGCGATTGCATCAGTTGAACCAACTGGAGTAATGCAAGCCAATAAACCTGTAAATGGCTTTTACAAAAAAGAAGATTTTGAAACCGAAGCAAAGGCAAAGTTTCAATCCGTGGTAGATTTGATTGAGCGTAAAAACAAAATTAAATCAACTATTGTGGCTGCAAACGGAGTTACACAAGTTGAAATTTCTGGCGTAAAAATGACAATTGCCGATGCGATTAACTTCAAATCTGTAATAGTTTTCAAAAAGAACTTAATTGCTACATTGGTTAAAAAACATAATGTCGTAAAATCAAAGTTTACTGTTGAAAACGAAAAAGTAAACAACGTTGCCTTAGAAAATGCCAAAATTATGATTGGCAAACAAGGTGATGACAGGGTTAAGCCTACTGATGAAGATGTTAAAAACATTGTAGAACCATTCGTAAAAAGGAATGAGTTTCATTTGGTTGACCCGTTAAAAGTTGAAGAACTTACAGAAAAACTACAAAACGAAGTGAATAACTTTGAGGTTGAAGTTGATGCTGTTCTTTCAGAGATTAACGCAATTACAGTTATTGAATTTTAAACTATAAAGCCTGCCGATGCGAAAAACATAAATTTAATCCCTCGCTTGAAGGTTAGAAAAGCAACTGTATGCTGAACAGACAATGCAAATGGTTCTTATGGTCACAGGTTCGATTCCTGCCTTTCTTAGGAAAGTAGCTCAGTTGGTTAGAGCATAAGTAATGCAAAAAAAAACTGAAAAGTTCAAAGTGCAAAGTTGAAAGAGCAAAGGTTAAAATTAAAAGTTCTTACGCTTTAAAGATTAAAATGCAAAGTGTAAAGTTTTTTTAAACCCCTGATAAAGTTTACAGAGTGGTGATTAATTAACTCAATGTTTTGTACAGGGCTGCATCGGCATCCTTTTTTATTAAATACTAAAATGGGAAAAGTAAACAAAAGCATAACAATTAATGAGGATATTGCAAAAGCAGGAGAAGAGCAGGCAGTAAAAGAACGCCGTTCATTTAGCTCATTTGTTGAATATTTGGTAGATGCCTACTTAATGGCTTTGAAAAAGCCAAAGAGTGTGGGCAAAAAATAAAACAAAAAGACTTATTAAGCAGTAACCTTGCTACGAAGCACCGCTATTGCACACAACGTTGAAGCTATGACCAGTAAAGGATTACGGAGCGATGCACTATCAACTAATACTAAACTGGATGCGAGCTACAACGTTGGATTGACCACTAAAACCTTTATTGGTTATAGCTTGTGTTAGCTGCTTTTATTATTGATTATTAACAATTTAAATATTAAAATTATGAATAAGGAAACAAGACAATTTATTTGGGGATTTTTTGGAACATTATTATGTTGTATCGCCGTTGCAATTCACATATCCGAAATGCACGCAGGAACATGGGTTTGTTCAACTTGGAATATCTTTTTATTAACTGGTTCATCAGTGGGATGTATTTCATTTGGACTAACACTTTTCAAGTCGCTGCGATAATTGCAGCTAACGGTGACGGTATGAGCTGAAACCGATTTGAAACACAACATTATCAACACGATATGAACTTGATTAGAACTACATACTTTCAATTACGCACTGAAACGGTTTTTGCTTATACCGTGTGTTGTGTGCATGTAGCTTCCATTTCTGTTAATTTGAAGCACGAACACTTTTTTATTTAATTTTAGCGTAGGATTTTTAAAACTTAAAATATAAAACAATGAAAGACTTATTAGGGAATAAAGTTAAAACAGGAGATATATTATTAGAACTCGGAAGAGGTTGGGGTTCTTTTAGTGGTAGCGATTACACATACCATTTAAAAATATGGCAAAAACCAAGTGGAAATGATGGCTCCGGATTTGCATATAGTGTTGATGGTACAAAACATAAATACTGGTGGGCTTCTGTAAAAAATAGTGTAAAAATTGATATGGATATTATGCCAGAAGGTTTTGAGTATTCATTTAAACACGGGATGAGCGACATTGCTTCAAAAATTGAACAAGGTACGCTTTTAGAATTGATTGAAAATTCAGATTGGAAACAACACGAAATTAAAAAAGAAGAAGTTGAACGATTTAAATTTATGAAATCTCTTAAAATTGAGAAAGTAGAAGATATAGTTTCTAATATTGAAGAACTTAAAAAAGGTGGTTATGTGCCACATGAGATAGTTTCAAAAGTATTAGAACTGACTGGCGTTGGAAGAACACGAATAAATAATGGTGAAATTGGTATTGCTGGTATGTATGACCAAATGCACTACCAAGCTATAATTGAAACTATAAGCAAAAACCCAAACTGCTTTGAAAAAGCAGAAGCGGGAGGGGAAATTAAATAAAAAAGATTTATTAAGCAGTAACCTTGCTACGAAGAAAGGCTATTGCACACAACGGTGGCGGTAAACGTCTGGTTTTGCATCACTAAATTTTAATTGAAAAACGAAATATGAAAGACTTACAAACTTATCCACAAGGCACGGCAAAACTAGCGTTTGACCGCGTGTTAGCACCCGTTCGTATTCAGCGTTCGAGGGCTAAGGGATATAAAACACCTGAAAATACTGTTTATGTTGGCAGACCGACAAAATTTGGCAATCCATTCAAATTAACACCTGATGGCTGGATATTGTATTTTAAACCAAATAAGATAGTAGGCGACCCGTGGTGTTATTGGAGTGTTTCTGGTGGTTTTACAATTAATGACATTGTTGACCTTTACGAGCAATGGATAATTGGTAAATTACCTAATTGGTTACCAACTGTTCCTGATTATTCAATTCTTAAAGGTAAAAATCTATCATGTTTTTGCCCATTAAATAAGCCGTGCCATGCCGATGTGCTACTACGTCTTTCGAATGGGTGCTAACGGTTTGTATATGAAACGTAGCCACGCACAAACCTTGCAATTAAGCACTAAACTATCTGGCTATGTTTTATATACGGTGTTGTACGCTGGGCAATTATTAAGCACTTAACTATCAATGAAATACGGTAATTTTATTATTTTTGTGTGTTTTGGGCGTTTTTTCTTCATATTTTTTGACTTATTTTTAGAGAAAATACATAACTAATTGATTACTAATGATAAAAAATATACGATTTATATTGTTTATATTGTACATATATTGTAACTTTATTCAAGATTTAAACGTATAAGAAATAAAAACAATATAATCCTAAAGATCATGAAAACTTACACAAACATCGAATTAGAAGAAAGAGCAGCAATGATGGTTAGAAGTTATCGCTCGAATCCTACTTATGAACAAGCTTTGGAAATGGCAAAAGAAGAATTAGACGAAGAATATATTGAAATTAACGAAGCAGAAATTTTGACAGTTGAAGGTTTGACAAAAAGCATTCTTACTATTAGAAATGCAAAGAATTTAAATTTTCGCCAATCAATTGAAGTAAATGAAGGTTGGCAAATTATGAATGCAGTTTCTGAATATATTTTTAGAAATGACGGTTCAGAAGAAGATGAAAAATATACTAATAATATTTGCAATAGCCGTTCAATTTCTTTAGAAGGTGCAACTAAATTCGCTACAATGATTATTGATAATGATGAATTAAAGGTAAAAATTTATAGATTAATTAAATAAAAAAAGCCATGAGTAACTTTAAATTTTACACAGTTCATAAAGGTAGAAATAGTATGAATACACCTTCTACTTATTTACAATTAGGTAAACATGATTATTTTTCAAACCCGACAAAGTACCCAACTGAAAGTTATGTTTTACCAATTTCAGATTTACCAAAAGATGTAACAATCGAGGATTTGAAAGAAGAAAAATACTTTCATTTATGAAAACCGAAAAGAAAAATTACACATTCTATCTCGATATAGAATCGACTGAAAAAATGAAGCAACTCGTTGAATCTGATGAGTTGCTTATTTATTCGAGTTTTAACCATTTTGTAGAAGTTGCGCTTCGTAAGGAGTTTCAAATTGCGAAGCAAAAGCGGGTTGGCAAAAAAAATAATAAAATTACTCCCACTGAACTCGATACGAAGGACTGAACCGCCTTGCGTACAACTCATTTATATACGAACTTAAAATTTTTAAGTCATGTCAAAACCAGTAACATCAAGTGAAATAACAAATAGATTCTTATAATTGATTCACGAAGGGTCCATTGAATTTGACGATCAACTTAAAACTTTTAAGTATTTGAATGAAATATTTGGATTAAAAAAAATTTCAAACCAGGCAAAAGAAGAAAAAGTAAGTCCATCGGCTATTTATCAAAGCAAAAGAAATTCAATACAGATTGATAATGTTCGCTTTATTTTAAATTGTGATTAAATGCAAAATTTTTTTATCATTTTGCTAAACTGTTTAGCAAATTTTTCGTATACTTGTATGTTGTCCATTACCAACATTAAAGAAATTTAAGGGTAAAACCTTAATAATCCCCTGTTCAGTTGAGTAATGGCACTGGTCAGGGGATTTCAATTAAAAAATATTATTATGAAAACATTATTTATTATTATCGTTTCTGTACTTTTAATTAGTGCATGTTGCAAAGAAAAGAATGAAGTTTATTCTTTTTCTGTAAAAAATAATTGGGACTATCTTGCCAACAATATGATTATTAAAACAAATAAAGAAGTATTTGTTGAAAGATATGATCTGATGCCGGATTCTGTTACAAAAACATTTTCTACTGAAAACACTATTGTTTATGTAACCTATAACATTGACGAAGGTTTATTAAAAGATACTTTTAAACTTTCAGGAATAAATCAGATTCTGGTAATTGAAAATAAGCATCATTAATTTTAAATTATTTGCTAAATTGTTTAGCAAAAAAAAAGGCGCCTCCTAGCGCCTTTTTATTTTCTATCCAATCCCAAATCTCTTCGCACCGCCCTTTCTACAATATAACTTATACTTCTGTCCTCTCTGTGTGCAGCCTTATCCAGGGCTTTTTTTGTGGTTTCCTGTGGCCGGAATCCCACAGATTTTCCTTTTTTATTTTTGTTCATAATAATAGTAATGCTAAAGTGTTTAGCAAATTTAAAAAATTGTTGACAAAGTTCCACATTGTCGCAATTTTAATTTCACTATTGTATTAACAGCGAAATGTTAATAACATTGCTAAACTATTTAGCATTTTATGGCCAGCATTTATACTGATTACCAGTATGTAATTGATTCAACAGGTCTTAAGCAGCGCTACGATCGCATTTGTCAGATTATTGAACTTTTAGAATTGAAACAAATAGCAGTCATTGGCAATTCAGATGTAGAACAATATTCAATCAATGACGGCCAGGTTACAATAACTACCAGATATCGATCGCCAGAGCAATTACAAAAAGCGATAATAGCTTACGAAAGAATTAAAAATTATGTTTTGCAACAGTTAACAGGCACACGGGTTTCAAGACTCGCCGATGCACAAAGTGTTCAAGCCAATGGGATTGTTCGGAGGTATTAAAAATAAAATCAATTTTTTGTTTAAGGACCTTCATTGGAATGTCCTTTTCGTAATATTGATTATCCTGTCAACTCCTGTTTGGCTGCCTGTTTCATGTTATAAAATCGGGATTATATTTTCACAAACTATTATAAGAAAGTTTATTAAACCACTCGGAAAATAATGCTTACGCTTACTGATTATAATAACCAGGTTAAATTTCTTGAAGATAAAATCAAGAGTATCCAGGCGAACTATCAGCAGCAATATTATTATTATCCTCCTATTTATTTTGCGCCTTTTACCGGTGAAAAAACACCCGGGGAAATGGGCGCCGCTAAAAATTATAAACTTCAGTATAATTATCTCAGGGTGCGCAGCTGGCAATCCTATATTGATTCTGAAGTTACTTTTTCCATCATCAATAAATATTTGAAATGGTGCGTAGGTTCAGGATTAAAATTGCAGCCGCAGCCTGATAATTATATTCTGGAAACTGAAAATTTCACTGATTTGGATGCTGATTTTATCCGCAAAGTTGAAAGTAGGTTTAATATTTATGCCAAAAGCCGTCATTCCGATTATGCCGGCATGATTAATTTAAACAAGATAGCTTTCGAAGGTTTGAAAAATGCTCTTATTGGCGGTGATGTTTTGGTTATATTAAGATTGGTTGAAGGCAGAATTGTTACCCAGATATTAGACGGTTCTCATATTATTTCGCCCTATTTTCATTCGGAATGGTTTAAAGCAGCCAGTGCGCGAGGCAATAATATTCTTTTTGGCGTTGAAGTCAACGATAAAAATGAGCATATCAATTATTATATCCAGGATAATTATGGAAATGTAACAATTGTACCGCGTATTGGCGAAAATTCAGGCAATTTAATGGCCTTTATGGTTTATGGATCCCGTTATCGGATTGATAATGTCCGGGGAATGCCACTGATTTCATGTGTGTTGGAAACAATGCGCAAGTTGGAAAGATATAAAGAAGCTGTTTTAGGAAGCGCCGAAGAACGCCAAAAGATAGCTTATTTTATCGAACATGGCATAAATTCAACTGGCGAACATCCTTTATTATCAAAATTTGCACAATCTTCTAATTTAGGTATGGGCGAAGCTCCCGAAACTAAAAGTATAGATGCTTATGAAGCCGCTGCCAGCAAAATAGTAACCACGACAAACAAACAAGTTATTAATCTTCCGCTCGATTCACAGATTAAAGCTTTTGATACTAGGAACGAACTTTATTTTAAAGATTTTTATGATACAAATATAAAACTTGTTTGTTCTGCAATGGATATTCCTTTCGAAGTTGCCATGATGATGTATAATAGTAATTATTCTGCATCGCGTGCAGCCATGAAAGATTGGGAACATTCTTTAATTGTCCAGCGTGAAGATTTTGCCGATCAGTTTCATCAGAATATTTACAATTTATGGCTCGAAGTTGAAATTTTAAAGGGCAAAATACAGGCAAAAGGATATACAAAAGCCATGATGGACAACAATATTATGGCTTTAGAGGCTTACAGGTCCGCACGCTGGCTCGGTGATAATGTTCCGCAGATAGATCCTTTGAAAGAAGTTCAGGCCGAAAGACTGAAACTTGGTGATGCCAGCACTCCTTTAACTACTTACGATCAGGCAACTGAATCACTGGGCACCGGTGATTTCAGTAAAATAATGGAAAAAATTAAACAGGAACAAAGTTTAACCGATGGTCTTAAAAAAGAAACTCCACCTGTTATAAAAAAAGGAAATCCGAATGAAGCTGATGATTTAATAAAGAATGATAAAATGAATCCGATTGCTTATTTGAATCAGAAAATCATAAAAATAATCGAATTCCCGGAATTAAGACAAGTTTTTAATTACGATTGTGGTGCTTCTGCCCTTCAATCTGTGATGGTTTTTTATGGCATTGAATTGCGTGAAGATTTTATTTTGGAACAATTAGAGGCCCAACATACGGATATTTTTGATAATGGCGTACATATTTCAGCCATTATAAAAATGGCGAATGATTACGGTATCAATGCTGAATTGAAACAAAGTTTACAGGCTGCCGATTTAATTAAGTTTATTAAAAATGAATCACCGGTTATAATATTATTGCAGGCTTGGCGTGATGAAAATAATAAAATTAAATGGTCCGATGATTATCGCGACGGACATTATGTAGTTGCAATTGGTTATACGAATGATAAAATAATATTTGAGGATCCTTCATCTTTTACCCGCACATTTTTAAGTTTTGATGAATTAAACGAGCGTTGGCATGCAATTGATGATGACGGTAAAAAGAATATTAAATCACAAGCTATTATTTTTTCAGGACAAAAAGATTTCGATTCAAACGATTTAAAACATATGAATTAACATGAGAGTATTATCAAAAATAGCATATGTAGATGCTCCGTCATCAGATTATCCGGCAGGAAGAATCAGAAATGCAGATACACAGGCAAATCCGCCAGTAACGGGGAGCCCTATAGTCGAAGAAATATATGGCGACATTATTCAATTTTTTCAAAAATTGGCTTCTTTGGCCAATATCACTATAAATGATTTACCGGATAACGAATTAAATGATTATCAATTATTACAAGCTCTTTTTACTCTTATTAATCGATCAGGATTAAGTTATAGTTTTGCGCCTTCTGGTGAATATCCAGATGGTTTTACATTTACAGCACCTGCCAATACTGTTTATCATGCAATTGACGTTGAAAATGGAGAAAATAGAACTGTTAATTATATTTTACCTCCAAATGTAACCAATGCTTATTTTTTAATAAATATACCTTCAAATCCTACAATGAGTACCACCTTGGTTATAAAATCTAATTCAGGTAAAATTTTGGTTACAGAAACAGTTGCTCCACAAGGAAATTCAATCGTTAATAAAATATATTCTTTACATCAGATTGATATAGTAAATGATACTTGGTTGTATAGACGATCAACTAATGATGCAATAATTTAAAAATTTAAAATATGCCATATCCAAATGAACATTCAGCCAGGTTGGCAAATCCAGATAAGTTCGATGAATTTCGCCGGACAAATGGTGGTACTATATTCGGACATACGAAAGTCCCTGCAACTATAGCAATTATCTGGGGCCATACAGATGGTGAACCAGATGATGCATGGCATCCACAGGCTTTGCGTTTTCCGGTAAAGAATTATACGGCAACCGAAGCAAAAAAATGGCTCAAGGACAATAATGTTAAATTTCAATCATTTGAAGAGGCTAAAAAAGATTCAAAAGATTATTCAGATATTATGCCTGACAAAGAAACTGCTAACCAGATTTACCTGATGTCTCCCATTTTCGACGAAACTGCTTTAGCTTTTTGCCAGGCGCTTGATTGTATTTCAAAAGATGAAGATTGTACGGTTTTGATGAATAGTCCGGGTGGAAGTGTATTTGCCGGATGGACCATCATAGGCAAAATGAAAGAACGTACCGGTAAGAATAATGCAAAAGTATACGGGCATGCAGCTTCTATGTCAATGTATTTTCTGCTTTATTGCGATAATGTGGAAGCCCTGGAAGTAACACGTTTTCTTATTCACAGAGCCAGCGGTTATGTCGAAAATGATGATGATCAGAAATTTTTGGACGGTATTAATTCCGATTTACGCAAACATATGGAAAGCAAACTCAATGTTGAAGTGCTGGAAAAAATTTGCGATTGTACTATGGATGATATTTTCAATGGTGATAAAGTAAAAGATGTTTGGTTAACTGCAAAGCAGGCTAAAAAAATAGGATTGATAAATGAAGTTATCCGCATGGCGCCACAGGAAATTGAAGCATTTAATAAAAATATTGTTGCAATGGTTGGGTTTTCACGAGGCAGTGAACCCGCACGAGGCAGTGAAAAACCGGAGCACATAACGGATACAGAACAGATTATTAATTTACAAACACAAAAACCGATGACGAAAGAAGAATTTAAGGCCCAGCATCCCGAAATATATGCAGTCATTCTTGCCGAAGGCGAAGCAAAAGGCGAAGTTAAAGGCACAAATGCTGAAAGGGACAGGGTACAAAGTTTCCTTGCTTACGTTGATTATGACAAGGAATATGTGCTTAAATCCGTAAAGGAAGGCACAGCTATGACAGGGGCAGTTACCTCGGAAATGCAGGTAAAAATGTTCAATGCTATCAAGTTGGGTGCTATAAAAGTTGATTCAACTGGTAAAGTTGTTACCGGCGAAGTTGATGATAAAACAGCAGAGCAAAAAGCTGTTGAAGCTGCCGAAGCAGAAGTGAAGGCTAATAATAAGAAAATTGTTGATTTTCATAAAAATTAAGCCATGAGCGATGTAACTGCAAGAAATCAAACACGCAACCAGGTTGCATTTGATTATGATTTTTCAAAGCTTTTCCTGTTTAATAATAAATATAGGAAAGTTTCTATAACTAATGGTACTGCTAATGCATTGGTTCTTACCGAAGGTATGTTAATCGGTGCCGTTGATGGAACCTATCAGGTTTATAAATCCGGTACTTCGAATATCTCTTTTGTAGGTATTTTAGGTGATACTGTAACTATTGCTGCCGGTGATACTGCAGAGGTTACTTTATGCATTGGTGGCCGTGTAAACAGTTCTTTGCTGATATTTGACGGAACCGATACATTAACTACGGTTGTAAACCACAAAACCATACTTCAGATTATTGAAAATGATTCAATTGATATTGAAGTGATGATTGTTGACCAATTATCCAAATATGATAACTAAAAATTCAGAGAAATGATACCAATTACTGATGCAAGAGGCGTTTTTACACGCCAGTTAATCGCAGTTTGGAATGAACTGATCGATTTACAACCAAAAAGTTTTTTAACATCTTTCTTTGAAAAAAAGGTTACTGATACCAAAGAAGTTTCTATACAGGTAAGACGCGGAACTGAAATGGTTGCAGTTGATGTACTTCGAGGCACAAATGGAAATCGCAATGATTTCAGACGTCATACTGAAAAACTTTTTGTACCTCCTTTCTACAATGAATATTTTGATGCAACAGAACTTGATAAATACGATTTACTTTTTGGTTCAAATGTTACCGATGCAAGCGTAAATACCGTGAATTCGGTTATCGAAAGTGCAGTTGAAAAATTGGAAACACTTCGGTATAAAATTCAACGTTCGTATGAATTGCAGGCTTCTCAAGTTCTTGCAACCGGAATAGTTGAATTGAATTCGGGCGATAACATTGATTTTAAGCGCAAGGCTGCTTCAATGCTTGATTTAACATCTGCCGGATATTGGAATAATTCAACAGTGGATCCGAAGGTTGCTCTTCAAAATGCCGGTGTATTTTTGCGCCAGGTAGGTAAGGCTACTGATGGGGAATTTAATGTAATTATGGGACAAAATGCATTTGCTGCATTCATTAATAGCACAAAATATATTACATCCCAGAACTACAATATTTACATCAAATTGATTGATTTGAAAATGCCGCAGGCTAGTGCTGAAGGTGGTTTCTTTCATGGTCAGTTAGGTGTAGGTCCTTATATTTATAATATCTGGACTTATCCGGAAATTTATGAAGATGCCAATTTAACAGCTATTCCTTATATTGATCCGGATTATGTTTATGTAATTCCTATCCGCTCGGCCAAATTTACATTAGCTTATGCAGGCGTACCGGCAATTATCCGTGATTCCAGAAGCGACGAATTTCCACAGTTGATTTCACAAACAGCTGCCGATTATGTAATCAACAATTACATTGATCCATTCCAGAAAAAGCATGTTTTTGAAATACTTTCTGCAGGTCTTACCATCCCGGTAAGTATCGATAGGATTTATTCATTCAAAGCAACCGGAACAGTTACTAACCAGGGACAAAATTAAAATAACATGAAAAAGTTCTATTTATTAATAGCAATGCTGGGTATCTTTCTAGGATTGAATGCCCAAGTACATGTAGCATATACAATGCCTGTCGGTTGGGGATATGCTGCGACCGGTTTGTCGGCTTCTGCCACAAATTATATCGCACCTTTTTCTGCTTATGATACCATAACCAAATATACGGACCATTCATTTGTGATTTATCCAAATGTAAATGGTTCTTATGAATACTATTTAGCTTATAAAATAGATAGTGTTTCTGGTGGTGTTTCGGTTAGAGATTCAGTTCTTTTACAGGGACGTTATTTCGATTCCCAAAATTGGACAACTATTACGGGAGTTAAATATTTTGGACATCGAACTACTGGATTGACTACTTCAGATAGCATCATTTATTTTAGCGGTTTACTTTCTACTTCAGGAACTATTTCCGAAACAGTAAATTATGATACTACTAAAATATTTGGGAATGGTGCAAATGATCTGAGTATTTTAAAGTATGATACAACTAAAATAGTAAATCATGTTGGTCCGACTTTAAAATCTCTTTATTATGCAACAATAACTGAAAAAAACAGGCAATTGTATAGTGCAACTGTTACCGGTACAAATACATGTTATTTACGCACAAAATATCGTGAATTACGATTTTATGTAAAACATATTGGTACGGGAACGCAGATAATTAAAGTAAAAGGCATTGAAATTAAAATCATACCATAATGTCTAAAAAATATGTAGTTAAAGTTACGGCAGTACAAGGTATTGGCAAAACTATGCATAGAGCAGGTGCAATCGTTACGGATGAATGTTTTCCGAAAGGAAATGCAGCCGAACTTGTGAAAAGTGGGCATATTGCCGAAGTTGGAAAGGATGAATCGAAAGATGATATCAATTCGGCTAAAGGCAAGAAAAAATCAACAGATAATTCTAAAGAATAATTCTGATGAGTATAGATTCTGCCAGGGTTGATATACAAAGATTTCTTACCACCGGTGGATTTCAGGTGAATGTTAGCCTGACTTCTCCGGATGGTAAAGTTGTTAGTATAAAAGCCCTGGCAGTTAAACATTTTACAACTGTTGATACAGATGGAAATCAGATTAATACAAAAAATGCCAGAGTTACTTTAGTGGAGAATAATTTAATTACGCTGAACTATCCGACGCGTAATGCAAAAGGTGAAGTTAATTTAAAAAGTCACAAATTGGATTATGCCGATAGCACTGGCATTTTAAAACATTTTGTTGTAAAGGAATGGTATCCGGATGAAACATTAGGAATAATTACTTTAATTCTAGGCGATTATGAACCGCAAGCTTAATTTCGATATTGCACCCGCTAATTTTGAACTTGTCCGCGACCAGATAGCTGCATTGTTAAAAATTGAGCTTGATGGTCAGGATAGTTTGGGTGACGAACTTATAAATAATTCCGAATATGTTTTTGATGTCTATGTTGAACGTTACACGCCAATTGACAGGAGCGAAAATATAGTTATAAATGTCGGGATTATCCGTATGACATTCGATAATCAAACGCCAGTTACGCAACGCAACGGAGCCGAATATTATATTGATGTTTATTCTCAGGGAACTGAAAAAGAAGGTTTGGATGGTTGTCTGCATTCGGCAATAAAATTGCAACGGACCATAGGTGTTATCCGGTCCATTATTCAAAGTCCCTATTATGACAGATTGGGTTTCACCAATGGAATTATTGAAAGACGATCCGTAAATGAAGTTATTTTCGCCAGTTTAAAGGATGAGAAAGATACAATTAATTCGCGTATGGCCCGGATAACATTAAAAGTAGATATTCATGAAGAAACCAGGGGCATTGAAGATTTTATTGCCGGTACATCCTGGCAAACAGTTGTAAAATTAGAATTAACAGAAAAAGGGTACAAATTTATAAATGTAAATTAAAATGATAAGTACAGCAGTAGGGTCTGAAAGAATAAGTCGCGTAGTCGGTTATAAGCTTCGCAAAGGCTCTTATCAGACAAGTTCGCCTAACCTTCCACAACGGATTGCAATATTAGGCGAAGCAAACCACGCAAACCAGGCGAACCTCAGTGTTATGCCGCGGGAAATTACCACGGCTGCCGATGCTGCTTACTGGTTTGGTGCAGGTTCTCCGATTCATCAGATGATGCGAATTCTCAGGCCATCATCCGGCGATGGTGTAGGCGGTATACCCACAATGGTTTATCCGATTGCAGAAGCAAATGGTGCAACTGCAACAACAATTGATCTTGATTTAACTATAGCAACAACAGCAACTGATAGCAATACACATTATGTCATTATTAATGGCAGAAATGGTATCGACGGGCAGGCTTATGCTTATTCAGTTAATAAAGGTGATAGCAAAGCAACTATTGAAGCTGCCATTGCAGCCGCTATTAATGGTGTATTAAGTGCACCTTGTTCTGCTGTTGTGGGTGGAAGCTGGTTGACTTTAACAAGTAAATGGTATGGCGCAACATCTGCAGAAATGCAAGTACGTTTCGATACCAATGGCAATGATTGCGGTATTACTTATGTGCAACATGCAAAAACAAGCGGTACCGGTGCGCCATCTCTTACAACTGCATTGGCTGCCTTCGGCGGTGCATGGAATACAATAGTTGTTAATCAGTTTGGTGAAACAACTAATTCCACTTTGGAAACTACAAATGGTATTCCGGATCCCGATACGCCAACTGGCCGTTATGCTGGCACTATTTTCAAACCTTTTATTGCAATCTGGGGCAGTATTGAACATACAGCTGCCACTATAGGTGCATTAACCGAAGCAAGAAAAGCAAATGTTACCTGTGCAGTTGCACCGGCTCCATATTCTGAAGGTTTCAGTTGGGAAGCTGCAGCAAATATGACTTATTTATTTGCACGTCTGGCACAGGATAGTCCGCATCTGGATGTTAATGGAAAAGCTTATCCTGATATGCCGATACCTGCTGACAGCATTATCGGTGATATGTCGGTTTATACGAATCGTGATTATTTGGTGAAAAAAGGTTGTTCGACTGTCGATTTAATTGCAGGTGCATATGTTGTACAGGATTTTGTTACAACTTATCATCCTGATGGCGAAATTCCACCACAATATAGATATTGCCGTAATTTGATTTTGGACTGGAACGTCCGTTATGGTTATTATCTGCTGGAATTGGCTTATGTAGTTGATAAAACTATTGCGCCAAGTGATCAAAGTGTTTCAGTCGATGGTGTGATTAAACCTAAAGATTGGAAGCAGGTTATCCGTTCTTATGCTGATGATTTAGCTAATCGTGCCCTTATTGCCGATGCTTCATTTATGAAAAGCAGTCTTACTGTCGAATCATCTGAAGATAATCCTGACAGACTGGATACTTTTTTCCGGTATAAAAGAACAGGGGTTGCACGCATAAGTTCAACCGATGCTGAAGCCGGATTTGCTTTCGGAGTTGTTTAACCAATTAAAATTTAAATAAAATGTTTACAGGTGGTGATATTGTCGAAATATCTTATAAGCATCCGACGCTAGGCGGCGGTACTATATTTCCAAAAGCAAGTGAAGATTTCACTGTTGATCCGGGAGGCATTGTATCTAATGACGAAGAAAATGGTGTAACAAGCGATGGCCAAATGATTGACCAGATGAATCGCAAACGCTGGTCAATGGAAGGTACTGTGGCTTGGGATATGGCAGTTCAGGATGAACTTGCAAAAGTTAAAGCCCTTGCCAAAAGTACAGTTCCTGCAACCTGGACCTTTACCCATGTAAATGGTACCATTTGGGGCGGAACGGGTAAGCCGGTTGGTACTGTTCAGGGAAGTACAAATAATTCCACTATGAAACTTAAAATTGCCGGAGGTGGTGAGCTTGTTAAGATTTCATAGCAATTAATAAAAGTGTTTTTTCATACTAAATAAAAATATAAAAATGAAAAAAGATAAAATGACGCGTGAATTGGCACAAACCGAATTTAACAAATGGTTTGACACTAAAAATTTAGCTCAAAAACTGCACGAAAAAAATGCAGATGATGAAGAAGCTATTATTGATGCTATTATAGCAGGTGATTTGATTCTCAATGATGATTTCAGTTTTACGCAAAAACTGAAATTCCCTGTTCAAATGAATGAAACCGAAAAATTGGACGAATTGAAATATGCTTACAGAATTTCTGACGGAATTATGAGCGCTGCTATAAAAGGCAATGATGCTAAAGATATGATGGGAATAGCGCAATCGGTTATATCTGCACTTACCGGACAGGTTAAAGGTACAATAAAAGCTCTCGATACAGTTGATAGCGGTTTAGGGAAACATATAGCAGCTTTTTTTTTAATTTAATTGAACAATGGGAAGCTGCAGTTAAAAGTGTAGCCCGTACTTATTACTGGAATCCTTTTATAATAGAAAGGTTGTACTTTGATGACATTGATAAATACGGGCTTTTTTACTGGTATCATGATTCTTTAGAAATGGATAAAGAAATAAATAAAAAATAATGCCTTTTACACTTTCAACGATATTTATAGTCGTCGACAGATTTTCGGCACCCATGCTTAAAATGCAGGCAAATGCGATGCGTTTTAATAGTTCGTTGGGTTCGGGATTTGCCAGTGCCGAAAGCAGCATTAATTCATTTTCAAAAGTTACAGGAGGATTACAATCAAAATTTTTTAATTTAAAAAATGCGATTGCCGGTTTTGCTCTATTTGAAGTTGGCAAACAGATTTATGATACTATGACTAAATCTGCTGAAGGCATTTTAGAACTTTCCCATACTTCAGAAAGATTAGGAATATCGACACAAACATTAAGAGAATTTCAATATGCCGCAAAATTAAAAGGCATAAATCCGGAGGCATTAACGGGAAGTTTTGATAAATTAAATAAAAATCTGGGTTCTCTAAAAATGAATATGGGTTCTTTGCATTCTTTCTTAAAACAAGTAGCTCCCGGACTTGATAGGCAATTGCGGGGAGCTAAAACTTCAGAACAGGCATTTAATATACTTGCGGATTCGATGCAAAAAATTCAGGATCCTTCAAAAAGAGCTGCATTAGCACAGGCCGCTTTTGGAAGAGGCGGAATGGTGATGGTTAGTATGTTGAATGAAGGTTCTGCCGGTTTAAAAAAATGGCGTGAAGAAGCAAAAAAAACACAAGGTGTAATAAGCGATAAGGATATTGAAAATCTTAAAAGATTTGCGGAGTCTCAAAAAAAGATGGGAGTTGCTATTGAAAGTCTAAAAATATCCATAATGACAAAACTTGTACCTGCAATAACTCCTTTGATTGATAGACTTACCAATTGGATTACAAAAAATCGTGAATTAATTGCCGGCAAAGTAAAAGAATATATCGATAAAATAGAAAAGGCTATAAAAGCAGTTGTTCCTTTTATTTTATTTATTTTAAAGCATATCAAATTAATTGCAACAGCAATTATTATTTTAATTGCAACTAATGCACTTTTAAAAGGATTGTCGATAACGTTTGCTGCAATAAGATATTCTGTTGCAGCTGCTAATTTTGTATTGGGTATTTTTCTGGCCGGTCAAAAAGCATTGCCTATAACAATGGGAACCAATAAAGCTGCTTTATTAGGTTATGCATTCGCTACAAAAATAGCAACCGCTGCACAATGGTTATTTAGTGCATCTTGTTTAGCAAATCCAGTTGTTTTAATTACAGTTGCAATACTTGCAGCCATTGCAGCAGTTGCATTGCTTGTTATGCACTGGAAAGAAATAACAAAATGGTTCGATAATTCAAGCGGCTCAATGAAAGTTCTTATTGGAATATTTACTTTTTTTGAAGCGCCAATTGTTTTAATTGCATATTATATTCGAAGTTTGATAGATACATGGGAACATTTAAAAACATCTTTTACTGATGGTGGATTTGTAAATGGCATAAAGGAAATTGGCAAATTTCTTTTATCAATGGTTTTGGGTCCTTTGCAATTTATATTAAAAATACTTGGACAGTTTCCTGGGTTAACTAAATTGAGTAAGCTTTCTGATAAAATAGGTGATTACAGAAGTGAATTAACAGGCGAAAAGAAAAAGCCTGTCAATGTTATGGCCACAACTACGCAAAATCATAATGACCGGTACGAAGAAATTAAAAAACAGCAATTTGAAATTAGTTTAATGAATAAGACTGATAAAAATATGTCAGTAAAAAGAAACGGCGGTTTAATGCCTAATGTTGGTAATACCTGGGGAACGCAGCAAATACCATGGAGAAATGATTGATTTATTAATCTATGAAGATGGCAATGGCGGAAATGTTTCGGTTGAAAACGGCGATATTAAAACAACCGGAAGTTTAGCGAATCAGGCATATCTTGCACATTTTGGCGGTAATGTTGAAGCAAATACAACAGGTGATGAACAGGCAGGCGAAATACGGGAAGATTGGTGGGGTAATTCATTTTTGAATAATGATAAAGATTCACAAATGAACAGTAATCTTGAAAGAGCGCTCAATAATAATGCGCTTTCGAGCCAGGGCAGAAGTGAAATTGAAAAACAGGCAAAAAATGATTTGAAATATTTATCTGAAATGGCTGATATAACAGTATCAGCAACTATTACAGGCAATGATAAAATTAAAATTTCAGATAAATTGGACCAGGTAAAAAACGATTTTACCTGGAATGCAACTAAAGATGAACTTATTGAAGAAATAATTATATAACTATGAATGCACGCGAAGCAAGAGCACAGACATTTAATGGTGGAAATGCTCAAAAGGAAATCCAGGAAATAGTTTTAAAAATAAATGAAGCTATTAAAAATGAATCCCTATTTATTCGAATACCTAAAATATCATATTTAGCCAGGGAATATTTTAAGGATTTAAGTTATTCTGTTGTGACCGATATTCAAGACGACGAAGTGACTATTATTAAATGGTAAAATGGCAGATATTCCATCATTAAGCACGCTTCAATCGCAGATTGAAAATGATATCCGGACAAAATTCGGCATAACGCGGCCATGGATTGGGTTAAAAATTGCATTGCGTATTATTGCAATGGTTCAGGCTGCAAGGCTTAAATTGATTTATCTTTTTATTTCCGATGTATTAAAAAATCTTTTTGTTGATACTGCAGATAGTGAATTAAACGGCGGTACTCTTGAAAGATTTGGGCGCGTAAAAATTGGCCGCAATCCATTACCTGCCCGTGCCGGAGAATATACAATGACGGTTACCGGGAATATTGGAGGTATTATTGCAAAAGGGATCATATTTAAAAGTTTGCAAACAGCAACCAGTCCAGATAAATTATATGAAGTCAAAAATTCTATTACATTATCAGATATATCCGCTTCCGTCGGAATAATTGCACTTGAATCAGGTGAAAGCGCTGTGTTAGTTATTGGTGATACAATTGAATCGACAATACCCATTGCCAATGTTGATAGTAAAGCTACTATAGCATCGGTAGATATATTGCCTGTTGATGCTGAAGATTTAGAAACTTACCGGCAAATAGTGATGCAATCGTTTCAATTGGAACCACAAGGTGGCGCTTCAACCGATTATCGTTTATGGTCCGCAGATGCACAAGGCGTTCGCACGGTGTATGCATATACAAAAAATAATGCATCTTATACTGTGCAGGTATTTGTTGAAGCTCTACCGGCTAATAGTGAACCTGGACAACCAAAAGGAGTTGCGCCGCAGGCAATGTTAGATGAAGTTACGTCGGTTATTGAAATGGATCCGGATACTTCGAAAACATTAAATGAACGCGGACGCAGGCCATTACAGGCAATTGTTGAAGTTTTATCTGTAATTCCTGTTGGTGTAACCATTATTATTCATGATTTATCAAATAAAGAAACGGCAACCATTACCGCGATAACAAATGCATTGAATGATCTAATGTATAGCATAAGACCTTATATTGCCGGCGCCGATGGTGAAAATAAAAATGATACTATATATGTTTCATCTGTGATTGCTGCAATATATGGTGCAATTGATAAAAGCATTAATTTTTCAGCAATTGATATTAAGATTAATAATACAGTAATTCCATCTTTTACGTTTGGAAATGCACCGGCCAGTTATGGCAATTATCCTTATTTATACCAGGTTTTAACGCCATGATAACCACTGCTGACATATTGAAACTTACAAAACAATTATTTCCAACTGGCAGAGCCTGGAAAATACCATTTGGCAGTGATCTCGAAAAATTATTGGAAGCTTTAAACGAATCTGAAACAAGAGCAATTAATTTCGGATTATCTGCTTTGTACAGGATATTACCGGATAATGAAAATTTCACAGCAGATGATGCAACACAATGGGAAAGAAGATTAGGATTGCCCGTTATGAGTTCTTATACGCCTTTGGAAACCAAAAAACAAATTATATGGCAAAAATACCAGTTTCCCGGAAATTTTTTAAACAGACAGAATTACCGGTATATTGAATATCAGTTGCAATTAGCAGGTTTTAATGTTTATGTTCACGAAAATTTGAATGGTGCTATCGATTTAATTAATTCCGGGACCCGGCATAGTTTTTCTTCACATCATGGATGGAATACGGAAATGGGCGGTGGGAGTATTGATATGGTTGCCAATTCGGCTTATCCAAATGAACAATTTGGAATAAGTGAAAATAAATCTTTATTTTTTATTTGTGGTGAATCATATCCTGATCCTGCAACCATAAGTCCTGATTTGAAAATTACATTCCGGAAATTGATTTTAAAATTAAAACCTGTAAATACCGTTGCTGTTTTAATTATCAATTGGGAACATTCAGGAGATTTATATGCAATGAATGGAAAAAATTTGTATGCAATGAATGATGAAAATTTAGTTTCTGAGAAATATACTTAAAAATGAATGTTGTTATAAAAATAGATAATTCGCAATGCAAAGAATATATTAATACTTTGAAGCAAATGCATCGGTCGGCCATGCCTGTAGTTGTAAGACAGACCTTGAATGATGTGGCATTTGATGTACAACAAAATACTTTGCCTGAAAAATACAAACAGGAATTCATTGAAAGAAATCCGACATTTTTAAAAGCATTTTCAGGAGTGAAAAGAGCCGAAGGTTTTGATTTGTCTGCAATGAAAGCCGAAGTAGGTATTACAAATGTTGGCAAAAGAGGTGGACAGGCAGCAATTGGTTTAACACAGCAGGAATTCGGAGGAGAAAAAAAGAAACCTTTTATTTATATGACTACTGCCAGGGCCGGCGGCAATAAAACTATGGTACAAAGAGGAAACTATATTAATAAAATAGGTAAAATTAAAGGCAAACATGCAAATGTATCCAGGCATTCAAGAAAATCAAATTTTATAGCAGCTGCAGTAATGGGCCTTAAATTGGGCAAATTTGTACTTTGGGAAAGCAAACATGGTGAAACTGCATTCTTAATTAAAGGCGTTTATTTTGGCGCCAATAATGCCGTTTCGGTTAATGTTTTGCCCATTGCTTCATATAAAGAAAACAGGGAACTTCACCTGGCAAAAAGGCCATTTGTTCATCCGGCATCATTGATCAGTCAGAAAAAAAGCGAACAATTTTTCGTTAAAAATGCTGAAAAGAAAATTAATAAAAAATAGAAAATTGAAAATCGAATGGGTTGGCAAGATGATATAGAAAATAACAGGTTTGAAATCATCACCGGTGATAAGAAAAGTTATTATCCAAAATGGAGACTGGCCAGCAAATCGCAGGAATATAATACAACTATTTTTGATTTTATAGGAGTTGAAGGTTCACTGGTTGACAGAAGAAAAGCAAAGGCCCGTAAATTTGATTTAGCAATATTTTTTGACGGTGAAAATGCTGTTCAACTTGGAAATGATTTTGAAATTTCGGCGCGGGACCTCCGCAAATGGACAATGAAACATCCTTATTATGGTGAAATAATATGTCATCCTATTTCGCTGGTTCAGAATAATGATATTCTAAATGTTACTGCATTCAATATTACGGTCATAGAAACGCTTTTGGAAGGTTGGCCAAAAGGCATGACAGACAATATTGATGCATTGCAGCAAATAACCAATACTGATATTTTAAATACCTTTTCTAAAATAAGTACGGTTGATAAGACTTCATTGAAAACATCGGTTAATAGATTCGATACGATATTTTCAAAAAAGATAATTAATACCGATCAGCTTTTGCAATTTAAAAAGAAAATATCCGATTCAATTATTGAATTGGATAAAGCAGAATTTTCAATTGTGGATTCCATACGGTCCATTCAGGCAATTATAGTTTATCCGGCAACCATAACTCAGACTTTAAAAGAAAGATTTAATATTCTTAAAGAAGCCATGGTTGATTTATTCAATAATATTGAAGGGACAATTTTCGGCAAAATAAAATGCGAATTACTGGCCGGTAATATTATTAGCAGCATGGCTGTAACATCTACCAACAATGATTTTCAGACAAGAAAAGAAATTAATGATTTTCAAAATAGCCTGGTAGATGCTTATAATCTTTACATTTCGTTTTTAGATTCTATTCAAACCGACAGGGCAGATACGAATAGTTCTTTTACGCCTGATTTCACTGTTTTGAATTCCCTGGATATTTTAATCAATAATGCATTATTAAATTTAAATGATCTTTTATTTACTTCGAAACAGGAACGTGAATATATATGTGAAAAAGATACGAATCTTATTTTGCTCACTCATAAATTGCTTGGTTTGGATGCAGATGATAATAATTTAATGACTTTCAAAAAGATTAATAATATTGGTTTAAATGAGATTTTTGCTATCAGGAAAAACAGGAAGGTGATTTATTATGTCTAATATAACGTTGAAAATAGGCGGAGTAGAATTTAAAGAATTTAATGCATTTAAAATAGCATTGAATTATAATGGCATTGCTTCTACATTTTCTTTTGATGCACGTTATGATCAGAGTAATAAAAATCACAGGAATTTATTTAAACCATTACAATACCAGGATTGCCAGGTATTATTCGATGGCAATGTAATATTGACAGGAATTATATTAAATCATCAATTAACTGCAAATCCCGAACCTACATTAAATAATATTTCCGGGTATTCAAAAACCGGAATATTAGAAGATAGTATATTGCCTCCTGATCAAATGCCTACGCAATTTGATAATTTAAATCTGAAAGAAATTGCTGAAAGTTTAATTAAGCCTTTTGGATTAAAATTGATTATTGATCAAGTCATACAAGATATTAATACTTTATACCCGGATAAAGAAATTACTTCTAAAGGGGAAAGTGCAACCAGCGATGATGAAAAAGAAAATTATGATACGATATCTAAAAAAGAACATGAAACAATCAAAGAATTTTTAACCAAACTGTGCCAGCAAAAAAATATTATACTTACGCATAATGCATATGGAGATTTGGTATTTACAAGAGTAAAATCGACCAAACAATCTATTGCAACATTTACAGAAAACAGGCCATCTACAAGAATTGCGTTATCTGTTGACGGACAAAAATTACATTCTCAAATCACTCCGCAGGGACAAATGCTATTTGATACCAACCAGGAACAAACGGATACAATTTTTAATTCATTAATTAAAGAATTCCGGCCTACTGTAGTAACTCAAAGCGTTGGTGCAATAAAAAAATATAATAAAGCAAATATTTATTCAGATAGTTTTGGCATTCAACAACGGAGCGCTGAATTACGTTCAATAACCCTTACTATCGATACAAATGAATGGATATGGTTCGATGGCAGGCGAAATCATATGATTAAGCCAAATGATATTATTGATGTTATTTCGCCGCAAATCTTTTTGAGCAAACGGACATCCTTTTTTGTTGAATCGGTAGAATTAATGAGCGATGAAAAATCGGCCACCGCAAATATTAAATGTGTATTGCCTCATGTTTATAATGGGCAGGATCCTGTAAATATATTTTCATGAAACTGGTGCAAGTTATATCAAGCCTTATAAAAGACACTATACTTTTTACGAAAGTAAAAAAAATGGGTAAAGATGTAGGTACCGGCTTAAATGCCACACCTTTTGGAATTGATTCAAATATCCCTGCAGGTTACAGGGCTATATATGCTGATACAGAAAATGAAAGTTTGAAAGTAATTATCGGATATGTTAATATTAAAGCATTGACAAAACCGGGAGAATTAAGATTGTTTTCAGAAAAATCCGACAAATCTTTAGGTTTTCAGATATATCTTAAAAATGATGGTACCTGCGAAATGAATGGAAATGCTGATTTCCTGGTCAGATTTTCGGCCCTTGAAACTGCTTTTAAAGGTTTGCAGACAAGTTTTAATGCCTTCGCAACTAATTATGTACCGGGAGGACCATCAACACAGGGATTACCGGCAAATATAACGCCTGATGTTTCAGATATTTCAGGCGCTAAAATTACAAATTTAAAAACTTCAATCAATGGCTGATGAAACTATAAAAGTAATGCAATTTGATCCGGTAACTGATGCCACCGGTGGCTGGATTTATATAGTTATTAATAATATCGATTACAGGATATCATTTGAAAATTTAATGGCTACGATTAATGGAAACAAAAATATTTTATTTTCCAATAAAAGCAATAATTTCAGTCAGGTGATACCTGCCAATACCAAGATTGCACGAATTGATTTTATAAGAATATCGGGTACTCCGGTTATAAAAGTAGGTACAACAGCCGGAAATAATGATGTAATTTCAGAAAATACATTAACAGCGCAGGATAATATTTTAGGCAATGGCATTGAATTGATTTGTGATGTCGGAAAAACATTATATTTCAGCATTTCAGGAGGGGCAGTCTCCGGTAATATTATTGTTGATAAAAATTACTTGCCGGTATAGGTTTATTGACAAAATTTTGTTAAAATTTGCTAAATAGTTTAGCAATCTAAATATTACGAATATGGCAATTGCAACATTTTATACAGGTTCGGATATATCCAGGAGCATTAAAAAGAAAGATGCATTGGGAATCTATCGTAACCTGGACAATTTTGCCGAGATTATAGTTTATGTTGCCAATGGATTGAAACAGATTAAATTTTCCAAAACTGTTAAATCGGGATATATTCAATTGGTAAGAATATCGGAAACCGAATACCGATTTGATTTGACAAGTGACAATACGCAATATTTAGGAGCCGGAAATATAATCTGTGGAATAGATTTTATTGCAACTTCATCAGATGCCAGGGATGGAAGATTGAATGCAAAATGCGAAACTATCATATTTAAGTTAAAAAAATCAGTAACAGAAAGTGAACGATAATGGATACCGTTGAAATTATAGACGAATCGACGAATGAAGTTATTGAGATAACTGAAAATACTACTATTATCGTGCAGGGAAATGTCAATTTTAGAAAAGGAATTGCTATTCCGATAACAACTGCCGGATTGACAATTGCTTGGATTAATCCTTTGGGTGATTCTGGTAATGACTATATTTTAGAACCATTTTTTTACAATGAAACCGGATATAAAGGTTTTATCGTCACGAATAGAACTAATTACGGATTTACAATAATACCTGACGAAAATGGCTATTTTGAATATTATGCAGAATTAAGACTTTCAGAAATTGGAAAAGAAGAAAATATTATTGATATAACAACAGAAGGTTATGAAGTTAATTTTAGTTCAATATTAGGTATTTCGGGTAACAGTTATTTATTGAGAATATTTTGTTATAATAATACTGGTTATAAAGGTTTCAGGATTGAAAACAGGACCGAAACTGGGTTTACAATTTATCCTGACGAAAATTGCATACTTGAATATAAAGCAACTTTATTATGAAAAAAATTTTGATTTTATTAATGTTAATACCAGCAATATGTTTTGGGCAAAGTGGAACAAGAATATCGCCCGATACGGTAGTAACAAAAGTAATTAAAGCAAAAGGTTCAAATTATGTAATCTTTAAAAGTTATATTAAACTATCGAATAATGAAATCCTTGATACTATTTTGGATAACGTATTAACAAATTGGGACACTATATCAAAAATTCCAACAAAAAACTACTTGCAAAAGTATGTTAAAAATCATAGTTCTCTTATTGATACAATTATTCAAATTTCGACTAAGCAAAATTTAAAAGATAGTTGCAAGGCTATAAGTGCCAGATTAAATCAGAAAGGCAGTGGAAGCAATTCCCCAGATACAACTAAAACAGACATTATTGGACATTATGGAACGCAACATGATAAATTTGTTTTAAATGCATCAATAAATACAAAAGTTAACAATTCAGATTCAAGTTTATTTGAACG
>Ga0209777_10001751_pt1 | contig 30295 bp, 28 predicted proteins | sample FrelakmetHBP12HB_FD_187147 | JGI IMG/M metagenome (GOLD analysis project Ga0209777, IMG submission 187147) | Freshwater lake sediment microbial communities from the University of Notre Dame, USA, for methane emissions studies -HBP12 HB (SPAdes)... | ecosystem: Environmental > Aquatic >... | reverse complement strand
TTGGGGTTATAGTTTTTTCCGTCACGTGCCTTGCGCCTTCCCTCGATTTGATCTATTGGAGAAGTAATACAGATGACCTTTGTCAGTTGCCTCAAAATTTTAGCCTCGCCCGATTCGAACTGCTCATCAAAAAAACTGCCGGATGCCACCTTTGATGCCAGATATGACTCAATACGCCAAAGACGTTTCTCGCCGGAAAGAATTGCACGAAACTCCCGTTTGGGAGTTCCTTTTCTTGAGGTTCCTGTAGGTTGGGGTTTTTCGACAAGCTCTCCCTTAGCTGACATTTCGTCGAGCTCCTTTGGCGTTACAAAATAGTAATCGATTCCATGAACTTCACCCGGGCGGGGAGCTCTGTCGGCGCAGGTAACCAATCTCTTGAATTTTAGACCGATAATTGCGGGGTGCTTTAGCACCTCGTTTGTAACAGTATCCTTACCCGTGCCGGAAGGACCCGTAATTACCAAAAGAAATCCCGTTTCGGATAAAATTTCTTTTGTTTCGAATCCTCTACCGGTTTCTGTGGCCGAATTCGTCATTCCTGCATATTGTACCAGAGAGGTGGTATTTGATACTATGAATGTATGCCCACCTCAAAAAGTGAGGACGAAGCTTTAGTAAAAAAGTCTCCATCGAAACAAAAGATTAAGCTTGCAGTTGACGGAGAGGCTCTAAAAAAGTTCCGTCTGGTCGTTGTTGCCTATTCCAGTGTTCAAAGGGAGCATTTTGCTACAAAGTCTGCCTATGAAGCGGAAGTTGAGGTTGAAGAAAGGGCGGTTGAAGTTTCCGAAGAAATCAGGAAACTTGGAGTTCAGGTTAGGACACTTCCCGGAGATCAATATTTTTACACAAATCTGCTCGTCGATAAACCCGACCTGGTGGTTAATCTTGTTGATACCCTAAAAGGCCGCGACCAGCTCCAGCCATCGGTTCCGGCGGCCCTGGAGCTTGCCAACATTCCCTATACAGGTGCCGGAATGGAAGGGCTAATTATCGGCAACAACAGAAATTTAACCAAAAGACTTCTAATGGCTTATGACATTCCGACCCCTCCGTTTCAATTTATCCGAAGGGCGGGAACGAGTATTGATGAGGATTTGGGTCTTCCCCTGATAGTCAAATTAAATGAAGGTGGGGGAAGTGTGGGAATTGATAACCATGCCGTTAAGGAAAGTTTTAGAGCCGCAATGCTCAGGGCCAATAAAATGATCTCAACTTATAGATATCCGGTTGTTGTGGAAAAGTTTATCGGAGGACCTGAAATTACCGTTGTTGTTTTTGATGATGGAACTAAACGTCATGTGTTCATGGCCCAGAAAATATTCAGAAAGAAGCCTGATGGCAAGCACTTTTTTACAAGTTTTGAGTCTTATGATGATGAAAGGGCATACAAATACATTCCGGTGGAAGAGGCTTTGCGCTATGAGATTACCAAATTGGCCGTGAGAGCCTTTGGGGGTTTACAGCATAACGACTATGCAAAGTTTGATATCAGAGTTGATGAAGAAACGTCAACTCCCTATTTCACCGATAGCAACCCCAATACGGCATTTGGGCCGGATATGGGGCTACCTATGACCGAAGTGATGGCTATGTACGGGGTGGAGTTTCCGGAGATTATGGCTAGTCTTCTCTCCAAGTACGCTAAGGATTTGCAAGGGTAGACAAACTTGATTTTCCGCCGTACAATTGGGCGAATATGGTTTTAGAAAAGAACCCCAAAACACGCAGGTTGAGCCGGAGGCTCCTTGAGCTTGAGGATAAGCTGGTGGGTAAACCCTTTCCGGGCATGAAACGGGCAAAGCAGATTACCTCTAGCCACTGCGGGCCGGCCGTGCTCGAAGACCTCTTCTCTTTTTTGGGTGTTAGGGTTTCCCAGACGGCAATAGTCAGGTTGGCAAGGGCAGATAAGAAAATCAAAAGAGTGGGGGTCAACGTTGCCGATTTGGGCTTGGCGGTTAAAAAGCTTGGTAAGGGAAAATTCGTGTTTTGGAAGAAGGCCGGTTCAACAATAACCAATCTTTCGATGATTGTGAACAAATACCAATACCCTGCAGGCATAGAGTGGCAGGGGGTTTTTTATGAGTATGCGGACGGAGATAACGGGCACTATTGTGTAGTAACCAGAGTCAATAAAGAAGGGGGTTACTTAAGACTTGCCGACCCGTTCTTTAAGTTTGCCGGAGTGGACAGGAAGTTTAGAATCAAAGATTTTGAAAAAAGATGGTGGGACAAAAACGAAGTCAAAGTTTCCGGAAGTATAAAAAAGAAAGTACTGACCGATAGACGAATGATATTTGTGATAACCCCAAAAGCCGAAAACTGGCCAAGAAATTTGAAGATGGTTAAGGCTGGCTAATTTGTTTTAGTGCATTTGCGGCGTCCTGATTTTTCGGATCTACCTCCAGAATATGCAAAAAAGTCTCTTTGGCCTTGGCGTTTTGCCCTGAATTTAAATAGATGAGGCCTAAATTGTATTGCAAAGCCATGTTTGAGGGATTAATTTCAATAGCATGATTTAAGTATTCCGTGGCTTTATCATACATTTTTAAGTCAAAATAGACATATCCCAGACTTTGGTATGACTGCCAAAGATGAGGATTGTACTTAATGGCCGATAGATAATTGCTTATTGCCTGTTTAATAAGTTCGTCATTCCTATTTTTGCTATAAAGTAGCACCTGTGCATTAGCCAGATTATTGTAGGCATCGCCGTAGTCCGGTTTAATTTGTATTGCTTCCGTCAGGGTATCGATAGCTTTTTGATACTCTTCATGTCTTGTGTACATGTCGGCGAGATTAAGAAGAACATTGGGGTTATTCGGTGCGACTTTGGCACTTGCGATCCACAAAGTATCCTCGCTCTGCCAATCTTGATTTCGGACAATAGTCCGTACCGATAAAGTAACTATTATTGCTGCAAAAATAAAATACATAAGGGATTTTAATTTGACCCTTTCACTTAGGTAGGATATGGCTATTCCAACGAGAACAAAAATCCCCAGTGAACCCAGATATACGTAGCGTTCGGCCACACTGGAGGCAAATCTTAATGGGGTTAGGGTTGGAAGAAGAGCAATAAAGAAAAAAAGCGGCCAGAAAAAAAGGTGTCTTGAAAATTTTCCAAAGACGGGCCGCCAGTAAGCAATTCCGGCAGCAATAAAAAGCGAGAGCGTAACTCCAAGGCGGACAAAATATTCAAACCAGGAGATCGAAAGATCTGGCCGGTATAAAGACAAGTTGTTTGGCCAAAAAATTAGCCTGACATATTCCGATACCGACATGGGAATTTTGAGGAAAGGGTTATCAAATCCGGGATGAACATAGTTGGTCGTTTCCAAGCCGCCCATTCTCCCCCCGAGTTGCCAGAAAAGTAGAGCCACGCCTCCGATTCCCAAACAAACATATGGGATCCATTCCCAATTTTTACGAAGAGATCCAAACGCCACTTCATATAACGGAAAGACAAGAATTAAAGAAACTGCCTTTTCGGAAAAAAGCATGGACATAAGGAAAAAAATAAACGACAGAATATATAATTTTTTATGCTTCTTTGAAAGGATATAAGTAATAAAGGAAAGAAGGAATGTAAGTCCCAAGCCGGCCTGAGACCCTCCGGCTATCCACGTAACCGATTCAACCAGAATAGGATGTACGGCAAATATCAAAGATGTAAAAATTGCAGTCTTTCTGTCTATCATCATGCTTATGAGAATAAAAATGGCGATGGCACAGCCGGCTTGCATAAAAACATTCGGTAGACGGTAGAAAATCGGATTTAAGCCTCCGACGGCATGAGCCAGATATATAATAAAGAAGGCGAGGGGTCTATTCGGTGGCCATGAAAGTAAAGTATTGAAATTCCCCAAATTTGGATTTTTGGTGATAAAGTTAATATCATCCGAAACGAAGGCGGCGTTGAAACCATTGGCGTAGATGACAAAAACCAGGAAGACCAGACCCAAAATGATATACCAATTACTCTTAAGCCACACCTTAAAATCGCTCCAATTGGCAAATAAGGCTTGATGACTGTCCGATGAAGTATTTAACTGAATTGACTTCCGGCGGAACTTTGTAAATTTGTCTTTTCTCCATATATTCTTTAAATAATTTTCTATTTCATTGGAGGAAAGACCAATACTTCTGGCGATCTCATCTGTAGAAAGTTTTTTAATATTTTTTCTGATAAACTTCTTTTGTTTGCCGGTAAGCATGTATTTTTATTTGCCTGATATATAATAGGCCAGATCAAAGAAAATGGAAACTAAGAAAAAACTTATCACTATTGTATCTCCTGCTTATAACGAAGAAAAGAACATTTCCCCAATGGTTGGGGAAGTGATAAATATAATGAGGCCACTAGCTAAAGAATATAACTATGAATATATCTTAGTAGATGATGGAAGCGTAGATGCTACTTGGGAAAAAATCCTTGCGGAAGTCAAGAAAAACAAAAAAATAAGAGGAATATCCCTAAGCAGAAACTTCGGGCAACAAATGGCTATAACAGCCGGGCTTGATGTGGCAAAAGGAAATGCAGTTATCTATCTTGACTCGGATTTACAGCAACCACCGTCACTTTTTCCCAAATTAATCGCTAAATGGGAAAAAGGGGCAAAAGTGGTGCATACAAAACGGATTGAAACCGGAGATAAAAGAATTTCCAAAGCAATTTTTTCGCACCTTTTTTATTTTGTTGCAAACATGCTTTCCAATACTCCGATTGAACCGGGTATGGCGGATTTTAAACTTTTGGATAAGGAAATTTACACTAAACTAAATGCCATGAGGGAAAGGAGCCGTTTTCTGCGCGGGATGGTACCTTGGCTAGGATACTCTTCGGAAGTTGTGACTTACAAAGCAAGAAAACGTAATGCCGGCACACCTTGGTATAATTTTCGACGGAATATAACATTCGCCAAGGACGGAATTTTGGCGATTTCCACAAAACCTTTGGTACTAATCGGATACTTGGGTCTGGTTCTCACCGCAGCATCTTTCTTAGGCTTGGTTGTGTCGTTTGTAATTATGATTATCAAATTTGATTTTAGATATATCTCCCCAGTATTGCTTTTGGTTATTTTTAACACTTTTCTTTTCGGAATAGTCCTTTCTAGTCTGGGAATAGTCGCTCTTTATATAAGTTACTTGCATCAGGAAATAATCAAGAGGCCTTTGTATTTAGTTGCAAAGAAAGTTAATGTCAAAAAGTGACGCTCCTACAGTATCGGTTGTTATGCCAGTCTATAACTCAGACAAATTTTTACCTTTGGCTATTGAGAGCATTATAAATCAAACTTTTACCAACTTTGAATTTATAATAATAGATGACGGTTCAACAGATTTATCCCTGAAAATAATTAAAAAATATTCCCTTCGGGATGGGCGGATTAAGCTCAGAAAAAATATTACCAACTTAGGAATTTGTAAAACTTTGAACTACGGACTTTCAGTAGCTTCCGGAGATTATATTGCCAGAATGGATGCAGATGACTGGAGCTACCCGGATCGGTTGAAAGAACAATTTTTGTTTATGAGGAAACACCCTCAGGTGGTGATCTGTGGTGGCGCGATAGATGTTTGTGATGAAAATTTGGCTTTAAAAAATCAAAGATATTATCCAACCTCGGATAAAAAGGTGCGGGGGAAAATACTACGGATTAATCCCTTTGCCCATCCCGCCACCATGTATAAAAGACGAGCAGCTATTGATGTGGGAGGATATAACGAAAAGCTGTCTGGTGCCGAAGATTATGATTTTTATTTTCGCTTGGGAAAATCCGGAAAGTTTGCCAATCTCTCCCAGGTATTGCTGAAACTAAGAACACATCCTGACTCAATTTCAGGAAGTACTATTGACAGGCAAGCCAGAGTTAATTTGTATATTAAGATTAAAGCGATTTCAGAATACAGTTACATTGCCAGCCGCCTTGATAAACTGTATTTTTGTTTAAACCTTATCGGGGTCTGGCTTATTCCGGATTTTTTGCAGTTTAGAATTTACAACTTCTTAAGAAAATATTGGAAATGATTATCGTAAAACTAAAGGGGGGGTTGGGAAATCAGATGTTTCAGTATGCATTAGGCCGTCGGCTCTCTCTTCAATATAAAACTCTTTTAAAACTTGACCTTTCACACTTAAAGCCAAATCTGTTTAATATTTTGGGAATAACCACACTCAGAAATTATGCTCTTGGTGAATTTAATGTCCGTACAAGATTGGCTCGAAAAGAGGATTTGCCATTTCTTAGTAGAATGCCATCTACACGTTATAATATTTACCTTAATAGGATTGCTGAAACTTTCAATTCTCAATCAGGGCGGGTAGTCAGAGAGTTGCCTTGTTCCTATGATCAGAATATAAAAAACGTTTTCGGCGCTGGTAAAAATGTTTATTTGGACGGATTTTGGGCGAGTGAGAAATATTTTAAGGATATTGCACCAGCAATTCGAAGAGATTTCAGTTTGAAAAAGAAAATGTCTTTCGAAGCTAAAAAATTAGCTAGGCAAATTTCCCGGTCCAATTCTGTCAGTATTCACATTCGACGCCAAGATTATGTGACTAACCCCAATACCCGGCGGTTTCATGGAGTTTGCGGCTTGGATTATTATCTTTCTTGTATAAGGCATATTGCCAGAAATATTCCGTCTCCATATTTTTTTGTTTTTTCGGATGATATAGACTGGGCCAAAGAGAATTTGAAAATTAAATATCCAACAGTTTTTGTCGATCATTCGGGATCTGATGCTGAGGAAATAATCCTAATGAGTCTTTGTAAACACAATATTATCGCCAATAGTTCTTTTTCTTGGTGGGGAGCATGGTTAAACAAGAATCCGGGGAAAATTGTGGTTGCTCCAAAGACTTGGTTTAGGGCAAGATTGGGCGATAAAGATATTGTGCCCAACAAGTGGGTTAGGATCTGATCTAAGACATGGTAAGACTTTTATTAAAAATGCTAGACGGGTTTTACCAAAAAATTACACTGATAGGTTTCTACAGGGTAAAATTTCAAAACTGCTTTCATATAAATTGCGACAATACGGAACTCCCGGATAAAAATATCTTGGATATAGTGACGGTCTCTTTAAATAACGAAGCTGTTATATATTACCAAATCAGGTTTTTGAAGAAAAACTTGCTTAACCCGTTTTTCTATACGGTAGTTGATAATTCAACCGACCCAAAACATGCGAAAAAAATTCTTGAGATTTGCAAAAAGTCGGGGGTTGGTTATGTCAAAGCTCCTAAAAATCCTTTTACATTTATCCGTCCCAGTTCGTCGCACGGTTCAACCGTAAACTGGATTTACAAACAATACATCAAAGCCAGAAATGCCAAATATTGGGCCATAATTGACCATGATATCTTTCCGACCAAACCTACAAGAATTATTTACCGTCTGAATAAACAGCCGGTTTATGGTTATCTTCAGAAAAGGAAAGATATTTGGTACCTTTGGCCCGGATTTAGTTTTTTCAACGCCGGAAATATCGGGGACAGAAAAATGGATTTTATGCCGGGTCTCAAGGGGGACACCGGAAGCAGAAATTACGCGTCTCTTTACTCCAAACTTAAACAAGGGAAATTGGAATTCCCAAAACATAGATATTTGAGAATCAGAAAAGGAGAAACACCACAATCCGATTTGGTTGAATTTATCGGGAGTTGGATCCACACTTTTAATGCTTCGGGTTGGAAAAGAATTGGCAATAAAAAGCAGAAGAATAAACAGGTTAAAGATATTTTGGATAATTATTTAGGTAAGGGAAATTGACCGATGATAAAGGTTGGTTACAATGAAATAGTTAAATTGCCCTATTCCGAAGATGCTGTCGAAAGGTGTGACTTTCCCGGATTTAAGGAAGACTATTTGGTTCTCCACTCTCTGATAAAAAAATATCATCCGAGGCGCTTTATGGAAATTGGAACAAGTACGGGACTTGGCACTAAAGTAATTTGTAAGGCGATGGGGCTCGCAAGATTCCGCCGTACACCCGGGAAGATTGTGTTTTCTCTGGATGTTCCGCCCGGCACCGACCCCAAAATATTGTATCCTTTGGGAGAGGACGGACATCCCCGAAGAGCGGGTCACAAATGTAAATTTCCTTACACACAAATATTCGGAAATTCTTACCATTTTGATTTCAAACCTTACTATCCGGTCGAGGGTTGGTTTATCGATGGAAAACATAATTACAAATTTGTTAAAAACGATACGAAACTGGCATTGCTTTCAAAGCCAAAAATTATTGTTTGGCATGATATGCAAATAGATAGCGTTGCCCGTGCCGTGAGGGAAGTTCTAAAAAAGGCAAGAGGTTACAATCTCTTCAGAGTTGTCGGGACAAGGATGGCCTTTGCCTTGAAAAAGGAGCGAAGATAGTACACACAAAAAGAGTTGACACTGGGGATACTAGAATTGCCAAAGCGATTTTTTCGCGCCTTTTTTAGTTTGTTGCAAATATAAAGACTTTTGCCGGAAGATTGGATTAAAATTTAGGACCGCGTTGTTCTATACCCCCAAGAATAGGCAGAAGGCAAATATTTGAGCGTAGTGAATAACTTTTTGTAGCCGAATTTCTTGATAAAAGCAGATAGATATCGGACCAAAAAGACCAATTCGAAATGATAAGAAAGATTTATTATATGGCCGAGGAAAAAGGTCGCAAACATTTTATCTTTCCAAAAAGAATATACGCCTTTATTTTTCGGGTCTTTAGACACTGCAAAAGAATATACGGATTGAATCATATTGTTATTCCGGATCCTATCCTTTAAGTCATGTCTTTCGGGACGGTTGTCTTTTCCATATACATAAACTTTTCTTTTTAGAAAACCAACTGGTTTTCCGATTGATATTTTTAGGAAGGCTTCCTGATCGTGGGCTGAGACATCATTTGTGTAAAACTTCAATTCCTTTCCAGATCTTACTTCTGTCATGACAGCTCCGTGCATAAAAATGATTCCCTCTTTGAAAATTTCCAAGTAGTCGATAAGCCTGCTTTTCGCAAATGGGTAATTTACCTTTTCCGTCTTCCCGGCTAAATCCGAAACCTTGGCTTCGGCAAAGACAATTTTGAGATTATTTTTTTCTGCGAGGCCAACCGCCCTTGAAATAAACTCGTTGTCACAAAAATAATCGTCTCCGTCAAGCATCACCGCATATTTTCCTTTCGCCAGATGGTGGTATAGATGTCTGTGATTATTTAATGCTCCCAAATTATGTTTATTACTGAACAGTTTGATATTTTTGTATTTCCTTTTAAGTTTTTTTAGAATGTTCAAAGTGTTATCTCTCGAGCAGTCATCCGAGACAACGATTTCTTTATTTTTGTAATTTTGTGCTGCGGCGCTTTTTATAGCCCTTTCAATTATTTCCTCCTGGTTGTAAGCGGTAATAAGAATGGAAACAAGCGGTGTATTTTTTTTACTTTTGTAAAGACTTGTATAGGTTTTCATATTCTTTAGGGTTGGGGGAAGGATGGCCTTTGCTTTGAGGAAATCCTGGTTCTTAGTGGTACATAAGTGTCATTCCAGGAAGTCCTGTATTAGTTGAGAGGACTTTATATTTATTTGGAGTTTTGCGAAGCACTGTTTGTATTGCCCGGTAAGGGCTAGTATTGTACCCGGATTGTGACGATTGAAAAAATGTGTCATGTACCAAGATCCAAGCTTCGGGTGCGGATTTAATAATGCCTTTAAGCTCGCGCTTAACAGAGTGAAACCCGTGGTCCCCGTCTAAAAAAAAGAGGGGACGGACATTAGTTCCGAGGTCTTTAAAATTTTGATATAAGGCTAGTGAGGTATCAAGCCCGTCTCCCTGGTGCAGTTTGACCTCACTAATGGTTTTGACAAAGAGACCTCTTAATATACCGGGGTGCTCTTTATGCCGGACGTGATTTGGCAAATCCACGGAGTGAATTTCCGAGGAGGTAGAGAAATGCTTTGCAATTTCGTAGAATATTCTGGCCGATTTGCCGAGATGGGTGCCCCACTCAAAGATGTGGGTGGGTTTAAGTTGACAGACCGTTGCTGTCATTAACATTAGCTCATTGAGGGGGTAGGGTTTAACACTGACAATGGGCACCAATTCCTTTAAAACAAATTTTGAGATAATCCAGTTATTTACCTCAAATTCTTTACACCTGGTGTTAAGAACAGGATTTTGATATTTCTTTGTAAACATGTTCGTATTGTAAGGCAATATTTTCCCAGGTAAAATTTTTCCGCCAAGCCATAAAACCGCGTTGGGCCATTATCTTTCTTTTTCTGGGATTAGTAAATATTTTCTTTAAAATTGCGGCGGATTCGGGGACAAGGGCGCAGCTGTAGCCCCCTTTATCAATTTTTGTTGGAAGTAATATTCCAGAGTTGGACCATTTTATAATTTCTTTCGCGTTACCGACATCTGTTGTCAAAAAAAGAGTTTTGGCTGCCAGACTTTCAAAAAGCACAATCGGGGAGCATTCGACTCTTGAGGTGAATAAAAAAATATCAGCGGCTTTGAAAGCGGCAACGGTTTCTTCCCTGGATAGGTCTTTTATTAGGATATTTTTCCCGCTAACCGCTTTTGCCAACTTGCAGCGGGCATAACACCCTCTTATTGAATTTGTTTTTTTACCGACGAGTAGAAAAGTTGCTTTTTTCGTATCTGCCTTACAAAAAATTCTGATGGCCTCAGAGTGGCCTTTCAAACCAGTATGTGAGCCGACTGTCAATACGAGGAAATGATCATTGGGGATACCCAACTTTTTACGGATATCAACTTTGGATTTTGTTAAGAATTCTTCCTTTGACGCGCCGTTGGGAATAACTTTAATCTTTTGGATATTATTTTTCCTGGCGAAATCAATATCCCTGTAATTTTTGGAAAGAAAAATATTTGCATCATACTCCTTCATCCAGGTTTTCATTCTTTTGTAGTAGTCGCGATATAAAGGGAAATACAGTCCGGAGAATCCTGTAGGAACAAATACCTTTTTTGCCTTAATTTCGGTCAAAATAGGGAGTACCAGATCTGTTGCCCATTGCTGAGCGGCGAAGTTCGTAATGACATCAAATGAAGAATTTATGAGATATTCCTGGTATTTTTTAGTGTCGCCGGATATCTTCAAGGCACTTTTTCCTGATATCTCAAATTCGACGATATGCACTCCATTTATTGTTTTTTTATTTTTTCGTTGAGGATTTTTAGCGGTTGCTACTGTTACATCATGTCCGAGTTTTACGAGTTCTTCAGAAAGTTGCCTGACAACTTCCGCCATCCCGGATACTTCAGGATAATACGACTCAGTTGTATGAAGAATTTTCATTTGGATCCAAGCCCTCCTTTTTTAATTTGATTCTGGTAAATATTCATCCAGACTTCAAGCAGTTTCCTTTCGCTGGCTGAATTGTCAAGTAAAAATTGACCAAGATATTTACGTGTGATTTTTTCAAAATCATTTAGAGTTATTAATCTATCGCTTTTAACTGCAAAAACTTCGATATTTGAAGTTCCCTTCCAATGATTTTTTTTGATTCTTTCGACTTCAAACCCGTATTTTTTAAGAAAATCGGATAATCTCTGCGGTGTATATCCAGCAAAATGTAGAGCCCATGACGCTTCTTGTGAACCAAAGATGTGTCTTTCGGCGACCATCTTCTTTCTCGTTGTTAAAAATCGGTTTGTGATATTTTTCGCCATCTGTTCCAAATCAGGTACCTCAATTCTTAACACACCTCCGGTTTTAAGCCATGTATACCACACAACAAGTAAGGCACACGCTACCGATCTCGGAAAATGTTCAAAAACGTGGTGTAATCGTATCTCGTCAATTGATTGTGGAGTACATTTCAACCTTCGTATATCGATAAGCCGATCGGCTACAACCCTTTTTTGTACACTGTGTTTATCCGCCGGGAAGTCTATATTAATATACCCCGGAAGATATCTTTCCCCGCAGCCAAGGTGTAATTTTTTTATCATCATTCTTGCCTGATAGTATACATCGCAAACATTATATTTTGTCGGATATATTTATTTACCTTAGATATTACCAGGGGAATTATACGGCCGCTAAGCGGGTAAAAATGCAACTTTTCCGGTTTGGCGTATTTAATAATATGTCCGTCCGGATCAATAAATTTATGTCGATTGGCCCCGATTAGTAAAAGTATTCGATAAATTTGCAAACGCGCAAAATAATAAATGCTGATTTTTTTTAGTTGCCCACTTTTTTCTAATAATTCTCCCATTTGCGATTTGTGACGCCTACCGTAATTGGCTACTATCGGAATATGTATTGAGAGGTATCCATACTTATTAAATCTGTAACTAAATTCAAGCCAGTCAAGTGTTAGCGGCGTCATCTCGGTAAGTTTTGGGTAACATCTTGTTAATACTTTTTTTCTGACACAGAGATTTCCTTCGGGAAAGAAAAATCCGGTCCTCAACCAATATTTGTAGAAATCTTTCTTTGATGGAGCGGACTTATTTTGAAATTCGGGATAAGATACTTTTCCTGTCTGGCTTTGTTCGTCGATGTATTGCGGGAAACCCCAGACAAGTGAAACGTCTTTGTGGGCATTTAGGGTATTTGCACAGATCGTAAGCCAGTCGGGGTTGGCATATGCGTCGGAAACCATGCACTGCATAATGTATTCACCACGTGCGAGCTTGATACCTTTCCAAAGAGCATCAGGATAACCGTTATCTTTTTCGGAAATATAATGTAGTTGAGGAAACACCCTGCTTAACTTCCTAATTTGCTCGACGCTTCCGTCGGTCGATTTTCCGTCAATCACGATGATTTCATAATCATCGTAGTTTTGGTTCAGGATTGAGTAGAGAGTCGGTTTGAGTAATTGTTTTAGATTATACGATGCAACAATCACACTAATTTTCGGACGCTTTTTATAATTGTTTGTCCTTTTGGGAATAGAATTAAGAATCTTTGATGTTTTATTATCCGTTTCTATTTTTCGGGACATGTTTGACACTTTATTAATTTCCGTTTCGATAAGATTTAATAATTTTTCTCTAAGACTTAAATATTCATCGTCGTTTTGGTAATTCAACTTTTTGACCAATCTTTTGAAGACGGTCAAATCCCTCAACAAATTATTAACTTCATTATTAATAATCGGCGACTGACCGGAAAGTTTTATTGGATAATCCAGTTGAACCCTTTTATATATCGGTGCTGGCTGCTCATGGGCGCGGTATTTCCATAAGGTGACTGCCCTAAAAAATTTTTTCTTGTCATCGGAGCTACGGGCCACATCATCACGTATCCAAGATAATAAATTTACCGCTGCGTTTATACAGCTTCCTAGAGCCTGGATGTTTGCAAACGTTTTATAAAATCCATTGCGGACGTTTTTGTTGATTAATTTTGCTATTTCCCTGGATAAATTTAATTGATGGACTCCGTAATAATTCCAAATGTCAACGGGATGGTCAAGTGAAGGCATATCTAATGTCTTTGGAGGGTCCAAGGCCCGTTTTTTACTCCGGTAATAGAATAAATTTTTATCGATAAAATGCGGGGTTTGGTTTTGTAAAAAAAATTTGATGATGAATAAATTATCAACGTTTGCCTTTAGTTTATCGAATTTACGGTAGGGTAAAATACGTCTAAATACCCTTATCCGGTATATTCCATCGGCGATGGGAATAACATTTCTTAAATGTAAATATTTTAGAAAATTTATGTAGCCCGGAGTCCCGGTGGGGTAAACATATTTTTCGTTGGGAACGAGTTGATTCAATCTATCACCTTTGATGTCGATATGGTACCCATTGGAATGGCAAAGATCTGTGTTGGCATGCTTTTCAAGATAATCTACCAGTATTTTTATATACTCTTTGTTCCAGAGATCATCGTCGTTGGCGACCATGCAATAATCTCCTTTGGCGAATGAAGCCATATGGGTAATCGCACCTTCAGGGTACCTTTTTTGGGTGTCTAAAAAATATTTGATACGGCTGTCTTTTTTTGCATAATCTTTACAAACAATTGAAGTTCTGTCGGTTGATTGATTGTCAAGAATAATCAATTCTATATTTTTGTACGACTGGCTCAGGATTGATTTTAAGGCTATTTCCAGAAGATTTTGCCCTTCTGAACGGACGAAGTCGTAAGAGTTATAAACCGGCATCAGAATGCTGACCAAAGGTTTTCCCATCACTATTTTAAGACTGGTTTCCAGACGATTACAGAATATCCGTCAACAAACAAACTGCCGATATATGTTCTTTGAGCTTTAATAATTTTGATTTTTCCCTTGCTTTCTAATTTACGTAAATGATCCAAAAATCCCCATAAATAATTTCTTTTCTGAATATATTTTATTGATAGAAAGTCCATTAGATTGTTTTCATCTAAAAGTTCATAAATCGGCTCAATATGAATACATATTTTGGGTTCATTTTTGAGAAGATAGTTAACAAAATTGTTAAATTCTGTACCGATTTGTTCAAGGGCTGATATGGTAATAACTGCTCCGTTTTTATCCAACTTGAATGAGTAATCAGGCTTGAAGAAGTCAAAATTATAACCATGAATATTACTACCACTTACCTTTCTGATTTGATTGATAAGCTTTTGTGATGATTTTACCCAGTCCAAGCCCCAAAGGACAGCTTTTTGGTTAACTTCCTGGAGTCGTAAAAGGTTGATCCCGGTGCCGCACCCGAATTCATATGCAGTTTGGATTTCACGCAAGTACTTGTCGAAAAGCCAGTTTTGAATCAAAGCTAAAGAATTTGCTTCAAAATTTTTTGAAATGGGAATAATAAAACCTTGGTTCCATCTTATACAATTATGCTTCCCGAAATATTTTGGGGTCAGATTGTTTTCCATGGCCACTTTGCTAAATATGTTTAAATTTTCGCCCCATCCCTTTTCCCACTGAGGTCTTCTGTGGCTACCGGCTCGGATAATTGTTTCGTCGAATAATTCTATAAAGTTTCTTTTAATCAATCCGTCTCTCTCTCGATTGGTTATTTTTCGGTAGCGGAAATTATATTTACGGATTTTATTTCTGACATAAGGACTCAGTTTCTCAGCAAAAGTTTTTTCAAAATCGGCGGGAGTTAATTTTGTGGGGGATTTATTAACGGTCATAAGTTCTGATTTTTGGATAGTTGTTTATAAACCAATCTATTGTTATTTTCAAACCCTTCTCCAGCGGAGTTAATTTCAGATTAGGTAAGTATTTTTTAAGTTTTTTTGTGTCTGACGGTTTACGGAATTGCCCATCGGGTTTGTTTTTATCGAAAGAAATTTCACCTCGGTAGTCCATTAATTTTGCTATTGTCAAGACTAAATCCTTGATAGAAATTTCCCCACCTCCGGAGAAAATAATAGGGGTTTCCTCGTTGTATTTTTTTAACGACCAAAGTGACAATCTAGCTACATCCTTTGAGAAGATAAATTCTCTTAATGGTTTTCCTGTTCCCCAGACGATTAACGGTTTATCGTCTTTTTTAGCGAGATAAATTTTGTGAATTAAGGAAGGTATGACATGTCCCTCTTTCAGACTCCAATTATCATGCGGGCCATAAATGTTTGTCGGGATGGCAACGATGTAATTGCACCCCCATTCTTTTCTGTAAACACTGCTTTGAATGTCCAGCATGCGTTTGGCGTGGGCATAGCCAAAATTTGAAGGGTGGGGTGGACCGTTGTGAATATTTTTTTCATTGAGAGGGTAAGTGGTTTTTTCTGGAAAAACACACGTCGACATAAAAGAGACTAGTTTTTCAACACCACTTAGACGGGCACATTCTAAAACGTTAACATTGATCATTACATTATTGCGAAAATATTCCCCCAAGTGCATTATGTTTCCACCCAATCCTCCGACTTCTGCTGCCAGATGGATTACTTCGGTCGGTTTTACCCATTTAAATAACATTTTTGTTTCCATAAAATTTGTCAGATCCGCATCATCGCGGGTAGCGTAAAATGTATTTTTAGGGTGGATTAATTTGATTGCATTTCCAACTAATCCGTCTGACCCTGTTACCAATATCTTTTTCATTTAGATTTTTTTGGACTTTTTCCTATCGGCGCTGGAACTTTTTCTTCATCTTTAAACCACATTCTTGCTATATCGGGGTTTAATCCGGAATTTTTCGTAAACTTTCTTTTGTCGATAAATATAGAATTGACATCCCCGTTGTATACCAATAAATAACCCATCTTGTCTAGATATTTAACTATCTGGGTATGGTTAAAGTGTAATGTTTCGACAATAATCACCTTTGGTCTGAATCTTTTCCAGTCATTCCCCATTAAAACTTCTAATTCGTAACCTTCCACATCTATAGACATCAAATCTACGTCATGGTTATGCAGATATTTTTTAAAGACCTCTTTCAACGGTACGGTTTCAATTTGCTTAGATATTATCTTTTTCCCTTTCAATCTGTTCATCTTGGCCATATTTATATTTAAAGAAGACCCGTTGGACCTGTCTTCCAATTCATAAAAATTCATTAGTTTTTTGGTTTTACCAAGACAGATGTTTAGGTTTAAATCTTTTTCTCTTGCTTTGAGTAAACCCTGATATGCTTCTGACTGGGGCTCGATATTAATACCTCTCCACCCCTTTAGATAAAATCTAGTTGTATTTGAAGGGAAAATGTTTGGGTCATTTGAGCCGATGTCGATATAGAAACCCTTTTTCTGAAATTTGAGAAGTATATCTATCAATAAATCCTCGTGATCGAAACCCGTATACGTTCCAAAAATACTATGAATAAAACTTTTTCTAAGACTGCGATCTGTGACATGTTCGGCATAGTCCGCAGTTCTTTTACCTTGGGAGATAAAACGTTTGAATTCACGGAAACCACCAACTAATATTGGTGGAAGTAGTTCGTAATAAGTAACGTTTCTACCCAGTATTTTCATCTATATATTCTTAGGTAACTCCATTTGCCAACGGATAGTTTTTCCAAGACCATTTTTAAAACTAACATATTTCTTTTTCCCAAACTCTTTTTCGTAACGTTTCATACTTAAGTAAACTTCATCCGGCGCGCCTTGTAATTTCTTAGAATGTTTGGGCAATGAAATACTGGCCTTTGTGTAAACACCGATTATATCAGCTAATTCCTTTATGGTAACGTGGGATTTTCCACCAATATTGTAAACAGAATTTTTTCCCGATATTGCAATATTAAGTAGCATTTCCACTGCGTCTGTCACATAACAATAAGTACGCTTGGCATTTCCGGCGTCCATAAGATCGATCCTTTTTTTGGTTATTGCCTGTTCTATAAAATTATTCAACACTCTTTGATCTCCTCTTTTGGTGCCCGGACCGTAAGCTAAAGAAAGTCTTCCGATTACAATATGATTATTCTTTGACGCAAGTGCCATGCAGATTGCTTCACCGCAACGTTTACCTTCAATGTAGCTGGAACGGAAGTGTTGCGGATTAGTAGTTCCGATCATTTCCTCGGTAAACGGAGGATTTTTCAGACCCGAATAAATCTCACTACTGCTGATAAAAAGAAATCTACCGTCCCTTTTTAATTTTTTGATTAATTCTGAAGTTGCAACGGTATTTAGTAAAATTGTTTTTAATGGATTTTTGAGAAATTTACCCGGCTGGGCGTAACCGGCCGCGTGGATAATCAGGTCGGCTTTGGGTAAAGATTTCAAACTTTTGTAATTAGTTAGATCGCACTTAATTATTTTGTCGCCCTTGTTGATAAAAGATTTTAGAACTTTGGAAGGTGGGGATTGGATAACGGCAATAACTCTAAATTTAACCGGTTCTAGTTTTCGGATCTGAGACAAGACTGCGAGAAAATAAGTTCCGACTAAACCACTGGCCCCGGTTATTAATACCACGGAACCTGCGGCTGGTTTTGTTTTTAGATTATTGATCACTAAACGAGCATCTTCTTCAATTATTTTAACCAAAGTTTTGTTATTCATTTAAAAATCCTTGAATGGTGCGGCGGATGCCCTCAACATCAAGACCGCAGTATTTGTCATGCTCAGATACCTGGCCGTATTGATGGATAAATTCGTGTGGTACGCCGATTGTTTTGATTGAAAGGCTAATATCTCCCATCTTTTCAATTATTTTTGAAGCAATAACACCTTTGTAATAAGGTTCGATAGTAACGATTTTATTATTTTTAAGATTTTTCTTTAACGTTGTAAAATCAAACGGTTGGATTGTTGTGTAATACAAAATTGTTACATCAAGGTTTTTGGTGGCTTCGATGACATCCGAAAGTGTAGGACCGACGGCGACTATGGTTGCCAGGCCGCCTTTTTTAATTACATTAGCTTTTCCGAAATTAACCCCCACAGTTTCTGTGTGAGTTTTTTCCGAGAGACGAAAATAGTTTAAACCCTTCATATATATTTTCCGGAAAAGTGTATTAAAATCGTGTGCATTGCCTGGAACAATAATTTGGGAACCTGGAACATTACTCATAATACCGACATCTCCGGGACAGTGATGTGTACAACCTAGAGCAGAGTAGTCGTAGGATGCGCCGATTGAAACCAAGTTTCCATTAAGCTTTTGGTAGCCAAAATCAATTTTAATTTGTTCCAGAGCCCTCTCGACTAGAAATGGCGCAATCGTGTGGATAACAGGAATATAACCGCCAAGAGCAAGCCCTGCTGCAACTCCAATTGTGCTTTGTTCTAAAATACCGATGTTAAAAGCCCTCGTCGGATACTTTTTTATAGTGTTCCTAAAACCATAAACACCGATATCGCCGAGAAGTAAAACGAGACGGGGATCTTTTCTAAAGAGAGACTCAACTGTTTTTGTAAATTGGTTTTTCATTGCACCGATTCTATTTCTTTGATCAAAATTTTGTATTCTTCTTTGGTCGGTGCTCTGTGATGCCAGGCTGGGTTATTTTCTATCGAAGGACAGCCTTTTCCTTTGATTGTTTTGGCAACAATACATGTCGGCATATCAGCACTAAGGTTTTGCAAAGCATTTTTTATCTCGTAATGATTATGTCCATCAATTTGGTAGACCTTCCAACCAAAAGCCGCGAATTTGGCTTCAATATCGCCGAGGTCCAGCGCCCTGTCTGTCGAGTGATTGTAATCAACAATACAGCAAAGTTGAGAAAGTTTATGATGTGCAGCCAGCATAACAGATTCCCAAACCGCTCCCTCATTTGCTTCGCCGTCGCCTATAAGACAATATATGTGATTTTTACTTTGCTTGATCTTTCCTGCCATTGCCATCCCGATAGTGATAGGTAAACCATGTCCAAGGGATCCTGTAGAAGCCTCGACCCCTTTTATTTTATTTCTGTCCGGGTGGCCACCAAAGGGGGAATCATATTCACAATAATGATCCAGTAAATCTTTTTTGGAAACGATTCCTTTTTTGGCCAGGACAGCGTAGAGTGCGAGACCTGCCTGACCTTTACTCAAAATGAATTTATCTTTTGGAGTAAGAATTTGATCATACAATACCCAAATAATATCAAGAATCGAAAATGCGCTGGGAATATGTCCCTCATGGGCTTTATAAGCTGCGTGTAAAATATCTTTACGCAGATTTACAATTACGTCAATATTATTTTTCATCATTCTAAATGGAATCTGGATTTTACAACTTTTAAAATTATTTTGTATTTATTGTGAGGTAAATGTTTCTTGAGAAATAACTTAATTAAATTTAGTAGTTTAAACGCTAGACTTTTCCAATATTCGGGGTCAAACGCAATATATATAGTTTCATAAACCCTGAAGCCTAAATTGTTGGAACAAATGCTGTCTAAGAATCTCAATTTCAATCTACTCCACCCGTTAAGACGCGACAGATTTGAAGGCTTTAAAAATAATAAGTTGTTTATATTGCCGCTAGAAGTTTTTAAAGCCCGGCCGATAAGTAATTGCCAGAAACGTTTTGCAGAATATAAACTAGTAACTTTTTTATATCCGTTTCTTGCAATTATCTCTCGTTCCTTGTCGTGTTTGAGATAATACCTTGCTTTTTCTAAAAGGTCTTTCTTATTCGTATATGGTACATAGTCAACAAACGGTATGAAAAGTTTGGGCATTTCAAAACTCTCTTGTTCTAAAACCATTGCTCCACAATTCATGGCTTCAAACGGACGGGCGTTAATTACATGCGAGCGGGCTCTCGAAAAACTTAATGCAATCTTTGAACGCTTATAGATGTTTGCATACTTAATTGTAGTGAGATGCTTTTCTCTTTCTCCGCCGCCATTGAACAATAAAACATTATTTTTAGTTAAGTAGTTAATGTAGTTTAGCCGGCCGTTTTTTGTAGATCCTAAATAGCTTATATCAATACTTCTTTGTTTACCGGGATTGTTGAAAATTTCCGGATTTTTGGGGTACCAGACATAAACACATTTTTTCGAATTATTTATTCTTCTGATAGCGGCCGATGTGGCTGTCGCTGCGTTAATAGTTGTATAGGGGAGTAAAGTTTGGAGAATCTTTACTTGTTCGGTGTATTCCAGATCGCTCCAGATAGTTATAATGGGAATTTTGAAATGATATTTGATAGTCTCTAGTGTTTCCCATTTGGGAACATTGAAGTCCGAGCCGGGTATCCTGTAGACTATTAAGCAAAGAATATCCGGATGGTATCTGCTTATTTTTTTGATGAGTGTATCATCTCCCAGTTTTTTAAATCGGTAGTAATAATCATCAAAGTGAAATGTTTTTAAGTTGACTAACCCGGTGCTTTTTAGTGATTTCCACAAGTTGGTTTCCCATTCTGAGATGCCAAGTCTTATATCTCCGGAACACCACCTATCACCTATGTAAAGTACTTTCGGAAGTATTTTTCTGTTTTTCATTAATTTTCTACGCGGAATATAAATTTAGCTGTTTTATGGATCACTTTAAATACCTTGAGAGGTAGATGTTTTCAGAGCACGCCCAATCATTAACTTCCAGAAACGTTTGGCAGTATATAGAGTAGTTACCTTTTTATATCCATTCTTGGCTATTTTCTCCCGTTCTTTATCGTGTTTTAAATAATATTGGACCTTTTCCAATAGGTCTTTTTTACTTGTGTAGGGAACATAATCAACAAATGGGATGAAGAGTTTTGATGTTTCAAAGTTTTCTTCTTCCAGAACCATAGCCCCACAGTTCATGGCTTCAAAAGGACGGGCGTTTATGACATGGGAGAAATCGTTTTTGGAGAAAGAGAAACTCAGAGTCATTTTGGACCCCTTGAAAATATCTGCATACTTTGCTGTTGGTAGGTGTTCTTCCCTCTCTCCGCCACGAATATAAACATCAATACCATGTTGGATTAAGTAGTTTATAGGTTTGAGCCGCATATTTCTGGGAGAACCAGCATAGCTTACATCAATATTCCTTTTTTTCTGAGGATTATTAAAGATGGTGGGGTCTTTAGGAACCCACATATATATGCATTTCTCTGTATTATTTATTCTTCTGACTGCGGCTGAAGAAGCGGTAGCTGCGTTTATTGTTGTGTAGGGGAGTAATGCTTTAAGTATTTCGACTTGCTTGGGGATTTCCGGATCTCCCCAGACGGCCATAACAGGGATTTTGAAATGATTTTTGATTACATTCAGTGTTTCCCATTTGGGAACATTAAAGTCCGAGCCAGGCATTCTGTAGATTATTAGGCAAATAACGTCCGGGTGGTATCTGCTTATTTTTTCGATGAGTGCATCATCTCCCAGTTTTTTAAACCGGTAGTAATAGTCATCAAAATGGAATAATTTTAAATTTACCAGTCCAGTGTTTTTAAGAGATTTCCAGAGATTGGTTTCCCATTCAGAAATTCCGTATTTAATATTTCCGGCGCACCATTTGTCACCTATAAATAATATTTTCGTGTGATGTGTTCGGTTTCTCACTTCTTTTTAATGCGAAATATAAACCTTAATATTTTTAAAATATTCTCAAATTTCTTGGGAGATAGCCGTTTTTGAAAGAAGAGGTATATTGGGGATATCGAAGTACCTAGTTCGTCTTCCCAATCCGCCTTTCTGAATACTACCATGTAAATTTTATATAATTTGTAACCCAAACGGTTTGAACAAAGTGCATCCAAAAATCTTAGTTTGAAGTTTTTCCACTGAGATAGGTGGGATAAATTGGAAGGCTTTAAAAATAACAGGTTATTAGTATTGCTGGTAGAAGTCTTTAAAGCCCGGCCGATAAGTAATTGCCAGAAACGTTTTGCAGAGTATAGATTGGTAACTTTTTCATACCCGTTTCTGGCAATTACCTCCCGTTCCTTGTTGTGTTCAAGATAGTATTTAACTTTTTCCAGCAGGTCCTTTTTACTTGTGTAGGGGACATAATCAACACACGGGATGAATAACTTGGCTGTTTCAAAGTTTTCTTCTTCCATAACCATAGCTCCGCAATTCATGGCTTCAAACGGACGGGCATTGATTACATGAGAACAGTGGGCTCTGGCAAAACTCAATGTTATTTTTGACCGCTGAAAAATATCTGCGTATTTGGCTGTTGTAAGATGTTCTCCTCTTTCACCGCCACGGTAATAGACAGGAATTCCTGAATTTATCAAGGAGTCAATATGTTCAAGTCTGTCTCTTTTGTATGTTCCTACATAACTGACGCTAATTTTCCTTACTTTTTTCGGGTCATTAAACACATTCGGATTTTTAGGAACCCACATGTATATACATTTTCCCAAATGATTTATTCTATTAATTGCCGCCGATGAAGCTGTTGCTGCGTTTACATTCACATAGGGGAGTAATGCTTTGTATATTTTAACCTGCTCGATTATTTCCAAATCGCTCCAGATAGCCACGATGGGAATCTTGAAATGGTTCTTAATTATTTCCAGTGTTTCCCATCTCAAAACATTGTGATCGAAACCCGGCTTTCTATAGATGCTTAAACAAATAATATTAGGTTGGAATTTATCTATTTTTTCTATAAGAGCAATATCTCCCGGTTTTTTATACTTGTGGTAATAATCATCGAAGTGAAATAGTTCTACATTTGCCAGGCCCGTACTTTTTAAGGATTCCCATAAATTTTTTTCCCACTCTGAAAGACCAAATTTTATATTGGCAGCGCACCATTTGTCTCCTATATACAACACTTTTGGGATAGATGTTTTGTTTTTCATTTGTTTATACTTTGAAATACACACCTTGCAGTTTTCAGAACCATTTTGAATATATCGGGAGATAAATGCTTTTTGGAAAACATTTTAGCTCGGCCCAACATGATATCAAATTGGCGTTTCCAATATCCCACATCTATAGCTTTGGTGATAGTCTGATACGTTTTAAAACCCCATTTGTTTGAACATAGTTTATCCAAAAATCTTAATTTTAAGATATTCCATTGAGGGAGATGGGATAAGTTTGAAGGTTTTAAAAATAATAAATTATTATTATTTTGGTCAGTTCTTTTTAAGGCACGATCAATTACCAGTTGCCAGAAACGTCTTGCAGAGTATAAGTTGGTGACTTTTTTATACCCATTTCTTGCAATTGCCTCCCTTTTCTTATCGTGTTTAAGATAGTATTTTATCTTTTCCAGCAGATCCGTTTTACTCGTGTAGGGGACATAATCAACAAACGGAATGAATAACTTGGGCATTTCAAAACTCTCTTGCTCTAAAACCATTGCACCACAATTCATGGCTTCAAACGGGCGAGCATTAATTACATGAGAATAATGGGCTCTGGCAAAACTTAAGGTAATTTTTGAACGCTCATATATATCAGCGTATTTTAATGTCGTGAGATGCTCTTTACTTTCACCGCCATGGTTGTAAACGTCAATACCGTTTTTAACCATGCAACTTATTTGATCAAGCCGGTCTTCTTTGGGGTAGCCGGCATAACTTACATCAATATCTCTTTTTTTATGAGGGTTATTAAAAACCTTTGGATCTTTCGGAACCCACATATAGATACATTTTTTCGGGTTATTAATTCTTCGGACTGCAGCAGGAGAAGCTGTTGCGGCATTTATGCTTGTATAGGGGAGCAGGGCCTCAAATATTTCAACTTGTTCAGCGATTTCCAGATCACTCCAAACAATTGCGATGGGAATTTTGTAATAATTTTTTATTAAATCTAAAGTTTTCCATTTGGGAACATTAAAGCTTGAACCGGGCATTCTATAAATAACAAGGCAGATGATATCCGGATTAAATTTATCTATTTTTTTAATGAGAGCGGCATCTCCGGGTTTTTTAAAATTATGGTAGTAATCGTCGAAGTGAAATAATTCTAAGTTTACCAAGTCCGTACTTTTGAGTGATTTCCACAAGTTTCCTTCCCATTCCGAAAGGCCCCGTTTTAAATCTCCGGCACACCATTTGTCTCCTATGTATAATATTTTTGGGCGAACCAGTCTTTTTTTCATTTTTTATTTAAACATCTTCGGGTGGTAGAGTCTATAACTTAATAATGAAACATTGTGTAGAACCGACAAGGGACTGTATTATTATTTCCGGCTTGTTTTTAAAAAATTCATCAACAGCTAAGGCCTCTTAATCCTCCCGACCCTCCCAGTAATCCGCCGTAATCATGGCAAACTATAATCCCTCCCTTACTCATTCTGGTATAAAAGAATTCCAGGCTTTTTAAAGTAGATTCATAGAGGTCTACATCTAGGTGGACTAAAGAAAACTTCTTGTTTTTTATTGATTTAGAAGATGAGGGGAATAAACCCTTATATATAGAGACGTTTTTATATTTTCTCAAGTAATTCTTTACGTCGTCATATGTGCAGGCAAAATCGCCTCTGGTGGATTTAACAGGGAGGTCCCTTCGATCGGATTCTGGCAATCCTTCAAACGTGTCGAACAAATGGACCCGTTTTTTGGTTGTTTCACATATTAGTTTCGCCGATCCGCCTTTATACACGCCCACCTCGGCTATGTCGCCAGGAATCTTTTGAGTCGTATTTAGCAAAATATAAAGATGAAACAGTTCGAAATCTGTCTGAAGTTGTCTTTGTTCTTTCCTTAATGAAAGCATCAAATTATATATTTTTCTGTTATTAGAGTTGGGAAATTTTAATACCGGATTGTATACTATTATTCCTTCTCTTACGGTAACGGCCTTTGTGATAGTTCTCCATAGAAATTCCCGGGGATAGAATAAGATTCGTATTACTTTTTTCTGAACCGCAGCTATTAAATTATTTATTTTGGTGGCCATAATTAATATATTTACGACGCCGTATTTAGGTGCAATATAAATTTTAATGTTTTTAAAATTCTCTTGAAATTACCAGGTGACAGACGTTTTTGAAAATATAGATAAGTTGGGAAGGTTCGGGCGCGTATATGTTTTTCCCAATCCTCCTTCCGTATGATTGTCATGATTGTTACGAATAATCCGAAACTGATATTTTTTGAGTAAATTGTATCCAGAAATTTCAACCTAAAACTTCTCCATGGAGTCATGTGGGATAAATATGATAATTTTAGTGATAATAAATCGCCTGTGTTGTAGGGAGAAGAATACATTACCCGTTCGATAAGTAATTCCCAGAAACGTCTCGCAGAATATAGATTGATAACTTTTTCGTATCCGTTTCTTGCGATTATCTTCCGTTCCTTGTCGTGTTTAAGGTAATATTGCACTTTTTCTAAAAGGTCCTTTTTACTCGTATATGGGACATAATCAACAAACGGAATGAACAGCTTGGGTGTTTCAAAGTTTTCTTCTTCCATAACCATAGTTCCGCAATTCATGGCTTCGAATGGACGGGCATCTATTACATGGGAATAATGGGGGAAATATTGTCTTGCAAAACTTAGAGTTATTTTTGAGCGTTTGAATATGTCTGCATACTCCGAGGTTGTAAGGTGTTCCTCCCTTTCGCCACCGCGATAGTAAACCGGAATGCTGTTATCGACTAAATAATTTATGCGTTCAAGCCGGTCTTTTTTCAGCGATCCTGTATAGCTTACATTAATATCGCGTTTTTTCTGAGGGTTGTTAAAAATCTTAGTATCTTTTGGCACCCACATATAGATGCATTTTTCAGGGTTGCCCATTCTTTTGACCGTTGCAGCCGACAATGTGGCGGCATTTATTGTCGTATAGGGAAGTAATTCTTTATATATTTTAACCTGCCCGGGAGTTACTAAATCACCCCAAATGGCAATTATGGGTATTTTGTAATGGTTTTTAATTACTTTCAGGGTTTTCCATTTGGGTACATTAAAATCAGCTCCGGGCTTTTTATAAATGACAATACAAATGATATCCGGGTGGAAAGTACTTATTTTTTTAATGAAAGCGCCATCTCCCGGTTTTTTATTTTGGTAAAAATAATCGTCGAAGTGAAATACCTCCAAATTGACAAGACCAGTTGACTTAAGAGATTTCCAAAGATTGGTTTCCCATTCTGAAATGCCATGGACCTTTTTCCCTAGACACCATTTATCTCCTACATACAATACTTTTGGAAGAATTGTCTTTTTTTTCATTTTACTTTACCAAGAACCATTCATTGGGAAGAGAAACGCAACCCCCACCATAATTAAGGGGTCGGTTTCCTTGTTGCCTCGCAGAGATAGTAAAGCCCAAGACATCCTCTCTGACGTCAATATTGGTGACTCCCGAATGATGGGCGTAGAGTTGAACGAAATAATTGTCAGGCATTAGATAACCACCCGAAAATTTGATCTTGAATGCGTATTTGCCTGGGAGAAAATTTCTTGACTGGCCGTTATTGTTATCAGATAGGCTTGAAAATATCATGGGAGTTTGAGAATTACTAATACCGACACTTACATCAACATTTTTTATTTCCTTAAAAACATTTAATTCCAAGTTGATATTAAAATCTTCATGGTGAAGAATATGATAGGAGATTTTATTATTCCCATTTGTTAAGGAGATTTTTGAAAAAGAAATATCGGCGTCATGTTTCATATCCAACTTGACTGCGTTTTTCTGGGAAGGAATCATTTTGTGTAGGTATTTACCAATAACTTTGTTAGTTTCTCCGATTAATTCCACCCCACCCTTTTCCAAAAGAACACATTTTTTACAAAGCTGCTCAATAGCTTTGAGATTATGGCTTACAAAAAGAATTGTTCTGCCTTCTTCTTCTGAAATATCATGCATTTTCCCCAGGCATTTTTTTTGAAACTCTGCATCTCCAACTGCCAAGACCTCGTCGATTAAGAGAATTTCAGGTTCCAAATGTGCCGCCACCGCAAAGGCAAGGCGTGTATACATACCGGATGAATAATATTTTATCGGTGTATCCAGGAACTTTTGAATCCCGGCAAATTCAATAATTTGATTAAATTTTCTTTTTATTTCCGACCTTTTCATACCAAGTATTGCACCGTTGAGAAAAATATTTTCCCTGCCGGTTAATTCCGGATGGAATCCGGTTCCCACTTCAAGAAGACTGGCCACTCTGCCCCTGAGGGTAATTTCGCCCTTCGTCGGCGGTGTAATTTGGCTCAAAATTTTAAGCAAGGTACTTTTTCCGGCACCGTTCCTGCCAATAACGCCGATTATCTCGCCGGCGTTCACTTTTAGAGAGACATCTTTTAAAGCCCAGAATTCATTTTTTTTGAGTTTGCTTATTGACTTTATTGGTGATTTTACGAAATTTGTGATGGAGTCACGAAGGGAATGATAAGGTAGCTTTTCGCCAATCTGGTATTTCTTATATAGATGGTCAACTTCGATAATCGGCTTCATATAATGTCTGCGAAAAACCTTTCGGTTGCACGAAAGTAATATAAACCGGCAATGAAAAGCAAAATTGATGAGGCTACTGAGACAGCCAAGATCTGATAATCGATAGAAGTAGAGCCGGCGATCACTTTTCTGGCTGATTCAATTACGCCAACGATGGGGTTGATGGCGATGACAAGACGGTTTAGATGACCCACAATTGATAACGGATAAATAACCGGTGTGACAAAAATCAATAACTGAATAAAGAACGGTAGGGCATACCTCACGTCGCGGTATTTAACATTAATTGCTGCCAAAAAAAATCCTAGGCCAACCGCACCTATGGACGCAATGACTATTCCAAGCGGAATGATTATTAGGGCTAAAGGGGAAGGAATATAACCGAAATACAAAGTAACCAATAGGAGAAGAATAAAAGAGATGCCAAAATCAACCAAGCCCGTGGCGATTGAAGATAAAGGCAGGATTAGTCGAGGAAAGTAAATTTTTTTGATTATACCTTCGTTTTCGATTAGAGAGTTGCTGGCGTGGGTTAATGTTCCCGAGAAAAATCCCCAGTAAATCAGTCCGATCAGAACGAATAGAGAATAGGGAAGACCCTCCGATGGAATTTTGATAAATTTGCCGAAAAATACGCTAAAAATAAATGTTGAAGTTACCGGTTGCAAAACTGCCCAAGCTATACCGAGGACTGTTTGTTTATAACGGACTTTAATATCTCTCCAGGCAAAAATATAAAAGAGTTCCCGATATCGCCACAACTCGTTAATATTTAAAAATAGATTTGTTTTCCTTGGCCTTATTTTTAATTCGTAATTATCAACAATTGTTTCGGCTTTTGACACACAGGTATTATATGGCGAATGCGCGTTAAAGGCCAGTAAATGGTGGTAAGAAAGGACTTTTGTTTCCAAAAACGAAGAAAAAGGTTTAGAATATCTCAGCAAAAATGATTAAGCTAATTAAATCGACCTTTTACAAGGAAAGAGAGACAAAATTAAAACTGTCACGATTCGTCAGGAAGTCTAGATGGTTTAGTTTTGGCCCCGAGTGTGAAAAATTTGAGCGGGATTTTGCCAGGTTCCAGGGAAGGAAATACTGCGTTTTTGTTAATAGCGGAAGTTCAGCCAACCTGGCAATAGTGCAAGCACTTCTTAATCTGGGAAAAATTAAAGCGGGTGATCCTGTGGGATTTTCCTCCGTAACGTGGTCGACTAATGTCATGCCTTTAATACAGCTGGGTCTTACCCCCATTCCAATTGACATAGAACTTGATACATTAAATGTTTCAAGTAGAACATTAATAAAAACGATTGGGGAGAAAGAAATTAAAATCCTGTTTTTAACTAACCTTCTGGGATTTTGTGATGATATCGATAAAATTAAAAAATTCTGTGACGCACTCGACATTGTTTTAATCGAAGACAACTGCGAATCGCTTGGCACAATATATAAAGGCAGAAAATTAGGGAACTACGGGGTTGCCAGTACATTTTCCTTCTACGTCGGACACCACATGTCAACCATTGAAGGAGGGGCTGTGTGCACCGATGATAAAGAATTGGCCAATATGTTGAGAGTTGTACGTGCACACGGATGGGACAGAAATCTAACTCCGGGGTCACAAAATCATTTAAGAAATAAATTTAATGTTAACTCCACATTTTACTCACGCTACACTTTTTATGATTTGGGTTATAATTTAAGACCAACTGAAATTCAGGGCTATCTGGGTTCTCTGCAATTGAAGTATATTGACGAGATCATAAAAAAGAGAAATAGAAATTTTCTCAAGGTTGCCCCGGTAATTTATAAAGAAACTGACAAATATATCCCCATAAAATGGGATCATATCGGCTATCTTTCAAGTTTTGCTATCCCCCTGGTTTGTCGAACAAAAGAAATAAGGAATCAATTAGTCGCTAAGTGTAAAAACAGAGTAGAGATTCGTCCGATTGTGGGTGGAGATATGACCATGCAGCCATTCTTCAAAAAGCACATTATCGGTCAGGGTGAACCATTACTTTTTCCCAACGCAAAGTTGGTCCATGAACAAGGATTATATTTTGGCAACAATCCCGAATTAACCAATAAAGAGTTAGACATTCTAATTAAAATTTTTACCACTGATTAATTGATTGTGAAGTGTTAAAATTGGCCGGAAAGATGTCTGAATCGATAAAAACTAAGGAAATAGTAAATCCGGGCTCTATTGTAATCGCAACATCTACGCTGTACCCGGATTGGGTACCATCTTCAAATTCTGATTCATCTGTAACCATCAGAGGGAATCTTGCGCTTGAGACTATAAGAAAAGGTGTAAGCTCCGGCTATAAATTTGTTTTAGTTGATGATGGCAGCAGCCAAGATTTTATTGCGGAGGCTAAAAATCTGGGTGCTCGCGTTCTAATCCAGGCGGAAAAAGGTATAAGCCCGGGCCGTAGACAAGCTTTTGAAGAGGCGTCTAAACTTCCAGACTCCAAAATCATTTGTTGGCTCGAACCCGAAAAAGTGTCTGTTATTGAGGATTGTCTTCCGGAAGCCATATTACCAATTATTAGGGGAGAGGCGGACATAGTGGTTCCTAAAAGAAATGAAGATTCACT
>Ga0209777_10001750_pt1 | contig 30296 bp, 22 predicted proteins | sample FrelakmetHBP12HB_FD_187147 | JGI IMG/M metagenome (GOLD analysis project Ga0209777, IMG submission 187147) | Freshwater lake sediment microbial communities from the University of Notre Dame, USA, for methane emissions studies -HBP12 HB (SPAdes)... | ecosystem: Environmental > Aquatic >... | reverse complement strand
AGCAGCACCTTCATACAAAACATCGAGAAGATGACTCGCAAGTAATAACTCGAGATCCTTTTCGATTTTTCCCAGATCTGCAAAGTCAAGAAATGGCAATGGCTCAAGGTCTTTGTTGCCGCTATCTTCTATTGTAAGCTTGTAAAGTATTTTATTTCTCTCCTTTTACAATTATTCTTCGTCATACTGTTCCAAGAAAGTCCGTGCCAATTGGCTGCCATCCTCTAAGAAGTCATCTTGTTAAATTGTACAACTGCGTTACTATATCCACCATGCCCATAGTATCCAAACCGCAATATTCTTCCAGTAGCTTCCTGACTTTGGCCTTGTCCTGATTATCCTCTGTAAATGTAACCCGGCAATATTCAGCACTAGCAGTTCCACCATCACCGATCTCCATATCATCATACGATTTACCTGTTAGTACCGGTAGTACTTGCTTGAGAGAGCAACTGCCGTCCTGCTTGGGATGATAATAAGCAAAAGCTCTGAAAGGTTGAAGTAGATCAATAATTCTCTCCTCAATGGATTCCACCCAACTTTCATATTCTGGGAGTACTTCGGCGCACTGCTTAAGAATGCGCATTTCAAAACCGGCATTGTAGGCAATTACGGAACTTTTTGTGCCCATAACTTCCTTTAGTTTTGCCATAAACTCGGGGCGAGGATCATTAGTTCCATCCGCCAAAAATGAAACATGTTCGGGTTTGCCCCCCCTTTTTTTTACTACATGAACGGAAAACTGAAATGGTACTTGCTGATAAGGACTGGAACCGTCAAACAGCGGAATAGCTGAACCACATGTCTCAAAATCCATGTAATAAGCAGGATATTGAATTGTATCTAAGAACTCTTTTATCTTATCTGAATCGATATATGGTTTACCTGTTATTTCACAATCAACCTGTATTTGATGCTTTTCATTGAGTTCAAAACTTTCAGGTATTTTAGCAAGTTCGAGAATGCCATCTTTCATCAAAGCCATGGGAAGTTTATTATTGCTATAGAGCAGGAAGACATTTCTCTCCGGCAGGAATGACCAGCACTTTTCTATCAAAGTACAATCATAAGGATCGTTACAATGTGAACCGACGCCTATCTCTATAAATGTTTTCGCTTTAATAGCTTCAACCATTTCAGCCACATTAGTCTCGATATTTTTACTGTATAGATTTTTAATTTCTTCAGTGACGTCAATTTTCTTTAATAATTTATTAGGCTCGATTTCTCCCTTGCGGATATAAGTATTATCAATACACATTAAATAACACTTATCTATCTTTAGCCCGGCTCCCGAATAAAGATAGTATTGAAAACCAATGTCATGATAATTAACATCTTTCAGATCTGTCGAACTTTTAACTTCAATTAAGTCCCATTTATCTCTGCCAACAGGCTCCAGAATATCCGCTCTGGCATAGCAATTTTTATATGTTAAGGCCGCTTCAAATATAGGGACTCTTTTCAAAATTAATTCCTTGGTTGATCTGAGCCCTTCTTCAAATGATTTGGTGTGATCAACCTCTACACCCGTTGGAAACAAATTCTTCGCATAGTCTCCAACCAGATGACCTTGCTCAAACACGGCTTGAGTGGCTTCATCCGGTTCAGGAATGACAGTCGGTTCATTGTAAATATACCAGAGCAGTTTTTTACACTGTAAGCCGTTAAGATATTTTGTTTTGGAAAGCCTGATATTCATATTCGCTCCTAAAATTTTTTAATTTGATAATGGAGTGCTTGTTGAGTTCACCTTGTCCTCGGATTTCGATTTGGAGTTGACGTGATGATTACCACTGGTTACAACGAACCCCACGCACCAAGAAACTCTGGTTTCGGCTTAGACTTACCCTCGACTTGAGCTAATACTACACGAACTCGTTTAGCCGCATCTTCAAGGTTCTCTCGGATATTTTTCTCGTTACGTTTGAAGTCCGGATTATCACGGACAAAGAAGAGGAGGTAGCCATATCTGATCTCGTTAGTTGGACCAGCTAATTTAGTGGCATCGTTGAAAGTATGAGGATTCTTAGCCCCGCATTCATTAAGGGCCAACTCCGCTGCACAGAGCACCTTCTGCTTCCGGTGCTCACGTTCGGCGATGAAGCGAGGGTCCCATATCGAAATATCGAACGCGCCACGCCGCCGACCTTCGGCGGATTCCTCCAGTCTCCCGTCATCCCTTCGCAAGTACCTGGCAACGGTCGGATATTCCTTGTGAAGCAGGATCGTGTCATGACCCTCAGCCGTGGGATAAAGTCCATTCACGATGCCACCCGAATACAGGCGGTGATAGAGATAGCAGTGCATGTCGGTCTCTGTGTAGAATGCGTATGGATGATTCCGAAACCTCCGCACGAGACTTTTGATAGCCGCTTCAAATTCTGGAACGAGTATTTCTGGTGAAGGCGGTTCAGACTCTTTAAGTGGACGATGGTATGGCATATCTCCTCCTTTAAATTAGTTGCTTTTCTCTTCCTTCTTCATAAATATGGGCCGTCCAGTAGTCTGCCCAGTGTACAAGAAGCGTTAGAGGTTCTTCCTTATGGGCGACAATTTTATTTTCGTCGATATACTGGCCATCATGATAGGCAATGGCTTGGGCTTCAGCATCGGAGAGAGGGATGTATTTGGTTACAAGGTAAAGGCTACGGACAGCCAGTCCCATATCCACAACTTCAGGGTTAATTTTATATCGTATTCCCCTGTTTTTCACCATCCATTCATTTTCATTAGGTAGATAAAGTGGTTTGCCTGGCATTCCCAGTTTACCTACATCATGTAACAATCCGACTATGACACAGCTTTCTTCCGATATTGCGGGTGCAAGAAATTCCCGGAATCGCAAAAGCGTTTCCGCAACTCCGACACTGTGATTCAAAAGACCCCTTTCTTCTGCCATGTGAAACCTTGTGCTAGCAGGAGAGGTAAGCCAAGTCGTCTCACTCTCCAAGAGTACTAAGAAATGGCCAAAAGAGTCCTTTCTTTCTATAACCTTTTGTTTTAATTTTTCATAACGATCTAATAATTCCATAACCTTCCTCTAATTTTAATATTCTTATTCAGTATCTTATATGAACAATAAAATTGTCGATCTTGTATGTCAATTGAATATTGACTACAAAATGTAAATTTAGGTGTTGATACTTGTCTATAAGCATGAATTGTATTTATTACAGATAGAAAGAAAGCATGCATGCTACCGGCCATATGTATTGGCCTCATATGTTTTCTCTCTTGTCTGTTCATAAATTGATTTTCTCACATCATCGTTCCATATTACGGCACGATTTGTATTTTTTAGATTTACATCATCTGCGCGATAGGTTATATTTTGGGGAAATCTTGTTCGGAAGGAATCTTGACGGCAATGAAAGAGATCGTTTATATTGCTAATTCTTTAAAACGGTATCCTCTAGTGTATAATCCACTAATGACTAATTTGAAAGCTAATGGGATCGAAGTTGAGATTCTTGACAGTACTAATATTTGGGTGCGGGATTATATGCCCGTTCAAACTAAAAATGGATTTATCAAATTCAAGTATAAGACTTTAGCTTATGATGAATGGCCTCAATTAAAGATAGATCCTGATTCTGATTATTGGCTTGCCGTATTTGGAAGATTCAAGAATATGATAAATACAGATATCATTCTCGATGGCGGTAACTGTCAGATGAATCTAGAGAGAGATGTCGCTGTTATCACTGATGTAGTATTTAAAAACAATCCTGAATATGAAAAAGAAGATCTGATAAATAAATTGTCTAAGCTTCTTGATGCCAAGGTAATCATTATACCAAGAGAACCAGGAGATGAACTGGGTCATGCGGATGGTATTGTTAAATTTATCGATGAGTATTCTGTCTTGCTCAATGATTATTCCGCTTACGGTACTATTAATTATGGAAAAAAAGTCGCTAAGATTTTAAAGAACAACGAATTGAGAATTATTGATTTTCCGAATTATTATCATTTAATGCCGGAAATGACCGAGAAGGAATTTAGGGCTAAATATCCCTATGCTGATGATTTTAATCCCGGTTGGGGATATGCGATAAATTTTCTTAAAGTTGCACGATTAATTTTTGCTCCAATTTTTAATATTAAAGAAGATAAGATAACTATAAATACAATAGAAAAATGTTATCCTGATTGTAGTATTGTAGCAATTGATTGTTCTAACTTGTCTATGGAAGGCGGACTTTTGAATTGTGTTACAAGAGAATATAAATTGACTTTATAGATCTGACCATGCGGAGGGAGTATGCCCGAAAAATTTGATCTTTATAAAAGTTATGGTGAAAAACTCATCGGCTTGTTTGTGCGTTTGCTTTTTTCCGGAGAGCGTCATTCGCTTACTGAACTTGCTCAAATGCTCGATTGCTCCAAACAGACAGTTCTGAGATTGATTGATAATATTCGGAAGTCTTATGGAATTAACATTGAAGAAACAAAACAGGGGAATAGAAGTTTTTATCAAATCAGGAAACCAGTTGCCTCTCTTAAGAATATCCCTCTGACGGAAGCGGAACTGCAATCCCTGCTAATGTGTAAATCCTTCACTCAGCATCTTATTGGCAAAAAACTATATGAAGAAGCAACACAGGCGATTTTTAAGAGCAAAGCAGCTCTCGCCGACGGGCAGCATATAGGGGAATGTCATTTTACCGCTTTTCGTCCCGGAACCATTGATTATACGCCGCAACATCAGATCATCCACACATTGATTGAGGCAATGGAAAAACAAAGGGTTTGCAAATTAACCTATCAGGCAATTGATGCACCGCGCCCCAAAACATATCACATCAAGCCGCTGAAACTCTTTTCTTATCATGACGCTGTTTATCTCCACGCTCAAAAGGCTAAAGAACCAGGGAAGCCATACCGTGCACCCAAATATGATCCTCTTCTGGCTGTTCACCGAATGAAATCAGTAGAAATGACAGATATTAAATTTCTACCAGACAAATTTGATTTTGAGAAAACATTCAATCAGCATTTTGGCGTGATAAAAGATGACATATTCGAAGTGGAAGCGGTATTCACCGGGTGGGCGGCCAATTACGTAGCGGAAAGGAATTGGAGTCCTGATCAGGAAATCATTAAAAAAGGGAAAAATAAAATCGTTTTAAAATTCAAGGCATCTTCAGAAGCGGAGTTGATCAGCTGGTTGCTTTCCTTTGGCGAAGAGGCAACTCTTCTAAAGCCTGACTGGATCGTAAAAGAACTAAAGTCAAAAATTGATAAATTAAAGGATTGTTACGTATGAAAGTTCAAAACTGTTATTGGGGAAATCCTAAGAAGTCTGATTACGACTTAATTTTGGATTATTATTCCGCAACTAAGATAAATTCGATTCAAACATCATCAGTTCCTTTGGCTCAATACTGGAAAAATACAGATCGGGCATTAGAAAAAGTTGCTAAAGCATTGGGTTTACAAGTCGAGGTTGCGGACGTGTATTTCGAATATCCAACAAAATCCTCAAAAAGCAATAAAGCGTCAATGTCCGATGTTATGATTATTACCGAAAACAGTAAAATTGCGATTGAAGCAAAATATACAGAATATGCAAAAATTAAATATGAAACAATCAATGATTGGTTAAAGAAAGGCAATAATAAAAATAAAATCGATGTTCTGGAACATTGGAAAAATATTGTAAGCACTTTTTCAAATTTAGACTTAAATAATTTACAGAATTTGCCTTATCAGTTTTTACATAGATCCGCATCTGCCTGTTTTGAAAATCCTGGAACTGCATTTGTAATGTTTCAGTTGTTTTGGGATGATAAGACTAGTGCTAATCTCAAAATATTTATTAACGACATCAAGAAGTACGTTGATATTATAAACCCAATGCCAAAGCTAAATTATTATATCCATACTATTGAAATTACCAATTGTAAAATTATAGACAAGAATGATGTGTTTCAAAAAATAAAAGACGATGATGTTTATTCTTTTGGAAAAGAAGAATTCATTAAAATATTGAGTACATAAAAATCATTTTCATCTAACCACCTGAATAATTTAGACAATACTCACCCAAACATCTATATTCATAATTTTTAATACCGTTCCTTAATATGGAACGATCATATGGTAGCTTATCCCTATAACAGATATAAAAAAGGGGGCACTACTATGGCAAAAGAAAAAGAACGCGAAGAAAAGGAATTATCTGATTACGGTATCATTTATCTTTCCGGTATCATTAATGAAGCAAAGGCTGAAAGCGTCTGCAAAGAAATCATCGGATACAATATCAAGGGAAACATCAACCAGGTACAGATGGTTATTAATTCGCCGGGTGGCAACTGCCCGGATGGTTTTTCAATTATCGATATTATGGAATGGTCAAAGATTCCCATATACACGACAGGGATTGGAATAATTGCTTCCATGGGTCTGATTATTTTTATGACCGGTGAAAAAGGTCATAGGGTCGTTACGCCACGGACGTCCATTTTGTCCCATCGCTTTTCGGCCATAAACAGCGGGAATCATAGCCAGCTCATCGCCGGTCGCCGGGAGGAAGACATGCTTCACGAACGCATCCTGAGTCATTACATGAATTATTCCAATATCAAAGACCGCCAGGAACTGGAAAAATATCTTTTGAGGGATGTTGATACCTGGTTGTCCACTGAAGAGGCGGTTGCGTTGGGGATTGTGGACGCTGTCGAACCAATGAAAAGAAGATCATAGGAAGGGGGGTATATTATGAAAATGCAGAATATTGCCGTAAATGACCGTGTAGAGCCCCAGAATAAGGCAGGACAGGTATTGTCACTCTCGCGAGACCATATCCATGGCATAAATGCAATGCCGTTTGCTGATAATTTTGAATACCTTGACGCGCTTGAAAAGGAAGCACTGTTGATTCTTGTATTGTCGGCCCTCCGTCATGGAAAAACTGATTGGTCAACAAAAAGCAGTGCTGTTGACAGACTGTCTTCCGCTTTGGGTTTGTCATCCAACGATTTCAATATGGAAAAAATTCAATCCGAACTTGACCGGATTCAAGAGATCAATGAGGTACGGCAGAACGCATCATTACGGTCGGGCGTTGAGCTTTTCTTTCCAGTTTTTTGCAATGGAAATAAACTGGACGCATTTGATCAGAAAATACTTTTGTTGTTGTTTATGAATGCCACTAGTGAATTATTCCGGGAAACGTTCTCTTTTTGTCAATTTGAAGAAGATAAAAGAGGAATTAAAATTCGTATCATTCTTTCCAGCCTTTGTTCAGATTACAGGGATCAACTTGAAAAGCGAAAGCATTTCAGCAGAAATGCCTCTCTTGTCAACCGTGAAATAATATTTTTCCGCAATGATTATGATAAACAAAGCAGTTCCCACGTTGTTGATGAAATCGTCACCATCAATGAACGCCACGTCAGATATTTTATTGGTGACGATAATCTATACAACAGCACCTACAAGGAAATATCCATTGAGAAAAGCTCAATCAAGCTGGATAAGGTTATCATACCCGGCAATATGAAGGATCAAATTGTTCTAAATATAGAGCGATATCTTAGGCAGAGAAAAAGAGACAAGGCGTCGAGACTTGATGAATTTTTGGAATATGGCACAGCGCTTACCATGCTTTTTCAAGGACCGTCAGGCACGGGAAAGACAATGATGGCAAAAGCGCTTGCACATCATTTTAACAGGCAACTCATTACTGTCAAACTGGATGATACGAAATATTATTGGCGTTTAGAATACTTGATGGTTCAGGCTTTTCGAGAAGCAGCGATGCTCCATGGTTTTATCTTTTTTGATGAAGCTGATGATCTTTTCAAAGAAGGTTCTTATCTGTCCAGGATGCTTCTTATCCAAATTGAAAAAGCGCGATGTGTTGTATTTTTTGCGACTAACAAGGCCGGCCATATTGATCCTGCCATGGAAAGGCGGTTATCAATGAAATTTCATTTCCCCCTACCTGATACTGAACAACGGCTTAAAATCTGGCAGGCGCTTCTTCCCGATTTTATCAAGCTTGCTCCAGACGTTGATTTAAATTCGCTGAATAACCGTTACCCATTCAGCGGCGGCCTTATAAAAAACACAATTTTTCTGGCAGCGAACTCAGCCGAACCAGATGGTAAAGGCAACCATATTATTACCCGGCAATTACTGGAACAGGCCGCAGATCTACAGACAACGCAGATGATTGAAAGTGACAAATTTTGTAAGACTTATACCCCTGCGAAAATAATTGATAATCTGCCGTTGGCTTATAAGCAAAGAGCTGAATTAAAGAATATGGCCGAAGCTTTCAAATATGCTCAAAAAAAAGGATCGGGACTTAATATTCTTTTTAGTGGCGTATTTCTGGAAACCTGTATTTGTGCCGTAGATGCTCTTGCCGCTGAATGCAACCTGAAGGTTAAGGCTTTTAAGTATAGCGACCTAGATACTCTCTGTAAAGATAACGAACTCACGGACACTGTAACGCATGAAAAAATTAAACTTGTTGATTATGCCTTCAGCCAGACAACTGAAGAAGCTCATTTGCTCCTCATCGTTGACTACAACGGCGCTATAAATTGGAGTGAAACAGGTAATCAAAATGATATGGAAAACAACTTATCAGTAAGAACAGCAGTTGCCGCGTTTCTAAATAATCTACGTGAATATCGGGGCATTTGCTGTCTTGTTATGCATAAATGTCCGGTAGCCAATATCCCGCTGGAATTTCACGCACATTTCAAACTGGAATATCCGCCGGAAGAAATGCAAATGGAACACTGGGAAAGTAATTTATCGCCGAATTCTACAAATGTTAATAACATTGTTGAACTTGTAGAGCGATATCCAATGCATGTTGCGGAAATAGATTGTATCATACATAGGGCTTCAATTCAGTCCCTAATTGAGGGAAAACCTTATCAACCATCTGTTGAGACAGTCAAGTCGGTAATAGAGCGGTATCGTGGTCAAAACAATACACCTTTGTTATTTGGTAAAAAATAAATTATAGTAATTATGAAAATCAAATTATCTAATTGCTGGTAAATGATGAATACATTCGAATCAGAAAAAGAAAGTGTCGCTTGCGATCCTGAAGTATTTATACGGGAACATCACCCGGCCCCGCCACCAACAGGACGGTTAATCGTTAAGCGAGGTGGGCACAGTATTACCCGAAAAATTCCCAAACCTATTGTCATAGTTGACACCCGTGAAAAGAATCCTTTTGATTTTAGCAGATTAAAAAACTGGATCGCCGAAGAAAGAAGCCAGGCGCTGAAAGTCGGAGATTACAGCATAGAGGGTATGGAAGAATTACTTGTGTTGGAACGAAAAACACTGACCGACCTTATAACAACCTTAATTCAGCAGCGAGAGAGATTTTTCAAACAATGCGAAAAAATGACAAAGTATCGATGGCGAGCTTTATTGATTGAAGCAAGTTATGAAGACATTAAGTCGCCCTACGATCAAGATGAATACAATACGTCGGCTCATCCAAACGCTGTATCAGGAACTCTTGATGCGTTGGAAGCACGTTTCGGTATCCCGGTTATCTATACCTCCCTTTACCGGCCATTGGCCGAAGAAAAGGCTGCGAGCTGGTTGTCGAAGCATTTCACATATTGGTATTTAGAAAACAATGGATTCGGTCGTGTTTTACAAGAAGGAGATTTGTGAAATATTAAATCCCTGTGAGTTAATTCATGGAAGTATATGTTTTAGTTTGCGGGATAATGTGTTAAATTAAAACAATTAAAAACTAACTTGGAGGTATTCGTGGCCGGTCCACAATGGCTTGAATCTATTTCAGAAGTGACAGGATTGGACCCTCTAGGTATTCAAGCCATATCAATAAAAATCTACGGTTATTTATTACCCGGTATATCCAACGTTACAAACAGGCTAAGGTATTACAGTTTTCTGTGTTGGGTGCTTTACAGTTACACAAAAAAAGGCGGCTCAAGTAGTCTCGATGATTGGCGTCAGTACATCCGAAAAGCTGAATTCCTCTTTTCTCTGATTTCAGATGTTCATCATGAAAATGATCATGGCTTTAGCGGGTCTATGGTTGGTTCTGATACATCATCACCTCTAATAATAAAACATAAACTTGATGTTATAGATTTAACTAAATACACACAATACGAAGATTCTCCTGATCGCTACTTTAAAAATAAGGGTGGTGGTTTCGCTCAGTATTACAAAGGCCCCATGGAAAATATGAAACTTGTAATGAAAGGGGGACCATTACGCATACAGTTGGCTGATGACATTAAAAAAACTGGCGAAATTCGATTTGGTGTTAAAGCGGCATCAGCATTTTCAGAAAATCGTCATCTTGAATTGTTTCACAGATGTGTAGCGAAAGGGAAAGTATCGAAAAAAGAATTATTAATAATGGCAGAGTCTCTATGTGCCTGCCAACTTTTGAATAATTCAAGGGAGTACAAACTTCTGGTTGATCTACTATTTGATACAAATAAAGGATATGGGCAAGCAGGGAGCCGTAGGAGAAAGACCTTTTACTTAATAATGCAATTTTTAAAGAACATTAATGGTCATGGTCTTTCAGTAGAGGAATTTAGAAACATCTGCATGTACAAACACTATACGGATGGAAGACCCATCAAAGTCTCTCCCTATTATAAGGATGTTCTCTCCATATGGCATATTTATCAGATGCATGAATATTTTTGTTATGCCCTTCAGAGTCTTTTGTATACTTTTGAACGGATGATTGATGAGAATCAAGGCTCCTTTGAGGATATTATTACGTTAATTCGGAATGAAGTGCATGGAGGAATGTCAGCTTCATTGCCTCGTAATCTAAAAGCCTTCTCAAAGATTAAATTTGATACTGGAGTAAAACTTGACTCATTTATAAAGAGTGTAGATTTTTCAAATAAAGATGACTCTAAATGGTTTTCTAACAATCTTTCTGAATTCTGTTTGAAAAACGCCATTGATGAATTTGTTAAGTTGAAAAATCTCTCAGCAATATTGTGTATGGCTTATATCTTATTAGTAAAAATATATTTGAAAACTTGCGAATCAAATGACTTTTACAATTACGGAGAAAAATTAAATTATAAAGTATACTCATCTAACATCAACGCTTTGAATATTACCATAAAAAGAAAACTAAATACGAAAAATGATCTTTGGGATTTCATTGGGCAGGTATTAAAAGATTTCGTAGTTGACCGTCATACAATAGTAGCATTAAGAAAATTTCGATACGAAAAAAAGAGTACTCTGCGATATAGTTTTGAAAACAATGCATATGTTCGAACCGGCAAGCTACAATATGATGTTCCAGTATTCACGAACCCTCGCATTCAACAAGCATTCCGATTTCTTGAAGATATAGGAATGGCTAAGAAGATGGATAACAAAAATTACGTTATCACCAAAACGGGAGAACGGTACCTGGCAGGTATAAATGAGCTATAGTCTCTATGATACGATTAGATCGTCTAGATATGAGAATTGCGTTATTCTTACCTATAGTATTAATTTAAATCTATATGAATCGATAATATGGAAAAGACTCCACACAAATGGATGTCATAACAATGTTTTGTTTGTGGATGGTAATGAGTTTGATCAAGCACTTTTACATGATAAAAGAACTCTTGAATATCTTGGGAAAGGATACTTAATCTATCCCATTTATAGCATAGCCGCTTTCCATCCGAAAGTTATTTTACTTACCAACAAGACGTCAGGAAAACTGATAATCAGTAGTGCCAATGTCACTGTAGCTGCTCTCACCCGTCACAGTGAAATAATTAATGAATTTGATTACGACGAAAGCAACGAGGAATACTTATACCTGTTTAATGACTGTTGGAATTACCTAATGGCCATGTGTCAGGAGGTGCCATCGTACATAATGGCGCAAATAGAACAATTGTATGAAACTACGCCATGGTTGAATAAAACAGGAGCAAGAGGTAGCGATTTTGCATTTATTGCTAATCCGAAATATAGAAAAGATTCTCCATCTAGTATTTATGATGTGCTTTCATCGCTAATTAGTGCATCAACTATAGATGAATTAACAATCCTATCCCCTTTTTTTGATAGCGATTTGCGCCTACTTAAACAATTAAAAAAGAAATTTGACATAGTAAAAACAAATTTCATTATTGACCCACATCTATCGCTTGATCCTTTAGCAAGACCAATTCTCAGTAAAGAGACAAATATTTACCGTTTTTCAAATCCCTTGGATAGGACAAAATATCGATCTCTTCATGCAAAAGCTATGTACTTCAAGGCAGATCCAGACAGATATTTGCTTTGTGGCAGCATGAATTTTACTTCAAATGCAATGGGCATCCCGTTCAAACAGAATAATTATGAGGCTGGCATATTATACAAATCAGATAATGACAATTATTTTCAAATGCTCGGACTAGCCGACCTGGTACAAAATAATAATAGGCTAACTATAAATGATCTTAAATTTGAAAAGAGAGAACTAGATGAAACGAAAAATAAATATTCAATTCAAATAACATGGGTAGAATTTTTATATGGTGAAATTACCATTAATATCAAGCCCTCATTCCTACAAGACATTAAAAATTTAGAAATTTATTTTTATGATAGTGCAGATAATAATACAGGAATAGTAAAAATCAAAGATTATTTGAGCGATAATAATCATATATCATCATATATTCAAGACAGATATATTATCGAGTCGAGCAATTGTATTGAACTTCATGCTATATATAATGATGGTTCAAAAGCCATTAGCAATAGAGCTGTCTTAAATAAGATAGAAACGTTGAGAGAATTAACTGCAAAATCTGATTTTACAAAAAAATTAAAGAAACTTGTCCGTGTGTTACCCACCGGTCAGGATTATGAAATAATGCTCGATCTTTTAAGTTACTTTCTTTTTGATTCCTATGAGCAATATTTGAAGAAAAATACAATACGAAAAGTAGCAACAGTTACTGAGAAATATAATAATGATAATGAAGAACCCCGTAAATTGGATATGAACGATATAATATCAACGGAACCCAAAAAAGAACACATGGGTTTATCAAGTATGTATGGAGATCAGGGTGGAGATGTAATTAAAGAAATATTTATTAATTCCTTTCTAAAAGATAATAAAAATGGGTCAAAATTAATTGTTGACAAGGTAGCTGAAGATTATCTCGAGGAAAAAAATCACTAGTAATAGACGAACAAGACAAGGATGTACGAGAGGAAGAGGAAGATCCAGAGGAAGAGAAAGAGCAAGAAAACGGGATGAATTCGGAAGAAGAATATAATAAAAAGCGTAATAAGGATGCGGAAAAAAGATTACTTAGAAATCTAGTAAAAAAGTATGTTGATCATGTTAGTGTTCTTAGAAAATACTCATCTAATGTTAACCCGAATATTGAAAATGAATTTGTAAGGAACTACATAGCCTTTCTAATGATTACAAAAGGTGCAGGCGAAGGATATCATTTGTTTAATGAAAAGGACAAAAGTATTCACGAGGACATAGCCCTATACAACTTATCTTTAGCAACAGCTCTCATTAATCAAGACTTTGCCGGGTTGTTGACACAATACATAACTGAAAAGCGATATCAACATGAGAGAGGTTTTTTTAAGGGTCTATGCAGCATCTTAACTGGTATTTACCTCACTGATGTATATTTACAAAAAATGATTGAGGATCGTTTTAGAGCATATGATTTGAGAAAAAAAGACATGCTTTGGATATCAAACAGGCTCCTACTGCTCTCATTATTATACAGATTCAGTAATGAAAGTTGGGATAGCCTTATGTGCTTTGTTGAAGAGGATTTTATCATACTTAAGAATTATTCGAATAAAGTATTAAAAGATATTTCATTTCCAAATATATCTGAGATGGTAAAGAAAGCAATGGATGTTAATCATTTCATCCTGAACATGTATCAAACAAAAGACCTTAAAACCCCCAAAAGCAAACCGGAAAGGGGTAATCTTGTTGTATCCAAAGAGGGGAAATTGTTTATAGTAAAAAATATTGAAGGGAGCAACATGGTGTTACATGGGGGAATTGATCTTCAGGGTAGACCATATGAATGGGCTATTACAATGGAATCTGATAAAATTAAAAATTTGGGTATGATAGATGCCTTAAAATCCTATTATAACGGATTACTTTTATCTAAAAACTCATCTTGGTATTTAAAAGCATGACCAGTTATTGTTCATTAGTAATCTCTTGATCGAGATTATTACTGAATATGGTATGAAGTATACACAATCCATTTTTTCTACTCTTTTTTAAAAAATTGTGAATAGTGATATTATGATACTCAACTAATCGAAAAAAAGAAGTTATATTAATTATTTTAGCAAAAAATATGAATCAAAAATTGAGACACTGTTACGACCAGATTCATCAGATACTAGGTAAAGATATTGAGCCATATGAGTCTGTGGAATTAGTGGATAGATATCGCCAATATTGGAAACCAATGAGCAAAATTAGAGTCATTCTTTTAGCTGAATCACATGTATTCACAAACGACGATGACCGAAAGATTAAAATACCTCATATACCCAACTTACCTGGTTACGAAACACAGTATGCGAAATTTGTCTATTGCCTTGGCTATGGAGAAAGATTGTTGACAGGAAATTCTTCACATCCTAAACGTGATGGCACACCTCAGTTTTGGAAAATATTGTATAGCTGCAACAATCGCATTCAAGATAAGAATGATTTCCATCCGGTTCTATCAAGAACAGAATATGAACAAAGAGTAAAAAATAAAATCAATCTCTTATTGTGCCTTCAGCAGAACGGCATATGGCTCGTCGATTCGAGTATCGTCGCGCTATATAACAACCGGGAAAAACCGAACAAGAGTATCATTTCATCGGTTATAAGAAAGTCATGGGATTATTATACCCATAGTATAGTTGCAGAAGCAGATCCGGATTATGTAATTTGCGTTGGCAAGACCGTTGCACACGTCTTAAAGAACGACATTGAAAATTTGGTCGGTAATCGTTACACGGTTTTATATCAACCGAATGCACATCTTCTGTCAGAAGAACATATGGCAAATTTCAGGCAATACAGCAGAATATGCTGCTGAACTAATTTAATACTATTATACAGCGACAAGGAAGGTGAAAAATTGTGAGCTATGTTATTAATCAGTTTATATGGGGATATCAACAACATTTTCGAATTTCCCTTCAGTTATTTGCTGAAAGGCTATTTGGTAATTTAGATCCAACTTTTAAACCTGACATTTTTTTAATCGGGATTTTAGTTGAAGAGCTAAAAGATAGTCATAAAATATGCTTAGAGCCAGAAGATTGTGGATATAGACAAGAAGATTTTAAAAACATACTAGAATTGGCTAATCAACTTGAAACGGTTGATTCTGAAACACGTATTTTTCATAGTCATCCTATCGCACAGAGTATTCACGACCAAAGAATAAAAATCAATTCATTAAGGCAGGCAATCTTAAAAATTATTCAGCGAGATTCACTCCATTCAAACAAAAGATCATATATTTCCTGCCCTGCTAAAAAGGATGGCTATTTGGTTTTCGCAGTATTGCAAATTGACAACGTTGCATATGAATCTCACTATAGATTAAATAAGGATAAAGTTGATGAAAGATATTCTATATCGGTATCTCTGATTAACTCAACAATAAATAAATTTCTAGAAGTAATTCCACAAGAGTTATACTCTCCAGATGCTGGTGCAAATTTAAATTTTTCAAAATTTGAAACTGATGAGATTATAAAAAGTGCCGGCAAAGATTTCATGTATTCTGTTTCTTCAAAAGGTAATAATATTGAAGGATTGCATGGTCTTTTTGAAGCTTGTAATATTATATCATCACTGAAATATGAAGGAGAAGAAGCTATTGGTGGTATTGCTATTTCTCCCCAAGACCATCATAATATTAAAATGAATCTTATTCTTGATAAACCAATTAAAATTTCAGAATATCGAAAAGTTAGAAAATTTCTTGAACTATCTGATTACAAAAATTTGCTTATCTCGGATTCATATTTGATATATGGAGTTGGCCAAATTGTTGGTAATTACAACCCAGTAAATGAAGACTTGTTTGAAATTCACTTTAACAAGCATTACCATTGGGAAGTCAGTCATGCTGGAAACTGCCTAATGAAAGTTTCTTACAGCCAACCTCATTTGCCCAAGAATAAAATTAATAGAGATAAATTCTACTCAGACCTAAAACGGATATATGGAGACATTACAAAAACTAAATTAGATAACTTGTGGCTGATTATTATCGAAGCTATTAATCAAAAACATGGCACGATGCTTGTTATTTCAGCTGGTGCTTCTGAAGAGACTGCAAGGCTTAAGAATCAATGTTTTGCTATTGAACCGATCAAATTAAATGAAGCTTTAATTTCTAAAATAACAAGCATTGATGGTTCAGTATTATTATCTCCCGACGGTACATGTTATGCCATTGGAGTAATTTTAGATGGAATAGCGACTGAAAGGGGTGATTCATCACGAGGCGCTAGATATAACTCAGCAATAAGATATTATGAATTTACAAAAGAAAAATATCCTTGTGTAATTATAATCGTTTCAGAAGATGGAATGGTGAATATAATACCAGATTTAATGCCACAGATAAAAAAATCATCTATCACTGAAAACATTGAAAGGTTGAAAGATCTTAATAATAAAACCGAACTTAACATTAGAGATTTTAATATATTAATGGAATGGTTTAAAGATTACAATTTTTATTTATCTAGTGATCAATGTATAGAAATTAATAAATTGAGAAAACTGATAGATAAAAGAATAGAGGAAAATCAAAAACAGGGAGAAAGTTTCATAAGGATAATTAGAAATGACCTTTATCCAAATCTAGAAATGAATGAATTATATTTTTTGCCGGATTAAAAATCAATTTTTAGGTGTTTAGATTTTTATTGAGATACTTAATTGTTATGTAAAAAGAAAGAAGCACTAAAATGGATTTTTCACCAATTATAAGTCAAATGATAAGATGTGTTCTTTTGTATCTGTTACCAATTGCTATTCTGCTTGTAGTATTGAAATCCCCTTGGTTTAAAGGTTTGATGGGTGAGTTTATTGTAAATACATTGGGGAAACTGATGCTCGATAAAAATGAATACCATCTTATCAAGAATGTTACTCTACCAATAGAGAATGGAACCACTCAAATTGATCATGTCATTGTTTCCGTATATGGTGTATTTGTGGTTGAAACGAAAAATATAAAAGGGTGGATTTTCGGTAGCCCGAACCAGCCGATGTGGACTCAAAAAATATACAAGCATTCGGATAAATTTCAGAACCCACTCCATCAAAATTACAAGCATGTAAAAACCTTAGAGCAACTGTTAGAACTAAATGATGGGCAAGTTCATTCTTTGGTCGTATTTGTAGGCGATAGCACATTCAAGACAGCAATGCCGGAAAATGTGACGTATGGTTTCGGTTATATTCGATATATAAAGTCAAAAAAGCAGCGTATTTTATCTCCGGTAGAGGTTAAAGAAATCATCAACAAGATTGAGACGGGGAGGTTAAACCCGTCTTTCAAAACTCACCAAGAACATGTAATACATGTGCAGAAAATCAAAAGCGAGAAACAAAACGGTGTTATCTGCCCTCAGTGTGGCGCTATTATGGTAATGCGCGAATCAAAAAAGGGTGAAAGCGCCGGTAAACAATTTTGGGGTTGCTCAAGGTTTCCTAAGTGTAGAGGAGTAGTAAATATCACATAACAATCAAATACACTCGTACTGCAAAAAGCCGCCGTGACTTATGCCCGGTTGGGTGAAAAATATGAACAGACGTCAGATAAATAATGAAGAATTAACAACTCTATTTTACCTTATTGGAAATGGAATCTGGCATCTACAAAATCTTGAGGATGCTCTTCAAACATACATAACAATCAAACTCGAAATTAAAGAAGTTGGTGTTATGAATGCTGAACAGGCGGAGGATCTTCTTAAGAAGCACAGAGCTAATACTCTCGGGACCTTACTCAAAATAGCAAAGAATAATAATGTTCTCAGTGAGGAGTCAGTGAAGCGTTTGGAAGTCTTTAAGGAAGAACGAGACTGGCTGGTTCATAGATCGGTGCATCAAAATGGGAAAGACCTATATTTAAATAATAAGCGTTATGAGTTAATGGAGCGCATTGAAAGATTTTCTGAAGAAGCCTTAGCTTTGCAAAAAGCTGTAGCGCAAGAGTTTGAAGATTTTTCAGTGAGCAAGGGCGTTTCGAGAAAATGGATTCACGACAAAGCGGCGCTTGATCTAGCAAAGCTAAAGGGTGAAATTGCCTAACTAGGTAAATTCACCTGGCCCGCTGCCCTTACGTTCTTATCGTCGATCTGAGGTAGATAGTCCTTTCTGGAAGCGACATTTGACATGCCTCATGGAAAAGTGTAGATTCCCATCGCTAATCCTTACAGTTTTAAAATCATTTGGGAGTCAAACAAATCATTCTAGTGCCCCCAAATTATGAGAGCTAATCATTTTTCTAAAGTTACGTGACATGTTGCAGATTAGACTATTTATGCCAATGTAAATAAAACACTTTCCATTCTGTAATTAGACTCAAAAATATAGGGCCAACATATGGTAGTAAAGCGAGAAAAGAAAACAAGCCCCTCAAAAGAAAAAGAAGATTACCTTCTTTTAACTCTTTCTGCTCTTAAACCTACAGGCACTTCCGGATTTGAGGGGTTGGTTCGAGAACTTCTTGAATGTTGGACGGGGCAATTGTTTCGATTGGCGCGTGCTGGCAGCCAGTCAGGTAAAGATGCAACTTCCGATTCTCCATCGGGTATTATTATTGCTGCCGAAATGAAGCGTTATGGTCAAGAGTCGACTCTCAACAGACGAGAACTTTTAGGTGAACTTGTTGAAGCAATACAAGGACTTCCGAACCTTGATCTGTGGGTGTTAGCGACAACGACAGAAATCGGTGACAAAGAGGTGGAGGGGATTAAAAAACAATCGGAACAAGAAGGAATAGAAAGCCTTCTCTTGGATTCAAGAGAAGATGGCAGTGGATACTTGAAGGCATTTTGTGCAAGATATCCAGATATAATTAAGAATTTCTGCAACAAAAACAATCAAGACATTAATATTGAAGAATTAGAGTTAAGCATCAATTCTATCCAAAATCACGCAAATTACGAAAGGACTATTAAACAACTTAGTGAAAAACTAGATGCTGCAGTTTTCGGATTCAATGGTGCACGAAGTAAAGTATTTCAATGGTTGCGACAACATATTGATAGCCACATAGAATCGATGTCCGCATTTCAACAAGACATTGGCTTGAACGATAAGAAACGCCGCGAACCAATAATCCGCACCAGCCTGAATGCGCAATTTAATTCTTGGTGGGAAAATAGAAATGCTAATTCGGCTCATGCCGTTCTTCTCGGCGAGGAGGGAACAGGCAAAACATGGGCGGCTATGGCTTGGCTGTCAAGCAGGTTCGATGGTAAAACAGGCCCAATTCTTCTGCCAGTTACATCGGCTCAATTATCGGGCACCTCAAACATTGATGAACTAATTATTGAGACCTTGATAAAGCGTTGTGGAAAAACGGAAACATTCTGGAAGAAGCGTTTGAACGGATGGATGAACCGTCCGGAGATAGACGGGCCACTATTTCTTCTTTACTTGGACGGCTTGAATGAAAAACCTAATTTACCTTGGCGCAATTTAATCACACAAGCTAATTCCAGTGATTGGTATGGACGCGTTGCTATTTTTATGAGCAGCCGAAAGGAATTTTATCAGACAAAAATTGCTTCACTGGATTCAGGTGTTAAAGAGATTGAAACAACCGGTTACGATGACGCAGAATTGAAGCAGGAGTTAGATCTTGCAAGTGTTCCAAATTCGGTAGTAATTCCAGAAGAAATGCGCTCCTTAATCCGAAAACCTCGATATTGCGACTTGGCATTACGATATTTTGCAGATCTTTTGAATAGTGGAGATCTCACAATCGAGCGCCTGCTTTATCAAGACTACAAGGAAAGAATGGCAAAGAAGCTTAACCTGCCGGTTACGGACGACGATTTCAATCAAATACTATGTGCGCTGGCAAAGAAACACATGAACGGAATTCACTCTTTTGGGAAAACGGATATTGCTACAATTCTTCCGAGTGCGGATGCAAGCGGTGCCATTATGCAAGAAATTATTGATGGAGGTCTCTTGGTCAAAACTGATCAGATATCGACCCCCTATCGTGTAGAAATCCGAAGGCTTGTTTATGGCCTTGGAATGCTAATGGCCGATCAGGTAAGCAGTGAGCAACGCGCATCGATTGATGAATACCTTGCTGTCGCAGAAACTTGGCTAGAACCACATCCGGATATGGAGCTAAAAGTCACGATTGTTGGTGCAGCAACATTTATCAGCATTATGAATAAGGATTATCCCGGTTAATGCAGACGGGCATTGCTACTGCTTTGGATAGGTTCGCGCAATATGACGGACTTACAGGAAAAAGCTGTAAGCGCGTATTTACCTGATTGTGCCCAGGATATTATAGCGATTACTGACGTCTTTTGGAGTTCAGAAAAAGACAATGGCGTTGCACAAGAGAGATTAGCGAGGGCCTTCTTGAAACATCGTGATGACTCAAAGATTAAACCCATACTAATTGACGCTTGCAAACGTTGGATGAGTTACATAAATATCAATGGACAGCCTTTTGAGCGATCATCAAATAAGGATAATATCAGTGAGCTTCGTCAAGGTTTATTTAAGCGCCTTGGCCAAGAAGTTGCAACAGGAGACTCAATTACTTTTCATGGTCGACGTTTTCTTATTATTGGAGATGATCATATACTACGACTAACCAGATTTGCAATGTTCCTCATATCCGCTGGCGACAGGCTATCTTTTATCGAGGCTTTCTTTCAATGGGCTATTTCTCGACGGCTGATGGGGAGACATTCGGAGTTTGATGAGGCGGCATGGATCATACGCCTTACAGATGAAGATCTATGGCCCACATTTGAGCCAACGCTAACACAAATGATGTTGTCTGGTGATGAAACGCTAAAAAAAGCTGCTCGCCTTCTTTTAGATTGCATTGGAAACCGGCCTGCGAATGAACTAATTGAAAAAAACCTTCGTGACCTCTATCCGGCAACAACGTTTCAAATCGAATATCAAAGAGATCCTTACGCCAGTATTTTTTCGTTGTCTTCTCGTGACGACTACGAGCCATGTATGGCAAGGAATGATCTGCCACTGCATCATATTGTGAATAAGATCGAGAAATATCTCGCTGATCCGGATATCACCGCACCTGCCTCATTCATCTTACGATTAAACGAAGCAACTCAATCACTCCCAGTTGCGGGATATCATGCATCATTTGGTCGCACCGTTGAAGATCATCAAATTGAGACTTTTATGCCGGTTCTTGCGCGGTTTGCTTTTCAGAATCTAGGTGAGTTGATGCGGCAGGCTGTGCATTCTCTGGATCAAAGAAACGAAGAGGGCATCCGCCAACTTCTGATCTATCTTCCTGAACAGGGGATTGTTCTGCACGAACCAGAGATTGCCATTCTCGACAAGATATTGGCGATGTACCATCGAAAAGCGTGCATATGGCCAGAACATGCCAATTATGGATCTATGGATCGCGAGATGTTTGCTGAGTGCCGCGGAACACTGGCACGCATAGTACATTTGACAGCTGATGAGATCCCAATTTTCATCCTTAACAGGCCGGATAAAGCGCTGGATCTAGAATCTCTTGAACACTGGTTCCAACCTTTGCCGGAAAATACCGTCGGCGATTATCTTTCGCTAATTTTGTCAGAATCATCCCCTGTCGCCCAGTATAGGATTCTGTGGTTGCTATACAAGTCAAAGCCTGTTATTTCCAATGTCCATAGGCGATTATTGATTGAATGGGTGGGAAGCTCCAACAATTTCCTTAAGTATTCTGCGCTTCAATTTGCATGGTTATCTGGTGACCAACTCCTTATTGATCATATTCTGCAAAAAGACTTTGGACATCTTGAGCCCGAGACAAGTAGAATTGATGCTTGGATTGCAAATATATATTGCAAATATGGTCGCGATTTGCCTCTTGATACGATCATTCAACGTCTTCCTCTTGAATGGGTTGGTAAGGTTATATATGAAAATTCTTGTCGAACAGGTGATGTAAGCCTTTTTGCCAATCTTCTCGACACAGCCTGGCAAATGATAGCACAGCGCAAGGAAATGGATGATAGTACCTTCGTTTCTCCACAAGTGGAAAAAGATCAGAAGACCGGTGCGACCTTTGTCCAATATAAAGAGCCTTCATATGACCGCTCAATTCGATATGTCTCGCAATTTCTTTCCTGGCATAGTGGTCGGCCAAATGAGGAAAATGGCAAGCCTAATTTATTATTGCATGAATCCGCTGAAGATTTTACTGCGCGCCAACGTATGTTCCATGAGCAAATTAAAGTTTTAATGCAACAAGAAGTAACTCGATGGCGATATTGTCAATTCAACACGGACGTCTTAAGCTGTATCTGCCAAGATCATCCAAAAATAGTTGAGAAATGGATTGATGCAGCACTTGAAAGTCACTCAGGAAAGAATCTCATCATTAGTTGCAGTGGGTTTTATCAATCTTTGTGTTCTGCACTTGTCAAGATTGGGAACCAGCGTGGTTTTATTCTTTGGAGAAAAATCTGTGAGCATCCGCATCGAGTTAACTTCATCAATAAGAATGCTGATACTGACTGGATGACCTGTCTTCCTTTTTCAGCAATACCCTCCAAAGATGCAAGTAATGCTGCGCTTGAATTGTTGGAAAACTGCCACAGTGATATTGGACTTTTGGAACTGGCAAATGCAGCGTGCGCATATGAACAACAAGCATGGATTTTGGAAAAAACTCAGGATCTCATTGGTAGACTGCCTCTATGGCTCCGTGCAAAGGGCATCATGTTTATTTCTCTGGCTGATATGGAGCGCGAAATTGACAGTTTGATACAATCTGCGGATATTGGTGGTACTTGGGTGGAAAAACTTCTTCCTCAAATGAAATATTTGCATGACAGAAATCGATGGGCACGTCATTGGTATAATCTTTTTCTAACAGTTTCCGATAACGATGAAGCTTTCTCCTGTTTCCAACTATTTCTAAAATCTGTAGATAGGCGGTGCCATCTATGGGTGGATGTTCTTGATGAAAGAGCACAAAAGTATAGTCGAATTGCTGAAAGGCGGATGAAATTTCGATTAATAAACAATGATGAAATAAAAAGAGCAATTAAAGAAAATGAAAAAGGATTAGACGATTGTTTTTTGACATTGAAATTTGAGAAGGGTCAGATCCTGCCATTTATATGAAGCTCTTAAAAAAGGTGCTGACGAGTAAACCCTTGACAAAGAAGAAGGGATAAAAAATGAAAACAAATTAATTCAGCGGATCAGACCAAAATCGGCCCCACACTGATTTTAAAGCTACTTATTTTCGATCTGTAATACGCGGTTTCTATGATTATTACTTACTGAGAAGTTATTGATGTTATTGAAGTAGCATTTTAAATTATCCCCAAAGAATATTCATTGACTAAATTATCAGTAAAGGTGTATTTTTCACAAGTTATTTTTGTTTTCGCTTTTTTTAATCTTAAATAATGTGAAAGGTAAAACAGAAAATCATACTCATATGAATTTGACGCCTTTCACTGAAAAATTGTGTAGTATCATTAAAATACAAAGGAATTAGGCCTTGAAAAATATGCTTGACATTAATAGAACAAAAGCTATACTACAGACAGTACATCCGCCAAGCCTCTGTTTCTTCGGAAGCACGCTCAATCTTGGCGGATTTTTTTTATTTATACGAGGGATAAATGAAATATACTAAGCCCTCTCTTACATTCGAAGAACAAGCCGATCTTTTAATTAAACGTGGCTTAGTGGTTTCCGACCGTAAAACTCTTCTTATACATCTTAATAATGTCAACTATTATCGTCTAAGCGCCTATTGGTACACATTTCGCCAAGCCGATGACACTCTAAAGTCTGGCACTACTTTTGAGATGATCTGGCGACGTTATACATTTGATCGTCAACTAAGGCTGTTGGTTATGGATGCTATTGAAAGGGTGGAAATAGCCTTCCGGACACAGTTGACCAATATCTTTACTTTGAAATATGGCGCATTCGGACATCTAAATAATACCAATCTTCCTCGAATTGATAACGGCCGTTGGACTGAATTGATTCAGAAAATCCGCGACGAAGCTGAACATAGCAAAGAACGCTTTGTTGATCATTATCAAAACAAATATATCGGCGAGACGGATTTACCATTATGGATGGCTGTGGAATTGATGACTTTTGGAATGCTCTTTACTTTTTTCCGAGGCACGGAATCTGAAATCAAGCATAAAGTTGCTGCCACATATGGTATATCGGCTGAAGTTTTGGACTCATGGCTTCATTGTCTCAACCAAGTACGAAATATTTGCGCTCATCATGGGCGTTTATGGAACCGTTCGCTCGGTATAAAACCAGCGATACCAAGGCGTAACAAGCATCCAGAATGGCATGCGCCGGTTGAGGTAAGCGGCGAAAAGATTTTTGCAGTATTGACCTTTTTACGTTATCTCATTTCGTATGTGGCACCCCTAAGCCGATGGCCAAATCGGGTAGAAAATTTGCTTAAAGATTATTCAGATATTCCTTTGAAGTCGATGGGCTTCCCCGAAAATTGGAAAGATTGTCCTATATGGATAGGTTTAAGCGATAAAGCTATCTAAACAGCAACAAATACTTCTGGAGTATAATTCATGACGGATATTGAAAAGATGGATTTGCGATCGATGGATATTGTGGAAGAAAAGCGAGAAAAGTTAAAAGAACTTTTCCCGGAAGTCTTTACCGAAGGCCAGAAGGTTGACTTTGAGAGGCTAAAGCTGACGCTGGGTGAAGTGGTGGATGTCGGCAAGGAACGCTATGGAATGAACTGGCCGGGGAAAGCCGATTGTTTCAAGATTATTCAACAGCCAAGCATTGCCACGCTGACACCTGCCCGCAAGGAATCGGTTAATTTTGATGAAACGGAAAATCTTTTCATCGAAGGTGACAATTTAGAAGTCCTGAAACTTTTACAGAAGTCCTATCTCGGCAAGATAAAGATGATCTGTATTGACCCGCCTTATAACACCGGCAACGACTTTATCTATCCCGACAATTACTCGGAAAGCCTTGATACCTATCTGCGTTATACCGGCCAGATTGATGATGAAGGACGGAAATACTCCACTAATACCGAAGCGGATGGGCGGTTTCATTCTAAATGGATGAACATGATGTACCCTCGGTTGTTTCTTGCGAGGAATCTGCTCAAGCTTGATGGTTTTGTTGTGGTAAGTATCGATGATGCGGAACTCACTAATTTGCGAACCCTTATGAATGAAATATTCGGTGAAGAGAACTTCGTAGCAGTTTTGGTATACGACCGAAATAGAAAGAACGATGCCAAACTATTTTCCGTAGGCCACGAATATATGGTTGTGTATGCTCAGAACAAGGGATATCTAACGGAACTACGACTCAAATTGAGGGCACCCAAAGAGGGGATCGATGAAGTCAAGGAAGAGTTTGAACGTTTGCGGATTCTGCATCAAGATAATTGGGAATCAATAGAGAAAGATCTACGTGAATATTATGCCACCTTCACGAAAGAAGATCCTCGTTTGCCCCTTGCCCGCTATTCAAAGGTAGACGAGAAGGGTCCATATAGAACCGATGGGAATCCTAGTTGGCCTGGCGGTGGTGGGCCCCGATATGATGTTCCACATCCAAAAACTGGAAAACCCTGCAAGGTTCCTGGTCGTGGCTGGGTATGGCCGACCTTCGAACGAATGAAAGAGGAAATTGAAAAGGGGAATATCGTTTTTGGACCCGACGAAACAACTATCCCCTCGGTTAGGATGAATCTCTTTGAAAAAGACGAACAGGTTATGCGTAGTGTAATTTTTAGCTATGCTCAAAAGGCCAGTCAAGATTTTAATAGTCTATTCGATAAGAATAAAGTTTTTGAAAATCCCAAGAGCCAAGTTGATATGAAAACGCTTGTGGAATATTTATCAAATAACACAGATATTATTCTTGATTTCTTTGCCGGAACGGGAACAACGGCTCATGGTGTCCTTCTCGCAAATCGCGAGACTCAGAAAAAGCGTAAATATATATTGGTTCAACTTCCAGAATTGATCAAAAATGATTCGGAAGTTGGGAAAAATGCTCTCTTACTGGGGTTTAAAACCATTGCTGATATCTGCAAGGAAAGAATCCGACGCGTCATTAAGAAAATGCGGGTAGAGCAAGAGCAAGAGCAAAAGCAAAAGAAAGATTTATTTTCCGAAACCAAACCCAAACTTGATCTGGGATTTAAAGTGTTCAAACTGGAACCGTCCAACTTTAAGCTCTGGAATGATCAGGTTGCCAAAGACAAGGATGCCATCAAAAATCAACTGGAAATGTTTATCGAGCATATCAATCCCAAGAGCTCACAGGAAGATATTCTCTACGAACTTCTTTTAAAATCAGGATTTCCGCTTACCACTAAAATCGAGCAACTTACTATAATCGATAAAACAGTTTTTAGCATAGATGAAGGAGCCATGTTGATCTGCCTGGAGAAAGATTTAACGCTAGAAGTTATTAAGGCGATGGCTGAAAAGAAACCGGCGCGGGTTGTCTGCCTTGATGAAGGATTTCATGGCAATGATCAACTTAAAACCAACGCCGTGCAAATTATGAAGTCCAGAGAAATAACATTTAGAACGGTATAAATAATGAAAATCAAGTTTGATGCCCGGCAGCAATATCAGATTGACGCAGTCAACTCCATTGTTGATATTTTTGATGGCCAGCCATTTCATCAAGGTGATTTCGAATTCCGACTGGAAACTGCATATGATGGCGTTTTGAGTGGTCAAGTCCAAACAGAACTGGGCATGGGCAACGGTCTATTGCTCAATGATGAAACTATTTTAAAGAATGTTCAAGAAATTCAGGATGAAAACGATATTGACCGGATTCCGGAATTGCAGGGCTACCATTTCAGCGTCGAGATGGAAACAGGTACCGGAAAAACATACGTCTATCTACGGACAATCTTTGAACTCAGCCAGAAATACGGTTTTAAAAAATATGTAATTGTTGTGCCCAGTCTGGCCATCCGGGAAGGCGTGCTAAAGAACCTGCAAATCACGGAAGATCATTTCAAAGCACTCTACAACAATATTGAACTGGAATATTTTGTCTATGACTCTACCAAAATCAACAGGCTGCGACAATTTTCCGTGAGTAACCAGATTCAAATCATGATCATCAACATTGACGCCTTCAACAAAAAAGATATTGCAGTTATTTTCAAGGCAAACGACAAACTATCGGGTCGCCAGCCTATCGAATTTATCACTGCGACGAACCCGATTGTGATTATTGACGAGCCGCAAAGCGTGGACAACACGCCCAAAGCGCAGGAAGCAATCAAATCTTTAAATCCGCTTTGCACTTTGCGTTACTCCGCGACACACCGCAATTTATACAATCACGTTTACAAGCTTGACCCTATACGTGCCTACGAAATGAGGCTGGTTAAGCAAATAGTTGTAGCCTCTGCAACTGGCGCTAACACTTTCAACGATGCCTATATCAAACTCAACACGGTTGACAACACTAGAGGCATTTCCGCTAAAATTACGATTCATGAAAACCGTGCCGGCAGCGTTAAAGAGAAAACCGCCAAAGTAAAACAGGGTGTAGATTTGTTTGAGCTCTCCAACGAAAGAGAAACATACCGCGATGGTTACGTTATTACGGAAATCAGCGCTGAGCCAGGCAACGAGTTTGTTGGATTTAACAATGGCCGAATTATTTGCCTGGGAGAAGAACAAGGAAGCATTCGCGAAGATTTGATGAAAGTGCAGATTAAAAATACCATCAAGAAACATCTGGAAAAGGAGCTGCAGGTCAAAGACAAGGGAATCAAAGTTCTAAGCCTCTTTTTTATTGACCGTGTTTCCAATTATCGTGCTTATGATGAACAGGGAAAACCAATAAAAGGCAAATTCGCCCTTTGGTTTGAAGAATACTACAATGAACTTATTGCTCAGCAGCGTTTTCAGGGGTTGCTCTCTTATCCGGTGGATAAACTCCATGACGGCTACTTTTCACAGGATAAAAAGGGGATTTTGAAAGATACCAAGGGTACCAGTGAGGCGGACGAAGATACTTACAGCAAGATCATGCGTAATAAAGAGCAGCTTCTTTCTTTGGATGAACCGTTGCGCTTCATCTTCAGCCATTCCGCATTGCGTGAAGGTTGGGACAATCCCAATGTCTTCCAGATTTGCACACTCAATGAAACAGGCTCAATTTTGAAAAAACGGCAGGAAATTGGCCGGGGCTTGCGCCTGCCTGTCAATCAGCAAGGCGAAAGAGTTTTCGACGACAATCTTAACAAACTGACTGTTATTGCCAATGAACGCTACGAAGATTTTGCCCGCACACTACAAACCGAATACGAAGATGATTGCGGCGTAACTTTCGGGAAAATACTTCGCGCGGGCTTTGCCAAGATTATGCGACTTATCGATGGCGAAGAAAAGTCGCTAGGGAAAGACACCTCTGAAAAAATCTGGAACGTCATGCGAGAGTCTGGCTATATTAACGAAGAGGGAAAACTTCTGCCTTTATTTAATCCAAAAGCGCCGGGGTTTGCCTTTTCCGTACCAGCAGAATTTGAGGATATTCGACCAAGTATCATGGCGGTGATGGAATCTTATCAGATCGACCGGCATATCAAAAACGATGACGACGCACGACCACTGCGGATCAACAAACAAGTTTTTCTGGATAAGGAATTTGAAGACCTTTGGAATAAGATAAAGGCTAAAACCACCTATTCCGTTGAATACTCAACCGAAGATTTGATTGCCAAAGCCGTTGCATCCATCCGCAAAATGGAGAAGATCGAACCTATCCGAGTTTCTTACCGTGAGGCCTTGCTCAATGCCGGGCATGGCGGCGTGGGCACGACCGAACTTAGAGCCCAGATTATAGATGTTTCTTTTAGCGGTGTATTGCCTGATATTCTTGCCTATATTCAGAAAGAAACCGAGTTGACCCGTTCCACTATTGTAAAGATACTTGTCAGTTCTGGAAGATTAGAAGAGTTTGCCATAAATCCCCAGCGGTTTATGGACGCAGTTGTTGGGATCATGAAAAGAGAACTGCACAAGCTGATGATTGACGGTATTAAATATGAAAAGATTGCTGACCAAGCATGGAGTATGAGGCTATTTGAGGACGAAGAGGTTATCAGCTACCTGAACAACCGTCTGGAAGTGCAGAAATCCGTTTACGATGCTGTGGTGTATGATTCAGAAATCGAAAGAAAGTTTGCCGAGGATTTGGAGAATCGGATAGATATTAAATTATTCGTCAAACTGCCCCGCTGGTTTAAGGTGGAAACGCCCATAGGTGAATATAATCCGGACTGGGCTATCTTAAAGCATGATGATACCGTTTTATATCTCGTGCGGGAAACCAAAGGCACAAAGAACTTTGAGAAATTGCGTAATTCAGAGGCGGAGAAAATCCGTTGCGGCAGACGACACTTCGAAGAACTCAAAGTTGATTTTGATGTAGCAGTAACAGCGGGGGAAGTTTAGTTTATAGGTAAAGCAATTATCGGCACTAACCCACAAGGCATTTATCTGGCGGCATTAAAGGAGGTTTAATGTTAGATTTAGTTACGGCGGGCAAAGGTACGCAAGCTGTTAAAGAAGCAATATGGGAGATTAATGGTCACAGAAAATCTAACTATGCAGAAGTAATTGCTGATATTTCAGCCTCGGTCAGGGGCATTAAAGTCATTGAAAACGAAAAGATAGGAGTATGTCTGGAATTCGACGGAACAAACTATTCTATTATTGGTATTCTCTGGGACGATTACGGGCATGCAGATTACAAGGAAATGGGTTTATATGGGGAAATGAAAACTCAGTTCAATATTGTAAAAAAGAAAGCTGATAGAACATTGATAGTCCAAGATCAATTTTATGAAATAGAAATTAAATATTAAACTAACACAAATTTATCCATCTGAATCAAAAGGAGAAAGAGTATGCCAAATGCAGCAAATGGACAGATAGAATATTTCTCACCCTCTGATTCTGATAAATGGAGTGGTTTGGCTAAGCAAGGGGAAGAGTCA
>Ga0209777_10001749_pt1 | contig 30298 bp, 27 predicted proteins | sample FrelakmetHBP12HB_FD_187147 | JGI IMG/M metagenome (GOLD analysis project Ga0209777, IMG submission 187147) | Freshwater lake sediment microbial communities from the University of Notre Dame, USA, for methane emissions studies -HBP12 HB (SPAdes)... | ecosystem: Environmental > Aquatic >... | reverse complement strand
GCGATAGATATTGTAGCTGGTGATCGAAGCATCACCACCAGAGGGAACCGCCCAGACAAGGACGACCTGGCCATTGCCGGACGTAGCTGATGTGAGCGTCGGAGCTGATGGCGCGGGGGTGACCGGAGCGATGATGATGTCAGTTCCAACGGAACCGGGATCGTACCCTGCCATCGAGACGTCCGCCGTGATGTGGCAGGAGACCGGGGATGTCACCATCGGAGCGGTGTATGTCGAACGATAATCGCCCGAACCTAGATATGTCAGCGATGAGAACGTCCCGCCATTATTGGATGATAGGGAGATTGCCACTCCATCCACCGGAACGGCTCCGTCAGTGACCTGCACCGTGATCTCAGCGGTTTCGCTGGAATGCAATGAGATCGGACTGGCCGAGATCGAGGCGGTCAATTCGGGCGGGGGAAGCGGTTGGGGTTGCGGCACTGCGGAAAACGATGCGCTGACCGATGACCCGTTGTACTGATCGTTACCAAGGAAGGTCGCGGCGAAGGCGTATGTGCCATCTGCGATCGGCATATAGTCAATTGTGAAGCTGCCAAAGGCATCTGTGACGACATCTTGACCCTGGGAAGGGTACGCAATGGTTTCATCTGGTAAGATGATGGATAGCTGCACTATCGCCCCTTGGACAGGCAAAGACGTCGTGGAATTGATGCTTGTCAATTCACCAATGGCGTGCATATTGTCCCCCGTCTGAATGCTGGGGGATTGCATGCTAATCTCTATCTTCGCATTTCCCTTCATTTGAGGCAAGGATTTTGAGAGAAGGTTTGTAAGACCGCCCCCCAAGTCAACACTAGGAGTGTAGGCCCCCACTTTTTCGGTTCGCGGTACTACTAATGTCGATGATGATATCAAAATGGCCACGGCAACAATGGCAACTAATAGATTAATTCGTTTTATATTGATATATCCAGATATTATTTTCATATCCAAAATATCATTTGGTCACGACTCGTTTAAATCCCTCAATCCAGCAATCAAAGATGATAATAGCTTTAGGTAACAATTAGAGCAACAACCTCGATTTGTCCTTCCCTATCCTGTCAAGGTCTGCTTTCTCGTTACGGTTAGGACCGTCGCTGACGTTCGCCAAAGCCGTCTTGAGGTGATCACGATAAACGAAACCGCGACCAAAGCTATTTTTCGGCACTTTCAGAGTTATCCGCATCATGTCATCCCATAACCTCCCAATGCCGCATGCTATAAAATGATTTTAGTTTAAGCGTAGAACATTAGGATAACTCATATCCTCGGATGAGTTGGTTTTCTTCTTTTCGGAATATTCGAGCTTTAATCAGTCATCTTATAGAATTATTATCCAACCTTGTTCATTCAATTCCTGGCCAACTTAAAAAGTGCCCTTTTTCAGGCAAATTATGATGACTTTACTTCGCGTTGAGGTCTTCGGCGGCGCTCAAATCCTCGAAATCATGCCTTAGATGATGCATTTGTTGTTCGAGTATCTAGGCGTCCAAACTTCCTTGTATTATCTTGTTCGGGTCGCTTGTCCTATGCATCATGTGTCCGTCGGTCCGCCAAAGACTATGGTTCGAAAAGTGGAACCCCATCCTCTCACCCAATTGGTTCAATATATTCTCGATGGCGCGCTTCTTGAAGGCGAATAGTTAGCCTTTTCTCTCATAAATGATTAGAATTGGCGGACTTAAGCGCTCGGGTTCAGGTTTCGCGCCTTCGCTATGATCTTATCCCTCATTTCGAGATATTCTTCAAGATCGCCCATCGTATCAGGATGCCAGTTTATCGTTCTGGGCTTCCCTCCATATCGTCCCTTGCCCAGGCGATTGATGGCATTTAATCTTCCAGTCGAGAAATCGCTGACTTTCAGCTTGAGCATCTCTCCTCGCCTCATGCGCCGGTCGAGCTCGCAATGGATTATCATCTTCTCGATTCCCTGGGCGCTGAGTTTCAAGCTCACAGATTGCTCATTCGTCAACCAGCGCACTCTTGGTCTGGATACTATCTCTCAAAACCCGAACCTCACCGCATCCCGAAGCATAACGAGCATATCCCAAACCCCAAGGATTAAGCAATTGAAGATCTAAATCACTTATGAACTCTAATGAAATGTCCTAGGTGTGGCGCAACGATTCTAGATGATTCCGATACCTGTCCAAAATGCAGTGTCCGTTTCGCAAGAAGGACGCTCGCTTCGGCTCGAAAGGAATCTCTCTTATCTACTGCCCACCATAGGAACTGGACAGATCTGCCGATGGAACTTAAGATCCGACAGACTTGGAATTCAATGATCATTCTCGTGATCGTTGGCCTGATTCTTGTTGCCTTGACATTTTTTTATATTGTCAGTCAAGAGTGGAGATTTAGAGACCCGGAACTTTCTTATTCCGCAATTGGAGGAATGATTGGCGTGTGCTTTGGAGGGGCACTACTCCTTAAGTTTAGGATTGATCGCCTTGAATTTGATTTAGGGGAGAGCAAATTGCCATCAACCAACTTACCGAACTACTCTCAAAAAACGTGGTCCTGCCTAGAATGCGGTTTTCAAAACCCTCCAGAATACCCATATTGTGGCTATTGCGGGGCATCTAAGAAATGATAAAGAACAATTTCAATCAGAGCCTGAACCTCATCGCATCCTTCCTGATAGTCCATTGGAAGCCAGTCAGTCCGCAAAATAAGAAAGTGTATGAGAAGCTGGGCATCGAAGATACCGATTCCCAGTTCGTGCAACTGAGGCAGTATTATCAAAATAGATAATTTAATATGTTTTAATGAATATATTTAAGTCAAGCTGCGCATATGATATTCTTAGGGGGAGTTCGTTGAGAGCGGAACAGAATAAAAAGATGAAAGAAATGGATCTGACCGAACCACCTTATACAAAAATGGAAACAGACCCGGCACCGAGAGAATGAGCCATCGGCAGAGTCCGAACCTCACCGCATCGGTTGAAGCCAGGTAGATTCGATCCAAGAACCCGAATTGTGTCTCAATAAAGTACATGCTTAATTACCATAATTTATCAGAGATCAAACTCATTTGATTCATTCAATATATTATTGTTGATTTCCCCTTCCCAGTGAGACATCATCCCATGCCATTTCCCCAGGCTGTTCTTAAGAACAATCCTGCTGCATCAAGGTCCGACATCGATTGAAAGAGGTGGATTCTCCTCTTCACGTTTCGATAGCGTCCAAGAGTGTATCATTGAATTTTTCGGTGAACGCCTTTCGCCTCGAAGAAGAATATGCAATCATCAAGTTCTCCATGACCAGCTCCGCATATCAAGTAACCATAGTCCAACGAGGGGTAACGCCAATCCAGAGCCATCAAGCGGCAGAAAAAATGGATTTTTGGCGAATTCGTATTTCAAAGAAGAACATCTGATATGGATGATTTTCCTCGCCCAGTTGACTCCATTCTTTGTTCCGGAGATTATATGATGGGTTTGTGAATGGCCAGATACTCTCTTGTACTCCATCCCAAGTTCATCCAGTCTATCAAGTACCAGTGCCTAGTACTTGCTCATCATCTCCTATGCTAACCCAACAGTCTAGGAAGAATTGTATATTTAATTTCATTATATAATATATAAATATAAAATATGGCTATGATTTGTTGACAAGAATATTTGTCGCTTTTTGTCGGCTTTTGCCACGATTGATAGTAATCTGCACTTTTGGAGATGCCTATACATAGGGTCACATCGTTTCAGGGCTGAGTGAAATGGTCTCTCAGCGCCTAGCCAGATATGTCGCAATGCTGATCGCTTTAGTATTTCTAATCCAGATCATACCCTATGGACAAGCTGACAGTGTTCTCGTTGAGCAACCGCAGAGCCATTCCACTGCTAGGATTATCGCTTACGGGTCTGGGATCGCGACCGCACTCTTAGGCATCAATCAGACCAAGGCGACCGTTCAGTTCTCATACACTAACTTCACCGACGCCACCTTCTCTTCGTTCGTCCGAGTCGACACTAAAGATTCCATACTCGCCCAATGTAAAGATCCAACCATCGCCATCGCTCCAAACGAAGACATCATCATCGTCTGGAGCCAAACTTACCTGAGCTATTCTCGAATCTTCATCTCCCGGTCATTGGACAGGGGCGACAGCTTCTCCACGCCCATTCTGATCACGGAGACCGCCACCGGAAACCAGACCGGACCGGAGGTCGCCGTGGCCAATGGCGTCATTTACGTGGTCTGGACCGAATTCGTTCCAGGCAAGAACGATACTGATATATTCCTTGCAAGATCGCTCGACAATGGCTCATCCTTTAAGGATTTTGTAAGAGTAGATCATACAGGGTCTAGCAAGTCCATGCAAGGATTCCCCGAGATAGCGGCAAGAGCCAACGACGTCTTTGTGGTTTGGCACGATTCCCGAGATGATTCATATTTCAATATCTACGGTGCGATATCGCACGACCAAGGCCAAGCATTCGGTCCGAGCGGAGACGTGCGGATATCGGATGGCACGAATGACACCGAGCAGTCTCGTCCGGACGTCGTCTATCTTAACGATGGCAGGATTTTGGTCATCTGGCAGGACAGACGTACCGGTGACTACGATGTTCGTGGAGCCATCTCCACCGATGGCATCTCCTTCTCGCCATCGTTCCTGGTATCCGATGGACCATTACACAATGACCAATCAGATCCGAGGCTCGTGGCCGATCCGAGGGGTTTCGTTTCAGTGACATGGCGTGATAATCGTTTCGTAACTGGTTATCACATCTTCACTAGATCTTCTTTTGATGGAATCAATTATGGGCCATCCAGGCGTGTCGACAACGCTCCCTTGGCCACAAACTGCTACAGCCCGGATATCGCAGCCTCTCAAAATGGCTCCGTGTTCGTCGCATGGAGCGATGATCATACGGGTACTAGCGAAGTCTACATCAAAGCCCTTCCCAACCTTGCTCCGCATATCGTCATAACTTCGCCGGTGGAAGGAGCAGCCCGAAGCGGACAATTTCCCATCACCTGTGAAGCCTCCGATCCGGAAGGATCCCCTCAATTGAGCGTCCAGGTTCAGTTGCAGAACTCGGTCGGAAACAACTTGACTCCTTGGTCCGCTGCCCCATTAACGACCAATGGCACCTGGGGGACGAGCATCAATTCCTCTCATTTCGCCAATGGCAATTATCGGATCGCATCACGATCGTTCGACGGGCTGGTCTATTCTCCTGTCGCAATAATCAACGTGACCTTCGACAATACCCGCCCTCCGTACATCGAGCTGACCTTGGCACTGGACCGCGTCCATCTCTATCCGAATGATCCGATGGCACTTCAGAACGTCACTATAATCGCCGACGTATACAACATCGGCACCAAGAACGCAACCGATGTCCTCGTACGATTCTCCTGGCTCAACGGTTCCACACCTGAGATCATTGGCGAACGGACATTGGCAAGCGTTTCATCGGGCGACCATGCCACAGCCTTAGTCAATTGGATCGCCGTTCAAGGTAACGTGACCATCATCGTCCAACTGGACCCACTGAACGCGATCGTCGAGGACAATAAGACCAATAATACAGTAACGAAGATGATTCACGTAGAGCTAGCAAGACCGGACATAGAGGTGACATCATCGGGCATAACAATCTCGCCTGACCTGATCTATTCTGGAGACGCCGTCAATTTCACTGCCGTATTAACCAACCAGGGGGAGAAAATTGCATTGAGCTTCGACGTGACCTTTAGAGTGAATGGTACGTTGGTCTCGACCAAACCGGTCGATCAGCTCCTTCCCCATCAAACAATCCTGCTCACCACGCATTGGACTGCCGTCGGGGGATCTCATATTTTACAGGTGAACGCGGATCCGTCGCATTCCTTGGATGATGCCAACCTGGCTAACAATGTCGCAGAATCTGCATTCGACGTGATACCCGAACAACGACCGTTGCCCGACCTGACCGTTGTCAATGGCACACAGCTCATCTATCCGGTCGAGCCGATGATAGGGCAAAATGTCACCTTCAGTGCCATCGTCTCGAATTTAGGTAACGTGGCAGCGACCGATGTGAACGTCAGCTTCTATTTGGACGGGGAGCTGCTTGCCTACCGTTCTATCACTGAAGTCAATGCCAGCGAGACCGTTGGAATTTCATTAACGTGGCTCGCGGTCCTGGGACATCACGATCTCAGTATTGCAATCGATCCCAACCATTTGGTGCAGGAAAGGAATAGGACCAATAACATTGCCTCAAGATCATTCACGGTCAGCCCCGTGGTCTTCTTGATTGCAGATCTTGCGGTCAGCCAGGCCAGCATTTCAATGGACCCGGCGAACCCGACCATGGGCAATGTTGTCTATGTCAACGTCACAGTGAACAACATCGGCAATGGCAGTGCCGAAAATGTCCTCATCATTGGGAAGATGGACGGACAGCAGGTGGGGCTGAACAAGCACATCCCCTATTTCCCTGCGAATTCCAGCCGGATCGTATCGTTCACTTGGTTCGCGAACGAAGGTGAACACACCTTCCAGATATACATCGATCCTTACTCCAACATCACCGAGTCGTCGAAGGTGAATAACAATGCCAGCAAGACGTTCGAATTGTCCGGACCGAGCGATATTACGAATCTCATCATCGCTGCTGGATTCGTCGCCGCGGCCATCGCGGTTATGGCGTTGTATGTCCTCCGAAATCGCAAAAAGTGAGTCAGGGAAAAAGGTTCCATCTCTCATAGCCCGAACCTCATCACATCCCAATTACAAGTAAAGAAAAGGTTAGCCGCAATCTCAAGAATTAGAATCGGGAAATGTGTGTCTGGTTCGGTATCAGTTAAATTCATTGGACTCGCTCACACACAATATTTTATAATGGACGCCCTAGACGAATTTAATTGATGAATATGACCCTGATAAAGAAGAATTTCAACAAGCCTGATGAAACCCATAGCCCCCCACATATGAAGGCCGACCCATCAAGATTGGGGATATAGTCGTAGTGAAGCAAGTGTACCAACCAGGTTGGAGATGGTCCAAGGACGTGAAGGCGATCGCAAAAACAGACAGTTGCCAAGTGCATCACTTTGGAGTCATTATCTCGGGTCGGATGCGTGCCAAGGCTGATGACGGTCAAGAGATCGAGTTCGGTCCTGGCGATGTAGTAGACATTTCACCGGGACACGATGGTTGGGTTATCGGAGAAGAGCCAGCAATATTCTATACCTTCAATAGTACGAAATAGTGAGTGTGAAGCAGAGTCGCTCTGACGATATAGAGAGAATAGATGATCGATTTTCCTCATCTCATCTCTGTGAGCCCGAACCTCAGCGCATCCCTGGTGCCAATTTTTAATATCCTCTAACTGAATGCGATTATGGGGCCGTTGGATTAGAAGGGAGATCAAACAGGGGATTTCTGGAATCGTGTTCGTAATCTCATTCCTAGGCATTTTATATGCCATGTCCATAGGGGCATTATCTGATTCTATATTGATAATATTCATTTTGTGCGTAATGTGCTTGGTCAGCATGGTTGGTCTCATCATCTTCTCCAAAACGGGGTGGAGTGTTAGGGGTTCTGAGGGCGAGTGGGATGCCGCTATTATCATGAATCCTTCTACACTTATGTTTTGGAACCGGAATTACAAGGAACAAATACGAAATGAAGATGGGATGGACCAGAAGAACGATCAGGAACATTACAAGGGGGATTAAGAGTTCTGGTTCTGCTCACTATCCGAACCTCACCGGATCATGATAATGAGAAAGATAAGGTTTGGCGTTTCTTCCCGAGTGATTAGCACTGATTCTAGGGGTGCTCCATCGCTATGTGGACTATTCCTTTTTTCACAGCGTGCATCAATTCTGGAGTTATCGGCACTCCATTGTTGCCAAAGTTCCCCCAGTCAGCTTCCCGTATGATGCAATATACAAAAGGAAGCATGTTCTCCTTAGGATTCGGGCGAGCTTCAATTTCTGCGACCACTTCGGAAACACGCTTCATCATCTCCTCCTTCTGCTCCTTGCTGAAGAGACCTTTTATTACGTCAATTGTCACCACTGGCATCTTTAATCACCTCCCCCTCTTCGAGGCATTGAATGTATCTAAATGGAGGGCTCAGTTTCCTCACTCAAGCCTTCCCTCGATTTCCTATTTCCATTCCCAGCCTTTGTTATGGATATTATGTTCCTTATCGAACTCGATCTCCCATACCACGGCTATGCCATTGAGGAAGGCGTATTTACCTGGTGGGCATTGATAGCAGACCGCCCCACGAGCAACACCCGAACCATCTGGCTTCAGCATGCCGTTCCCAATGACGCTATAGCGTCCCATGCCACCGCCACTCGTGTTGAAGAATCCATGGGCCTCGATCCCCATTGTTCCATCTGGCCTGATGTCGTCCTCACTTGTCCAGGTAGCCGATAACTGCTCATCAAGGATCGTCCCCTGCATCATTACAGTTTCTTCCAACTTGCCATTTGGCAAGACCCTCATTCCCACAACCTTCCCCCGGCCTTCATAGAGCTGTTTTCCTAACATCCCTAACCTCCTCCACTTTCGCCCCATCCCCAAAAAGAGGTGGTGCTACCGTTCCTAAGAATGCTTGTATTATCAAGTTCGTCAAGTGTCGATGATATAAGGGCAAATTGTCTCAACTCATTCCTCACTGCCAGAAACTAGCCGCATCTCCATTCAAGATAGGAGAAAGTGAAAAAAGTTTAAAGGGGTTTAGGGAACAGGCGAGCATCGCTTTAAGCGATTCATCCAGCGGTTTGTTGTGGGGAGAAAAAGGCAGTAAAAAGGTTCTTTATCTCACGACACCTAATGACATGGCAAGGTGAGGGAAACGATCGCTTTGGAGGACATCATCGGGGACGAAGTGGTAAGTGCGGACGCCAAGATCGTCGGTGAGGTTGAGGGGATCGCGATCGACATCAACACCTGGCGGGCACCAGTTATCCGGATCGGTTTGAACAAGGGCGTGGAGGCTTCGGTGGGCATCAAGAAGCCGATGTTCGGTGCGGCACGACTCTACATCGAATCCCTTTACGTGGAGCACGTTTCCGATCTGGTGACGCTTTCCAAGAAACTGGGCGATCTGAAGAACTTCTCGATCGACCAGTCGCAGATACCCCTTATGGCAGGGGATATCGTTGGAAAGAGGGTCGTCTGCCGCAAAGGCCGGGAAATCGGGGCGGTGGAATCGATCATGTTCGATACCAAAGCTACGTGGATGGTGCCGTACTTTAAGGTCCGCCTGGAAAAGGGCATCGTCGAGGACCTGAAGCTGAAGAAGCCCCTTCTCAAGACGCCGTTGATAAGCATCGCGACGAAGGACGTCCGGACGGTTGGGGATCTGGTGATGCTAGCTATCGAGATGGACCAGCTAAAGGATATGCTGGAGAGGGCCTGAGCAGTCCTTTTGACGGCCATTGATATTACAGGCTAACATAATGCTTCTAAATAGGCCAAGCTAACCAGCGACAGGATATATATGGCATCTGCAATCTGAGATTGTGCACGAGGTATCGGTCATGTCCAGCATAGTGGAGGCGGTGCTCCAGGAGTTAGACAAGCACGACATCGAGAAGGTGGAAGCGGTCGAGATGATTGTCGGCGAGCTCACTTTCCTGGGCGAGGACCAGCTCCAGTTCGCTTATGAGATAATCACCCGGGACACGATCCTGGAAGGCAGCAAGCTAAACATCACATCGGAGAAGATTGAGGTCAAGTGCAATTCATGCGGCTACATCGGCCCGGTCAATTACATTCATCATGGTGATCATTTTTCTCATCCTGACCTCAGTTGCCCCAAGTGCGGTGGGACGGTCGATATCTTGAAAGGGAAAAGTGCGGCGGTCCGTTCGGTCCAGGTGGTGGAGAACTGATGTTCCGCTTCAGGGACGAGGATACCGCCAAGAGGGTCATCCGTTCGATTTCGGACCTCGGAATCAAAGCAAGGTTTATGCACGTCTGCGGGACGCATCAGGACACCCTGGTCAGATTCGGGATCCAGGAGATGCTGGCCGATGCGGGCATAGAGATCCGCCAGGGCCCGGGATGCCCGGTATGCGTGACGACGACCAAGGAAGTGGTGGAGGCGATCACCCTCGCCAAGGCTGGCGTAACGATAACAGTGTTCGGAGACATGATGACTGTCCCGACGCCCATCGGTTCGCTTGCAGACGTGAAGGCGGAAGGGGCGGATATCCGCGTGGTCTATTCCGTGGACGATGCTCTAAAGGTGGCACCGAACGTCCAAAAAGGGGTCTTCATGGCCATCGGCTTCGAGACCACCAGCCCGACCAGCGCCTCTGCAGTGCTCCACGGCCTCCCATCCAATCTTTCCATCCTCAGCTGCCATCGGATTCTGCCTCCGGCATTGGACGCGTTGTTCAGCTTGGGAGAGGTGAGGATCGACGGTCTCATCCAACCGGGGCACGTGGCGACCATCATCGGTTTGGAGCCGTTCCGCCGCTTCTCGGTCGACCGTAAGATACCGCAGGTGGTCGCGGGCTTCGAGCCGCTTGACCTCCTGGTATCCGTTCTGATGATGACACGCCAGCTCGCGGAAGGAAGGCACGAGCTGGAAAACGAATACTCCCGAGTGGTCAAGCCGGAAGGGAACCCCAGGGCAATCGAGATGCTGGAGGAGGTCTTCGAACCGGTCGACCGCAACTGGAGAGGCTTCCCAGTGATCCTGAAGAGTGCTCTGGAACTGCGGCCGGAGTTCGACCAGCAAAACGCTCGCCTGGTGCACCAGGACATCCTTGCGAAAGCTCCAGATGTGAGAGAGGAGAACAAAGGCTGCCGGTGCGGGGAAGTCCTCCGCGGCATGATAGATTCACAGGAATGCCCAGCCTTCGGCAAAGGGTGCAATCCGAAAAGGCCCATGGGGCCGTGCATGGTCAGCCGGGAAGGCAGCTGCAATATCGCCTATCGCTATCGGCCGAAATGATCCTTTTACATCGGTCGATCAAAGCCCTCGTGCCACCCCAGCACCGACGCTGAGCAGAGCAGAGATTGAGGTCACGGCACCCCATATCATGAACAATATGACCGATATCGCCTCGGCGAACGGTATGCTCATTATGAGCACCAATGTCGCGATCGAACCCAGCGGCGTGATCAGGGTCATCGCTCTGGCGATGCGACCGAAGACTGCGCTATTGAATGCTGGTAAAACCAATACAAGCAGCCCGATCATGGCTAATGCGAAGAATGCCCAGCTAAGATAGAGATGGATCTCTCCGGAGGTCTCAGGGAAGATGCCGATTCCGATCAATGCTAACGATGAAAGGAACATGAGCAGGCATCCTCCGCTAGACAGCTGCCCCTTGATCAATACGTGATGCAGTCCAAAGGAGTAGACCGCCAGCATGATGCCAGCGATGATCACGCCAGAATTGAACCACAACCGTCCTGGTCGATCGGCACCCAGGTCGCTGAGCGTGTTCACCCCGAAGACCCAATGGCCGTCGACTGCTATCGCTGCAGACCAGAAGATAGCGAACACGATCATGCCTACGAGACCGGCCATAATCTCGAAGTATGGGCGGTCGTGGTGTCCTTCGAACATAGCTGAAAGATATCTGGACCAGCCACCTAATTAATCTTTACCCCGTTTTTCCTAGCCTGAACGACCTATGGGGAAGAAGCGAAGTATTCAATAGCCCTTTGGCATTCCGGTCTTGACTAGTACCGTTAGTAGGAGATGCGACCATGGAAGGAAATGAGAAGATCGATGCAACCCTGGATTCCCAGGATCCTAACGTCGCCCAGGCTCAGAACGGAAGCTCTCAGACTCTTGGGGACGTCCCGAAACGTCGAGGCATCTGCGTCGCACTCCCGCAGGGCGGGAAGCCGATCAAGCTCATCGGCGATGGTCCGAGCGATTTCCTTCCGGTATTGCAGAATACCACCTTCGCCTGGATCAACTTCTCCCTGACCGACCTCGAGAAGGATGGAACTGGCGTTTCGGCAAAGCTAGGTTTCAGCGATTCTTTGGTGCCCTCGTTGCTCAAGAATTACCACTCCAATTATGAAGACCGTGATATCGAGCTCGGCCTCAAGGTCCCGGCCGTCAAGATAATTGGCTTGGACGTCGTCTCCTATGACCTCATCATCCTGGTCAGACGCAACCTCATCCTCTCGATGCATAGCGAGAAGGTGACCAGGGTCGTCCAGCTTTCCCGTTACGCGGACACGTACATGCGGAAGTTCCCCGAGAGCATGCCGATGGACGACAAGCTCACCAATATGCTCATCCGTATCCTGGACGAGAATAACAACCGCAATTTCGAACAACTGAGGGAGATCGAGGAGCAAGCGGACTGGCTCAGCAAGCAACTAGCCGATCCGATATCTCCGCGAGAAAAGCTGGGCACTCATATCTATGGGATGAAGCATTCCCTGATCTCCTACCTGAACGCACTGTGGCGCACCTTGGACGTTCTTAACTCGCTAAGGCATGGGGATGCGGACGTCATCACCGACAACAACAAGGTGCTGGTCAAGATCGGTCTGTTGGCAGATGACGTCAACCGCCAGATCAGCACCGCCGAGCACACCTCGGAAGTGCTCGCCTCAGGACTGGAGGTTTTGCAATCGCTCTACAACAATCAGCTGCAGACCTTGAACAACCGCATGACCCTTGCGGTCGCCTGGCTGACCATCCTGGGTACGGCGTTGCTGGTGCCGAACACCATCGCCACCTTCTATGGCTCGATCCAAGGCATCGATACGCCGAACCTGATTTGGTATGCCGGTATTACCATACTCGCGACGGTCAACGCCACCGTCCTGGCGTTCTGGTGGGTGCAGAAGAAGGTCATCATGCCGAAGTCTGCCTCGGACATGTCATCGTTGCTCATTGATGAGAAGCGCATGGAAGCGAAAGAAGCGAAGCGCATGGAACCGAAGCGTAAATGAGCCAGCCAATCCGCTCTTATCCACGGATCGGACCAAGACGCAATCTATATTAGGATGCCCCTCGAATGATAAATCGCCGCGGGTCGGAAGGTCCATGGGAGGTATCAAATTGACATCACAGAAGTTGTTGGATTGGTTGAACAAGGCCATCGCTCGAGAATTGCAGGTTAGCGTTCAATACATGTGGCAGCACATCCAGTGGGCCGGGGTGGAGCACTACGCCGTATCCGGTCAGTTCAAGTCCATCGCGATCGAGGAGATGAAGCACGCCGAGAAGATCGCCGAGAGGCTCTGGTACCTCGGAGGCGTCCCGACCACCAAGCCGACCGCGATCGTGGTCGGCGGCGAGCTGTGGGCCATGATCGACAACGATATCAAGGCCGAGCTTGAGGCCATCTCCATGTACAAGACCATCATCAAGGTGGCCGAGGCCGAGGGCGATATCACCACCGCGTTTATATTCCGCGAGATACTCGAGGACGAGGAAGACCATCACGACTTCTTCATCAGCGCCAAGGAAGGGAAGAAGCCGGCCAAGAAGAAGTGAGCCGAGCCCAATAGTCCAACGAGGTATGGGGCACCTCCGTCCAACGTTTTCTTCCTCCGAGCGGAGCTGGCAAATACCTGGTTTCCCTGGCGAAATCATGAAGTCAGTTAGAACGGGGAACGACATCCTCGATGACAGCTTTATAAAACCCTTGTGATATGCACACAGTTTCAGACCGGATAGATATGACGAACGGATTCACTTCACTGAGGATTGACGAGAGGGTAATGCGGGCGATCACGAAGATGGGCTTCGTCGAGCCGACGCCAGTGCAGCTAGAGACCATCCCATTGCTGATGGCCGGCAGGGACGTCATGGCACAGGCGCAGACCGGCACCGGCAAGACCGCCGCCTTCGGGATACCGCTCCTTCAGAAGATCAAGAAGAGCAATAAGCCTCATGGATTGATCCTCGTCCCGACTAGAGAGCTGTGCGTGCAAGTATCGGTGGAGCTCACTCGACTAGGGGAGTACGTCGGCCTTCGCGTCCTGCCAGTTTACGGAGGAGCGGCCATCGACCCGCAGATCGAATCGCTCCGCAAGGGCGTGGAGATCGTCGTCGGTACTCCCGGCCGCATCATTGACCATATCAAGCGCGGCACGCTCGACCTGCGCGAGATCAAGTTCCTGGTCCTCGACGAAGCGGACCGCATGCTGGACATGGGGTTCATCGACGACATCCGATTCATCCTGAGCAAGACGCCGAAGCAGCGGAACACCATGTTGTTCAGCGCCACCATCCCGCAGGGCGTGCGAGAGATAGCGAACAACTACATGAACGATCCGGAGGTGATCACCGTCTCGGAGGACGTGCTCGTTCTTCCGACCACCGACCAGGTCTATTTGAACGTCGGCAGGAAGAACAAGATCTGGGCGCTGTGCCGCATCTTGGACGCAGAAAAGCCAAAGGCCATCGTCTTCTGCCAGACCAAGCGTATGGTCGACATCCTCGCTAAATCATTGGGATCGTACGGCTATCCGGTGGCGGCATTGCACGGCGACCTGACTCAATCGAGGCGCGAGAAGGTGCTCGGCGACTTCCGCGCCGACAAGATCAAGGTGCTGATAGCAACGGACGTCGCGGCCCGCGGACTGGACATCGAGGGCGTCACCCACGTCATCAACTACGACATCCCGGAAGATCCAGAGGTCTACGTGCACCGCATCGGCCGAACCGGACGGGCCGGCAAGGAAGGCAAGGCCATCACCTTCGTCACCAATCAGGAGGAGCATCTGCTCAAGAATATCACCGACTTCAGCGGGGCGGGGGTGAAGGAGAGCCAGGTTCCAGGCGGCGAAGCGCAGCAGCAACGCGAGACCGTAAGGAAAGTATGGGACTTCGACGAGCTGGCGGACGTCTTCGGCATGGTGCGCTTCGGTATCAATGTCGGAAAAGCGGACAAGGTGTCGAGCACCGAGATAGCCAATCTGATCATGAAGCGAGCACACATCAGCGACTACATGATCGGCAACATCGACGTCGAGGACAAGGAGTGCGTGGTCGAGGTGCATAAGGACGTCGCGTTGAAAGTGATCAACGCCATGAAAGGGGCGGAGCTCAAAGGCAAGAAGATCGAACTCACGCCGATGAAGCGCAAGTGATCAACGATAACGGCTGTAACGGTCCAGAAGGACGCAGATGCATTCCGACGCTTCCGTGTCCAGACCACCGGACTGCTCGACCTGGCGCACGTAGTCCTTCGCGTCGTCGATCGAAACTCTCGAAGCTTTCGCCATGACGTTCGCCACCACTGCCGATGACAATGCCGGGTCGACCTTCGCGTCCACCAATATCTCGCGGATATCGTAGCGGAAGACGCCCAGGCGGTGGATGTTCAACATAACGGTGCGCGGCACCTCTTTGGGGCGGAACTTCGGTTCGAACCTTCTCCGCCCTTTGCCTCTATAACCAGCCAAATTGATTACTCCAGTGCCTAGTCAGAATTAACGCCGTATATAAAGATTCGCTAAAACGGGCATGGCCACCGATTTCGTTCAGTGAACGGTCTCCTGCGCGAATACATCCGAAAAAGCGCAAATATTTCCCAATTCGGCCATATTAGCGTAAGTTATGAAGGAAACCTTTTAGGTATCGCTCCTCGTCCCCTAGTAGCATTGGAGTGAGTCAATGGGCAAGTTCCTAGAAAGAAATAAGTTGATCACCCTCGAAAAGGCGGCTTCTACTGTCAACGATGGGGACATGGTGGCCATCGGAGGCGGGCTTTGTTTGAGAGAGCCAATCGCCATGCTACGCGAGCTAGTGAGGCAGGGAAAGAAGAACCTGCATATCGTTGGCACCGCGCATGGTTTCGACATGGACTTCGCCTGCGGCGGCGGGATCGTCGGTGCCGCACAGGACACGCACGTGAGCTTCGAGCAGGACTTCGGCCTTGCATTGAACTATAGGCGCGCTTGCGAGTCCGGCAAGGTTAAGATCAATGAGAACTGCTGCAACACCATCATCCAGCAGTTCCGCGCCGCGGCCTACGGCCTTCCGTTCATGCCGATCTTGAGCGCCAAGGGCAGCGAAGAGACGCTGCTGCATGACGAGTTCAGGCACATGATTTGCCCCTTCACCGGGAACGATTTGCTCCTGGTGCCCGCATTGATCCCGGACGTCTGCATCTGCCACGTGCAGAAGGCCGATATCCACGGCAACGTCAAGATCGAGCAGCCGTACGTGGCTGACGTCCTGATGACGAGAGCGGCAAAGCACGTCATCGTTACTTGCGAAGAGCTGGTGTCCGAGGAAGAGATGAAGAAGATCGGACCGACCATGCCGTACTACGAGATTGAGCACGTAGTGCACGTCCCCATGGGCGCCCACCCGACCAGCTGCTATCCGTACTACGCTTACGACAGGGAGCATATCTCCGAATACTACAAGCTCACGCAGCAGGGCGAGGAGGCCTTCAAAACGTACCTGGAAAAGTACGTCTTCAGCGTGAAATCGAACGACGAATACATCGAGAAGATCGGCGGAGCGAACAAGAAGAAGAGACTGGCCTCTTGGAAGGACAGCAAGGAAGCATGGATGGAGTTGTTCAAATATGAGTGAATTCAAAGCGACTATTGATGAATTGTTCGTCTACAACATCTCGAAGACGATCAAGGACAAGACAGTAATGTTCCATGGCGTCTCATCCCCCGGCCCGGCGGTAGCCATGTACTTCGCCAAGCTGACCCATGCGAAGGACGCCGTGTACGTCGGAGGGGTCACAAGCGCCATCGACCCCAACCCGCCATTCTTCCCTACTTCGACGAACGACTGGACGATGATGCAAGGCCGGACCGCAATGATCACCATCGACAAGCTGTTCGACATGGCCGCGAGGGGAGAGCTCGACCGCTCGTTCTTCAGCGGTGCACAGGTCGACAAGTACGGCAACCAGAACGTGACAATGATCGGTCGCCCCGGCAAGGTCAAGATCAAGCTGCCCGGTGGAGCGGGAGGATGCAACCTCTCTGGCGATTGCGTCAACTACACCATCTGGACGCCGAACCACCGCGCCCGCGTCAAGGGCGACAAGAAGATGTACACCCTGGTGGACAAGTGCGATTTCGTGACCAACGTGGGGCATGTGACCCCGTTCGGAACCAGGCAGCAGCTGAGGCTGGTCGGCAACGGGCCTGACTGGCTCATTACCGAGCTCGGGGTGTTCGACTTCGACCCGGAGAGCAAGATCCTGCGGCTCAGGTATCTCTATCCCGATACGACGGTACAGATGGTCCTGGACAACACCGAGTTCAAGCCGGTGATCCATCCGGACGTCAGGGTGATGGACATGCCGACGAGGGCGGACATCGAGCTCATCAGGAAGATCGACCCGCTACGCGCGCATGCTAACGAGTTCCCTGAGAGGGAGCTGAAGAGGGAGTTCGTCATTTAGGGAGAACTAGCTCGTGGTCGATCCCAAAATAGACGCGATATTCAACCCCAGGACTGTAGCGCTGGTCGGAGCTTCCTGCGAAAAAGGGAAGATGGGCTACGTGTTCGCCAGGAATCTAGCCAGCGGCTTCAAGGGGACGGTCTATATGATCAACCCCAAGGGCGGCGAGATACTGGGGCACGTAGCCTATAAAAGCATCCTGGACTGCCCGGACGGCATCGACCTGGCGGTCATCGTCATCCCTAGCTCGGCGGTCCCAGCTGCGATCAGGGACCTGGTGGCGAGGAACTGCAAGGCGGCGGTGGTCATCACCGCCGGTTTCGGCGAAGCAGGACCGGAAGGCAAGAAGCTCGAAGAGGAGATAATGGTCGAGGCCCGGAAGATCGGGATGAAGGTGGTCGGCCCGAACTGCTTCGGCGTCTACAACTGCAATATCGGGCTCAACGCCTCTATGGGCATCGGGACGCCTGAGACCGGGGGCGACATCTCCTTCCTGACGCAATCTGGCGCCTATGGAATGGCCATTTTCACCTTCGCCATGGACCATAGCATGAAGTTCGCCAAGATCATGGCCCACGGCAACAAGGCCGGCATCGAAGATTACGAGGTGGTCCGATATTTCGGAGAGGACGCCGACACCAAGGTGATCTGTCTCTTTTTGGAATCTATCAACAAGGGCCGCGAGTTCTTCGAGGAAGCCAGGAAGGTGGCGCTGACGAAGCCGATCATCGCCACTAAGACCGGACGTACTGCCGGAGCGGTGCGCGCCGCCGCTTCGCATACCGCAGCTATCTCCGGGTCCTTCACCGCCTACGATGCCATGTTCAAGCAGGCCGGGATCATCTTCGCCAAGAACGGCATGGACATGGTGAACATCGCCAAAGGGATCGACTGGCAGCCATTGCCCCGGGGGAGGCGAGTGGGCATCATCACCAACTCCGGCGGAACGGGAGTGGAACTTACCGACCTCTGCGAGGAGAACGGGCTGGTCGTTCCAGAGCTCTCCAAAGAAACTCAGGCGAAGATCGCGGCGCTCATCCCCTCCTTCGCTTCTCCACGGAACCCGGTGGATATGACCACCATCTGGCCGAAGTTCGTTGAATTATATTCCAAGCTCACCCGGATATTGTACGAATCGGGTGAGGTCGACATCGTGGTCGCGTTGGTGCTCCAGCGCGCCGCCTATATGCCGGAGGTCTGCACCGCCCTGGCCGATACCGTGAACCAGCTTCAGGCCGTGGAGAGGAAGATCCCGACCTATGTTTGCTGGGTCTCGACGCGCAACGCATTGGCCAATATGGACATACTGCAGAAGAAGCAGGTCCCCTGCTTCGATTGGCCAGAGAGGACCTGCCGGGCGATAGCAGGGATAGCCGATTACGCTGATTTCCTTAAATCCCGCGGCGTCGATATATCAAAGAGGTGAGGGCGTGAGACAAGAAGCTATGCATATCCTGGACGGAGTTGCCGTCGAAGGCCGCAAATTCGTCACTGAACCGGAAGCGAAGCTGGTGCTGAAGGCTTACGGCATAGAATCGACCAAGGAGTCGCTCTGCCATAGCGCGGACGAGGCCGTCAAGGCAGCTGAGTCCATTGGCTACCCGGTGGTCATGAAGCTGGTGTCACCTCAGGTAGTGCACAAGACCGAGTTCAACGCAGTGAAGCTCAACATCAGTAACGAGGCAGAGGTCAAAGCCGTCTACAGCGATATGTTGGAGAGGGCGAAGAAATCCCAGTTCCAGGTCAAAGGTATTCTTGTTGCCGAGACGTTGACCGGTACGGAATTCATAATCGGATCGTTGCGCGACAAGCAGTTCGGGCCGCTGGTCATGCTCGGCCTGGGCGGCATCTTCGTAGAGGTCTACAAGGACGTCAGCTATCGCCTTGCGCCGGTCGAACCGATCGACGTCAAGGACATGATCGCGGAATTGAAAGGAAAGAAGATGCTCGAAGGCTTCCGTGGCAAGGAGAAGGTCAACGTCGACGCCCTGATAAAAGCAGTGGTCAGCGTCTCGCAGCTGCTCGCTGATTTCCCCAATATCGCCGAGATGGACCTCAACCCGATATTCGGAAATTCCCAGGGAGTGAAGGTGGCCGACGCGAGAATAATGCTGGGTTAACGGACTTAACCCCAATTACGTTGCTCGCACCTCGAATCGGGGGGCCACATTTCCTTTTTTACGCCAAAACCCGTCCTATTAGAAGCGATAATACATAAGGGCGCTTACTCTTACATTGGCTACCTATTCATAAAGGTGAAACCTTGAACGTGAGGGCGGTAATATGAAAGAGATGACAAGCACACAAAGGTTCGAAGCGGCTTTGAAGCATGAAACCCCTGACATGGTGCCCATATCCTATTTCACTGGCATCTATCAGTTGCACTGGATGAAGGACCCGTTGGTATGGCAAGACACCGTCGAGTACGGCCGGAACGGGGATTATATAGCCAGAGCGACCTCCCATTTCCACAAGACTGTCGGCGGGGACACTCTTTACATTCTATCTGACGTGGGAGAGATCGTCCAGGGCTGGGGTGTGCGCATGAAACTCGCCGACGTTCCGGACATCCATATGGCGTTGGGCAAGTTCGCTGTCAATGAGCCAGGCGACTGGGAGAAGCTGGACGTCCTCGACCCGATGATCGACGGCCGCATGCCCACCTACCTGGACGCCGCCAAGGCGCTATACGCGGAATACAAGGGCAAGGTCCCGATTGGGGTCGATGTTCCGTCCACGATCACAACCGCAACCCACGTGGCTCCGATGGAGACCGTCATGATCCACATGCTGACAGAGGTTGATTCATTGAAGAAGGGATTGAGGACCATCTGCACGACAGTCACGGACTTCTTGAACGCATGCAACAAGGAAGGAGCGTTCTACTCGTGCTACCTGACCACCAGGGCATCGAAGGAGATCACCACCCTAGACCAGTACCGAGAGTTCGGCGTGCCTTATGATATGGAGACTTTCAAGAAGACCCCAGGCATGTACCATATCTGTCATGTATGTGGCGTCGAACCGATGTTCGAGATTATATCCGAATACGCCAAGACGACCAAGAACTGCAGGGGCATCAGCTGGTGGGACCGCGGTGCCACCCCGAACCTTAAGGACGCGAAGGCGAAGTATGGGGACGTGCTCTGCTTGATGTGCGGTGTTGACCACACCAACACCCTGGCCACAGGAACGCCGGCAGACGTTGAGAAGGAAGTGGCGGACGCGTGCAAGACCGCTATGAAGGGAAGTGGATTCATACTTGCGGGCGGCTGCGACCTAAACCCGAAGTCACCGAAAGAGAACATGGAAATGATGGTAAAGGCCGGACGGAAGTACGGCAAGTATTAGGAGAAATCAGACCTAATCGTTTAAACACAGGTGAAGAAAATGAAAGAAGACGAATACAAGCGAATATTTGACTGCGTAGTGAACGGTAAGGCGACCGAGGCCCTCAAGATCGGAGAGGACATGAGGGCGCAGGGCACCAGCGTTCAAGACGTTGGTAAGGTTTTGATCGATGCCATGAACCTTGTCGGTCACCGGTATCGAGAAAGAGAGATCGCCCTTCCCCAGTTGATCCTGGCAACCCATTGCTTCAAGAAGATCCTGGCACCCTATGCCGCCGATGCCCGTGGCAACAGTGGCGTCGTGGTAATTGGAACGGCAAAGAATGACATTCACGATATCGGAAAGAACCTGGTGGTATCCATGCTCACCGTCTATAACTACAAGGTCATCGACCTCGGCAAGGATGTCCCATTGGAGAAGTTCGTCACCGAGGCGAAGAAGAACAACGCCAACATCGTCGGTTGCGGAACCCTCCTGACAGCCACCATGCCCGAGCTATCCGAGGTCCTTGCCATGATGAAGGAAGAAGGCATGCACCCCAAGGTAAAGTTCTGTGTGGGCGGAGCACCTCTGACCACCACCTATGCCAAACACATCGGCGCCGATGGATACGCGGCGGATGCGATCCTGGCCGTCGAGATGGCCAACCATCTGATGAAGGGCGAGCAGAGCTTCATGGCCGCTATGCAAGACAAGAAGTGAGCTGAGGCGGGTTCAGATGAAGATTAACATGAGTCCTATCGAAAGATGTCATGCGGCCATCAGGCACGAGCCGGTGGACCGCGTGCCAGTTAGCGCCCAAGCTTGGTTCATCGGCGCTCGCGCGGGTGGTGTCGGCACAAAAGCCTATGCCACCGGCGGAGAGAACATGGCCAAGGGGCAGCTGGCCTTCCTGGAGAAGACCGGGGTGGACATGCTGCATCCGATGTCCGACGTTGGCCAGATGGCCTCCGGATGGGGCACGGAGATGCGCTATACCGAAGGCCTTGCTCCGATGCTTGAAGCATTCGCCGTCAAGGAGCCAGAGGATTGGGAGAAGATGAGGGTGCTCGACCCGATGAAGGACGGGCGCATGATCGTCCCAATAAAAGCGATATCGCTGATGCGCAAAGACCCCAAGGGGAAGGTAACTTCGTTGATGCCCTATGTCCCCAGCCCGCTGACGAGCTCTACGCATGTCAGGGCGATGGAGGAGGTGTTGATCGATATCATAATCAACCCCGAACCATTGAAGAAGGGACTGAAGATCATTGCCGAAACCACGATCGAGTACGGTAACAAGTTATTCGAGGCTGGTGCGGATGGGCTGCTCTATGCGACGACCCGCGCCTCCGCCGAAATCGTGACCATCGACCAGTACAAGGAGTTCGCGGAACCGTTCGATCGGCACGTGCTCTCCCACCTGGACAACCAGGACGGGTTGAACATCCAGCACGTCTGCGGTGTGGAACCGTTCTTCGATATGCTCTCCTCCCTTCCCAACACCGGTGGTGTGAACTGGTGGGACCGGGGAAGCAACCTGAAGATCAAGGAAGCCAAGCACAAGTGGGGCAAGAAGACCTGCCTCGTCGCAGGTATGGACCAGACCACTACACTGATGATCGGAAGCATGGATGATATCAAGAACGAGGTGAAGGACACCATCCAGCAAGGCTTCACTGACGGGACCGGCCTGATAATCTCACCAGGCTGCGAGATCTCGCCAAACACCGATTTCGCCAAGATCCGGGCGATGATGGAAGCTGCCGAACAGTACGGCAAGAGGAAGTAGAGGAGTTGGAAAAATGGTAAACAGTCTAGACAAGATCTCAATGAAGGTCGAGCCCCCGGGACCGGAGGCCCAGAAGATCATTGAGCGCGACAAGAAGTACATGGGCACGATGAACAAGGTCATGCCCGTTGTGGGACTGCGCGGAAAAGGCCTATATGTCGAGGACGTCGACGGCAACGTGTACCTGGACTTCCTGTCCGGTATCGCGGTGAACAACCTGGGGCACTGCCCTCCACCAGTAGTGAAGGCCGTCCAGGACCAAGTGGCTAAGTTGATCCACTTCCCTGGTATCCTATGCTCCCAGAGCCTCGAGGGACAGCTGGCCGAGGAGCTGAACAAGATCGTTCCAGGTGACTTCACCAAGAAGACCTACTTCACCTGCACCGGCTGCAACGCCATCGACAGCGCCATCAAGGTGTCCCGCTGGGCCACCAAGAGACCGAGGAACATCGCCTTCCAGGGAGCTTTCCACGGAAAGTCCATTGGCGCTTTGTCACTGACATGCTCCAAGAACGCCTACCGCAAGGGCTTCATGCCCGAGATGCCAGGCGTCACCCATGTGCCGTACGCGTACTGCTACAGATGCCCGTACAAGATGGAATATCCCTCTTGCGACGTGTACTGCGCCAAGTTCATCGACGAGACTATCCTAGAGCACGTTGTACCGCCAGAGGAGGTCGCAGCGATATTCCTGGAGCCGATACAGGGCGAGGGCGGCTACATCGTCCCTCCGAAGCAGTGGCACAAGGAGATCCGCAAGATATGCGATAAGCACGGCATTATGGAGATCGCGGATGAGGTGCAGAGCGGGTTCGGAAGGACCGGCAAGTGGTTCGCCATCGAGCATTTCGACGTCGTACCGGACGGGATCGCCATGGCGAAGGGGATTGCCTCTGGCATGCCGATGTCTGCCTTCGTCTTCAACGAGAAGTACGACATCAAGCAGCCGGGAGCCCACGCCACCACCTTCGCTGGAAACTTGGTCACGACCGCAGCGTCATTAGCCACCATCAAGATGTTCCGCGACGAGAAGGTCCTCGAGAACGCCGCCAAGCAAGGCGCCTACCTCCTGAAGATCGAGAACGAGATGAAGGAGAAGTACGAATGCATCGGCGACGTCCGTGGTATCGGTCTCATGACCGCCATCGAGATCGTCAAGGACAAGAAGTCCAAGATAATCGATATGGACACCAGGAACAAGATCGTCATGGGCTGCATGAAGAAGGGCCTGTTGACCCTGTTCTGCGGCGCATCCTCGATACGCATCATCCCGGCGCTGATCGTGAATCAGGCCCAGATAGACACCGCCATGCAAATCGTTGATGAGCAGATAAAGCTGGCAACGAAGTAAACCCCTTAATCCAAACTTCTTTTCCCTTTTTCATTTTTTTGTTCATCAGCTTGAGCGATAGATCCAAGCGCTAGCTGGAACGGCATCGGTATCCGAAAAAGTGACTGTCCGCCTAGATCTCTCTTGCCAGCTTCCTCAACGAAGCGCTGACCTCGGGGAACTTGCTCTCGTCGCTATGAGGGAAGTACATGGCGGCATAGAACTTCTCCTCGAACTCTGGCATGGCCGCCAGCTCGATGTAGTCCACCTTCTTGGCGATCCTCTGCGCCATCTCCCGAGCCGATCGACTGACCAACGAGATCTTTGCTCCAGACCCAGCGGCGTTCCCGATGCCGACGATGTGCTGCAGCGGCACCTCGGGGAACAGTCCGATGGCGCGGGCGCTGGCGGGGCTGGCATAGTTGCCGAACGCTCCGGCGAGCAATATCTCCTTGATGCCCGAGCGGTCGACGTTCATCTTCTCCATCAGGATCTCCGCTCCGGCGTACATCGCCGCCTTGGCATATTGGATCTGGATGATGTCGTTCTGCGAGATCACCACCGGTCGTCCGCTGCCGCTCTCCGCTTCGGTAGCGACGACGAAGCAGGCTTCTCCGTCGATCACCTTGATGCGGGGATGCCCCAGCTCCTTCCGGATCCGTCCGGTCCGGTCCATGACGCCCGATAGGAACATCTCTGCCACCAGGTCGATCACGCCGGAGCCGCAGAGCCCCCGGGGCACGCTCTCGTTGATGGTCGTGAACGTTACGTCGACGTCCTCCGTTATCTGGACGTGATCGATGGCGCCGGCCGTGCCGCGCATCCCACAGCGCAGGTTCGCCCCTTCGAACGCCGGGCCGGCGGCGACCGAGGCGGAGGCGATGCCGTTCCTGTCCCCCACCGACAGCTCGCCGTTGGTGCCGATGTCGATGATGAGCCTGGTATCGTCCAACTCCAGCACGTTCGCGGCCAAGAGCACGGCGATGTGGTCAGCGCCGACGAAACCGGCCACGTTCGGCAGTGAAGAATGGTAGCCTTCCTTGGCGATCCTCAGCCCAGTATCGCTCGATTTGAAGCTCAACGCGCGCGCCGTGACCGGATTGTAAGGTGCCAGCGCCAGGCTTCGCGACTCTAGGCCGAACATGAAATGATGCATGGCGGTGTTGCCCACCGCCATTACCTCGTAGACCTGTTCGATGTTCACCTTACTCGCGGAGCAGCAGCGCTTCACCAGGTCGTTCAGGCAGTCGATGATGAGCTTCTGCAATGTCGCCGTGCCAGCCGGATTGCTCATGGCATAGGTGATGCGGGAGACGACGTCGTCGCCATAGCGTATCTGGGGGTTCAGCTCCGATTCGACGCTCAGCTCCTCCCCGGTCCTCAGGTCCATGAGATAGGCGACGACGGTCGTCGATCCGACGTCGATTGCCACGCCATAGGGCACTATGCCATCTTGGCTCAGGTCCAGGAGTTCGTCGTCCCGCATGATGGCATGCAACCGGCCACCTTTGGCCAGGAGCTTGGGGAGATCGTTGAGCACGGACAACGGTACGTTCGGCTCGAATGCCGTCGCGAACAGAGCGCGTTCGATCGCCCTCCCCAATCGGATGTGATCGCTGGACGGGTTCGCTAAGGTTGGCGTGTCCACATCGATCTGCAGGGCGCGGACCAGCGGGTCGACCTTAACTTCGCCGACAGCCTCCTCCAGTATCACCTGCTCCGCCTTGGCGTACTGCTCAGAGATCTCCACCACTAGGTCCGATCGGACTAAAAGCTTGCATGCCAGCCTAACGCCTTTATCCAGGTCCTCGTTGGAAATGTGCGCCCGGTCGTCTGGCGTCACCTCTGTTATCCCGGAACGAACTTGGACCAGGCATCGGCCGCATTTGCCTCGGCCGCCGCAGACCGACTCTATCGGTATGCCGACGCGGCTAGCTGTCTGTAACACCGTCTCATCCTCTTCGGCGGCTATGGTCTTGCCTAGTGGCTCGAAGCGGACGTTCGGCATCTAGCTCAGCTCAGACGTAATGGCGGTAGATGCTGTAGATATCGGTTATCTGGGAGATCTCGTACTTCGAATAGTGCTTCTTCGATACGATCAGCTCCCGGAGCAATTTCTGGGCATCCCTGGGGCTCTCCGCGTGGAACAGCAGGATCATGCTGAACGAGCCGATGGTAGTGAAGACCTGGATCGTTGCCTGGTGCTCCTTCAGCTCGTTGACGATCTTCTCCTGCTCCTGCGAACTAATGCCAGTATCCAAGGTCAATACCACTGAATAGATTAGGTCCCCCAAGCGATCGTAATAAATCAGATGCGCCTTCTGGATGACCTTCATCTCTCGAAGGCGCTCGATCCTGTAGCCAACCGATCGGCTGGTCATTCCCATATGATCTGCAATTTCCTCGTAGGTCCATTCTGGATTATTGGCTAAGACGAGCAAAAGCTCCTTGTCAGTTGCATCCAGTTTCTCGCGGCTCATCACGAATCCTCCTTGAGAAGTATCCCAAGCCTGAATACCCAATCCAGATATATGAACGCATTGTTCTTGGAACGGGCACATCTGGATATCTTCGGGGATGACCGACAAATCGGTATTGTTTAGATAAAAGATAATACGATATTGGTGAACGCCAGGCTGTTGAGAAAGTCGCCCTATCTTCCCTTTGCGATTTAATCAGACAATATTGGGCAGAAAAGTCAAGTGAATATCCTGAGGATTCCCAGGATCACGGTGGCCAGTAGGAGAAGATATGCGGTCATGTTGGAGACCCAATGGAGCCACCTCAACTTAGCGGGCCTGGACAGCATCGGGATACCCGAGATTATCCCAACGGTCGAAAAGATCATCGTCAAGAGTGCCAGCCTGCCATGGAGCGAATAGAACAGGGCTCCTCTAAGCTCGAACGTCTGTGCCGCCCAGAACAGGAAAGTACCGAACAAGAGCACATAAAACGCCAGGCTGAAATATCGATGATACTTTCTGGCGAAGAACTTCGGCAGCTGTTTAGCCGCCTTGGCGTTCTCCGCGTTCCTTATGCCAGAGAGGGCCGAGAATCCGCCGAGAACTGCGGTGACGGAGAGCAATGCGGCATGCACCCGCCAATCGGATATCGGGGTGATGGTGGCATCATCGTCCCAACCGACCCTCTCCCAATACCCTTTGAAATCGCTGTCCACCAGCTGGATGTACGTCACCCATTTGGCCCACTTGTAGCCCCAATTATTCGGTACCACCAGGCGCAAAGGGAACCCGTGATCGGCCGGAGGGTGACGCCGTTCATCCCATAGGCGAGGATCACGCCCGAATCCGTAGCTTCAGAGAGAGTGAGGCTGGTGGAGTAGCCATCAGCGCAGAAGAACATCACCTCGATGGCTGTGTCGTTGACTTGAGCGCGGTCCAACAGGCTTATTAAACCTATACCCGGTCCAATTCGCCCGACCGCTCCGGCCGGTGACGCAATCCAACGTCACGTCCTCCGAGATGCGGGGCAATTCCTTTATTTCCGTATAATTGAGCTCGAACGGCTGTTTCACCAGTCCATCGACCCGAAGGATGTAATCACTGGCATTAATCCGGGGAGTCGGACCGATCGACAATTTGAAGAATTGGTCATTGGGGGTGATCTCCTCGTTCGATCGGACCGTAAGTCCGATGAACACGCCCGCGATGATGACCATTAATGCGACGAGAACGACCACGCTCTAACGGTCAACCAACTTCATCGACTCGATTGGCGTAGCTCGGTCGATTTATGCCTTCCTACCATTCGGCCGACCCTATCGAACGAAGTGCGCCAAGAGATCTGCGATCAACAATCAATAAGTCAATTCAACATCGGTTTGTCGGTCCTAGAATAACGGAAGTTGCCCTTTTGAACGACGATCTCGAAGCGAGCGCCCTTCCCTGGTTCGCCATTCTCCACGATGGTCATCCCGGTTATCCCCAATATCTCTTTGACAAGCACGAGGCCGTGCATCTTCTGGGTGCTGGGGGCTTTCTCGAAGATGCTCTTCTTGCGGTCCATTGGCACTCCGACGCCGTTGTCCTCGTACACCAGGATCAAATCCTCTCCACTCGCTCTTGCTGTGAATTTAACTTTCGTCGCCTTCTGGCCATGCTTCAACGTATCATCGATCAGGTTGTAGAATGCCCGGTTCAGCATGACATCGGAGAAGATCTCCAAGGACTCGAGGTCTACCTCGAACTGCACCCATTTCGAATCGAACTTCGAGGCCAGTTCCTGAATGCCGTTGTCCAGTCGGATCCACGTCGGAGGAGCTTTTCCCAAGTTCTGATAATCCCGGGCGAAGGCGACATGGGATTGGATCTTGTCCGCCACCTGCTGTATCCGGCTTAGATATTCCTTGATCTGCACCTGGCTGTTCGCATGCTTGGCCTTATAGACCAGTCCATTGAGGACAATGATCTGATTCTGGATATCGTGAACCGTGATATTCGACAGGAGGTTCAACTTGCTAGTGGTGAGCGTACTTTTATCTAGGGTGAGTTCCGATTCTGGATTGTTTTTTTGAACCGCCTTCTCTATCAATGCCAGTAGTTTGGTGAACTGCGCCCTGAGGTCTCCGCCTTTCTTTAAATAGTAATTGGCGTCGGTATTCAAAGCCTCAATAGCCACTTCCTCGTTTCCGCTCCCAGTATTTAGAATGAAGGGGGTTAGGTCGTTTTGTGAGCGCATCCATCGCAAAAGCTCGATTCCGTTCATTTCTGGCATTTGATACTCAGAGACGATGGCGTCGTATTTGTTCATTCCAATCTTTTCGATCGCTTCCTTTGCAGAACTGGAGGTATCCACTTTATATTTTTTCAGATTCTCTAGAAACGACTTGGTAATCTCCAATAGTTGGAGCTCATTGTCTACCAGAAGGATTTTTATCATTCAGACCTTTCGATCGCTTATATCCGTGTTCGTTATGAAAGATGTTCGGTTTAGAAAATCTCGAAATCCATCAATTAGCGAGTGCTAATCATAGAAACCTGAGTTGACTTTGGAAAGGAACGGAGATCTTCGTAGCTTAATAGTCATCAACAACTGACATCAAGATGGACCGCAGGTCGTTCAATCGATCTGGCACAGCAATTGAGCCAACTTCCCAGCTGATTCCCTGCAAGCCTTGAGCCTGTGCATTCGCACACCCTTCGGTCCCGCCACCTCGCTCCTTCCAGTGGCGCCGATCAGGCGGTCCAAATAGTCGACCAAAGCGTCGATGAGATCTTCAAATCCGAGCATCGACACAGCATCCTGAGCCTCGATCGACTTCTCCAAACTTTTCAAATCGGCAATCGTTTGCTTCAATGTCATGCCAAGATATCCCTCAAGGTCCTGAGTGATCGTGTTCTTTGCTGGCTCTTTTCCCTCATGCTCTTCGTCCAGTTCCTCGAGATGCCCTTTGATCTCACGGCAAAGGTAAAGAGCCATATGGAAATCCGTCTCGCCCAAGTCCTTTCACCTCAGCACACTAGTGTTGATTTCTAAGTTGAAGGATATTAACTTTGTTATATTATCTGGAGGAAAATGAGTGTCTCCTTAATAATTCACGACCCTGGATATGTAATAAATCGTAAATATGTCACACCGATGAGACAAGTGGATGAAAACAAGATAAGAGCTTCTTCATCGTCAGCTGACGAATATGATGCTCGCTAATTCGTCAACAATCAAACTTTATTCCTATTGGAATGCGAATAATGCATTCAATACTCAAAATAACGACAAATATCGTAGTTCAAATGACAAAGGCCTAAGTACTAAATGTATTTTTTCCCTGAATATGTGGGGATTCTCTGATACTTTAGTATGCTCTACGAAGCGATCGAAGCCTTCAGAGGTGATTGGTGTTGGCAGGTAACGGATATTCCATCCTCTTGCCGACCGACGGCTCATATCCGGCCATCGCGGCCACCATCCGCGCCGTGGAACTAGCCATGGACAAGAAAGCCAAGCTCCACATCCTTAAGGTGGTGGAATCCGTCCAAGGTGCGGGCATGGAGAAGATCGCAGAGGACTCCGCGCTCATGCGTACTGCCGGCATTGACGGCGTAGCCTACGCCAAGGATTTGGCGTTGAAGAATAGCATCCCCTTTGACGTCCTGATCAAGGAAGGTGCGGTGGTCGGTGAGATCATCAAGGTGGCCAACGAGGTCGCGGCGGACCTCATCGTCATGGGCTCTTCCACTATCAAAGGGCTACCTGGCCTTTATCTGGGAAGCGTGTCCGGCGGCGTGATGAAGAACGCCCCCTGCGACGTCATCGTTGTCAAGTTGACCGAGGAGGAGATGAAGTCGGCGGTGGAGCTGGCCCACAAGATCTCCGCGGCAATGAAGGCCCCGCCGGTCGTCAATGGCATAGCGGACCTCACCCGGACCAAGAAGTTCAAGGTGGGCGTGGCCCTGTTCACTATCTACGGCATTGGCTATGCGGTGTTCACATTATTCGGCACATACTCCAGACCGACCTTCGGCGCCCAGATATTTGGCA
>Ga0209777_10001748_pt1 | contig 30308 bp, 27 predicted proteins | sample FrelakmetHBP12HB_FD_187147 | JGI IMG/M metagenome (GOLD analysis project Ga0209777, IMG submission 187147) | Freshwater lake sediment microbial communities from the University of Notre Dame, USA, for methane emissions studies -HBP12 HB (SPAdes)... | ecosystem: Environmental > Aquatic >... | reverse complement strand
GAGAGTCTCGCGCCCGTCGAATAGGCCGACGGTGTGCCCGACATCGAACGGCGGGATCTCCTCGGGGGGCTCGTCCACGAGTACGTGAGGGCCGCATGATCGAGTTCTCGTACCCGACGGGCCAATGTCGAACATGGGGTGGTGTACCTCAACCTCGCGAAACGCGAGGCCGATGAGATGGGCTGGGAGCAGCCGCCAAGGGATCAGGACGCGCCGGAGACGTCGCCAGAAACCGACCTGCATAGGCACGTCTGACCGAGGGGGTCCACGCACGATCCAGCGATCGTCGGGCTAAGTCCAGGGCGGTTGTCGCTCAGCGGTATCGGGCTAGGACCTTCATCTTGTTCGTCGCACGACTACGTAGACGCGCCGCGTCCGAGTCCGCTTCTTCCCGCTTGGGGCTTCGAGGCGGAGGTGCTTGGTCAGACGACAGCCATCATCCCGCCGTCGACGAACAGTACCTGCCCGTTGACGAAGTCGGAAGCATGCGATCCAAGGAAGACGATGGAGCCCATCAGGTCTTCCCGTTCGCCCCAGCGTCCAGCCGGCGTTCGTCCTCGCACCCAGACATCGAATGCTGGGTCATCTTGCAGGGGTTGAGTTAGGTCTGTCCTGACATACCCCGGGCCCAGACCGTTCACTTGTATGCCGAACCTAGCCCAGTCGGCGCACATGCCCCTCGTCAACATCTTCACTCCCCCCTTCGCCGCTGCCGCCGCGGCGACCGTGGGCCGCGCCAACTCGCTTTGAACGGAGCAGATGTTGATGATCTTCCCGTGCCCGCGAGGGATCATGCGCTTCGCGACAGCCTGGCTCACGATGAAGACGCTGGTGAGATTGGACTCGAGAACCGAGTGCCATCGGTCGAGCGTGACGTCTTGCAGCGGCATGCGAAACGCCACTGCTGCGTTGTTCACCAGGATCTCGATGGGCCCGACCTCGCGTTCGATACGGTCCACGGCAGCATCGACTTGCGCAGGCCTGGTGACATCGAAGCAGGCAGCACGGGCGGCAATGCCCGCTCGAGTGATCTTGGCGACGGCAGCGTTCAGCGTTCGGCGATTTCGGCCATTGAGTGCCACGACCGCGCCTGCCGATCCAAGGCCAACGGCCAGAGCCAACCCAATCCCCCTGCTCGAGCCAGTTACCAGCGCGACGCGCCCAGTTAGGTCGAAAAGATTGCGCGCGCATTCCCCGCTGGTCCCGTGCAACAAACCGGCAAGTCCGACCGGAGGTTGTTGTGACTCGCCGCCCGATTCCCCTTGCCGCGGGCCAGGTCTGCCTGCTGAACCTGTGCTCATTGCAACACCTCCCGCGACAGCGTGCGCACTAGGCCCCGGCCGTCGATTTGCTCAACCTCAAGTACGTCGTGTCCCATCGACGGGCCGCAGCCCGAGTACGTGGACGTAGAGCACGTTCATCATCGATTCGAGATGCCGTCGCGCCTCAGCCTCGGCTTCGGCCGGGTTGCGCCTCGCAATCGCCGAGAGGATCGCGTCATGCCCCTCGTTAGAGGTGTGTTCCGGGTCCAGCTGCAACGTGGCGTGCCGCAGGCCACGTAGGAGCGGCGTCACGACCTCCAGGAGCAAGAGAAGGACTGGGTTGTGACTAGCCCGTGCGACCAACGCGTGGAACCTGATGTCGGCTTCAAGGAACGTGTCTGTGTCGCCACTGGCGATGGCGGTTCCCGCTGAGTCCAAGACCCGGCTGAGGTCGGCTAAATCCTCGTCGGTCGCTCGCTCTGCGGCACGCCACGCAGCCGCCGTCTCAAGGACGAGTCGCATGTCCATGAGCGCGAGCTGCAACTGCCGGTTATCGGGGGCCGCGAGATGGATCATGACCGAGAGTGACTCCCGCAGGTCTTCGATCTGTGGCGTCTTGACGAAAGTGCCTTCGCCGTGCCGTACGGTTACGAGGCCGCGCGCGACGAGGCTCCTGACTGCTTCGCGGACGACGCTTCTGCCCGCGCGGTACTGGACTGCGAGCTCCTCGAGGTTGGGGAGCTGGTCTCCGGGTCGGTACTCTCCGGCGATGATTGCCGACACCAGAGCCTCCGCCACGCTATCAACTCGAGACCCGGGCCTACTGGCCGCTGTCTCTTTGGATGATGGTGTCTGGCGTTCTGCCACCGAGGTCACCCTCTGCGCGATTCTGGGACGGCGACATAGAGATGCTTGGCTGCACCAACCGATTGCCTGCGCGCCGGGCGTGTCCGGGCTGGTCGGCTCGTCTGGCCCGCCATACGGAGTCGTTCGGATTCGGCACCTGCGACTACGTAGGCCTCAAAGAGCATACATCCTATGGCAAGCCTCCAGACATCTGAGGTCTAGGGTTGACTCAGCGGATGACCTACCATAGAATGGCGCGCACCGCGGAGCACCAGGACGGCGTATCCGACCAGACGAGCTCCGCTGCGTCGGGTCGTGGGTGAGGCAAACTGAATGAAGATTGAGCGACTCGAGATCGTCGTTGTCTCATTGCCCCCGCGCCGCGAACACCCCACCGCTACACGTCAGGGGAGGCTCGGTCATTACGTCCTGACTCGAGTGTTTGCGGACGGTGTCGATGGTTGGGGGGAAGCCACCGTGCTCAAGGAGTGGGGCGGCGACCACGGTAAGTACTTCGGCGAGGACCCCGCAACGACGGCCCAGCTGCTCCACGACGCCTTCGGCCCAGCGCTCATCGGACTTGACGCGTCAGACATCGGCGCTTGCATGCTGCAGATGGATCGCGTGGCCAAGGGATATCCGTACGCGAAGGCAAGTATCGACATCGCCCTTCACGACCTCCTCGGCCGAGCCTACGGAGTGCCCGTGTTCCAGTTGTTGGGTGGACGATATCGAGACCGAATACCGATCGCCCACAGCCTCGGCATTCTTGAGGGTAAGCGGCTGCTCGCCGAAGTAGCCGACGCGGTGGCTGAGGGCTGCCGAACCATCAAGCTGAAGGCAGGTCTCGACCCGGAAAGAGATGTTCGGACGGTCGCCCAAGTCCGCCAGCTGGTCGGTGATCGCATTGACATCACTGTTGACGCCAACCAAGGCTGGCCGCATCCAAAGGCGGCCATTCAGACAATTCGTCGCATGGAGCCGCATCGCGTGCTGTTCGTTGAACAGCCGGTCGAGGGTCTGGCCGCCATGGCTAGAGTCGCGACAAGCGTAGATACGCCCATCATGGCGGACGAGAGTGCGTGGAACGCCTACGACGTCTTGGACATCGCGCGGATCAGTGCTGCTGACGCGATATCGATCTACACGACCAAGCCCGGGGGCCTGCATCGCGCGATGAAGATGGGAGCGGTAGCTGAGGCAGCCGGCTTCCCGTGCAACGTCAATGGTTCGTTTGAAACCGGCATCGGCAACGCTGCGAACATCCACCTCGCGGCGGCCCTTGCTCCAGTGACCCACGCCTGCGTCCTACCGGTCAACGGTCCCGCGGAAGCGAAGCCCACCAAGATGGTCGGAAACGCCTACCTCGACGACATCATCGTCGAACCCTTCGACTACGTGGATGGATGCGTCCTCGTTCCGACCAGACCCGGGCTTGGGTATTCAGTGGACGATGCCAAACTCAAGAAGTATCAGCTGGGCGCAACTCTGATTGTCACGGCGGCTAGATAGACCGAGCCATAGGATAGAGGGACCGACAGTGGATGCTCATATCCAGCACAGGCAGCAAGAAGCGATGCAATTAGGAGGGCTGGATGCCCTTGTGGCCTTTTCGCGCGAGAATGTTGCCTACTCTGCAGGGTATGTCGTTCCGTCCCAACAGCTCAACATAAGGAACCGTCAGTTCGCTGTCGTTGTGTGTGCGGATGGCGGCGCGTCGATGCTGCTGTCCGCCAATGAGTTGACAGAGGCTCGCGAAAGGGCGCTAATCAAGGATCTCCGGACATATGACGAGTTCTCGGATGATCCTATGGAGGCACTCTGCGGACTGTTTGAGGACCTGGGTGTTGTCAACGGCCGCATAGGACTGGAGTTGGACGCGCTGACGGCCGAGCGCTGGGACAGACTGCGCGCGCTCTTGCCGAAGGCCGAGATCGTGTCTGGCAGCGCCGCCCTTATGGATGCGCGGCGAGTGAAATCATCACGCGAACTCGAGTTGCTGCGAAAGTCCACCTTTCTAGCTCATCGCGCACAGGCAGAAGCGCACAAGAGAATGGTCGAGGGAACGAGCGAGCAGACCATCGCGCGGTGGATCATCGACTCCGCGCTGGAGGGTGGAGCCGAAGGCGTACTGATGGTTCAGGTCGCAGCTGGAACTCGCAGCACGTTCTCCAACCCCACCCCGACACCGCGGCAAGTCGCGTTCGGTGAGGTCGTAAAGATCGACGTCTTCCTCACGTGCGGCGGTTACCTATCGGACACGGGCCACAGCGTCTGGGTAGGCGAGGCCAACCCCCGAACTCGGGACACCTGGGCGAAACTCGCCGAGACGATGGAAATCGTGGAGGATGCCATACGCCCAGGGGTTACTACGCGCGAGCTGTGGAATAAGTTCCTGCAGGCATTTCACGCGCGTGGACTGACCATGCCTGGGCGCTTCCTTGGCCACGGGTTGGGCTTGAGCCTTCACGAGGAGCCGTTCATAGCCGCGCACACTGACATTGTTCTTGAGCCAGGGATGGTCCTGGCGATTGAGCCCGTCCATATTCAGGACGAGAGTCTGTTCTGGTTGGAAGACAACTTGTTGGTCACGGAGACCGGCTACGAGTCACTGACGACTGCGCTTCCGCACGGGATGATCATCACTCCGACGGGGGATTGAGCTTCAGAGGAATGAGTGGGCGCACGTGTCCCGCATCGTAAGATTCGAAAGCTGGATTTGCAGGCGAGGTTCCTCGCCAGGGACCGGGCCGGCGTCTGCCGGGCAACGAGGCGATCTTGGCGAGCCTGGCGCCGAAGTAGTCCTCGTTCGCTTGACGGACGGCGACGGCGTCGAGGGACTCGGCGCGGCGCAGGTGGCGTTCACGCCGAAGATAGCCCTCGCGTATCTCACGGACATAGTCGCCAAGGTCGTGCTCGGACGGGAGTCCACAGATCGCGAGGCGATCTGGCAGGAGCTGTTTGCTCTCAATCAGCGGTCGGTCTTCTTCCCTACCAACTTGCCGGGCCCAGTGGATGTGGCCTTGTGGGACATGGCCGCCAGGGCGGCCGGTCTGCCCCTGTACAGGTACTTAGGCGCCTATCGCTCCGCCCTGCCGGTCTACGCCAGCAGCCAGTACATGTCAAGCGCGGACGACTACGTGCGAGACGCAATTGTGCATCAGGCCCAGGGTATTGGGGCATACAAGATCCACCCGTTTGGCGACTGGCGCTCCCACTTGGAGATTGCCGAAGCCGTACGAGCGAAGCTGCCTGACATGAAGCTGATGCTAGATCCGGCGGCTAACTACACACTGCCCCAAGCCGTCACTGTCGGTCGCGCGTTGGAGCGCCTCGACTTTGTGTGGTTGGAAGAGCCATTCTTCGATTACTTCATAAGCAAGTACATCGAGCTCTGTCGGACTCTTGATATGCCAATACTCGCCACTGAGACCTCCGCTGGCGGTCCTGCAGGAGTTGCTGAGTTTATTCGGTGCGGGGCTGCCGACATCGTTCGTGCCGACGTGCTGTTGAAGTGGGGGGTCACGGGGATGGTCAAGATCATGAGGCTCGCCGAAGCGTTCGGGCTCAACTGCGAGCCTCACGCGACGGGCGTTGGCATCATGGACCTGGCGACGCTGCACGTCGCGTGCGCTGCGTCAAACGCGGAGTGGTACGAGATGCTTGTTCCTGCGGACACGTGGCGATTTCCACTGGCGCAGGCACTCAAGATCGACGAGCACGGGTACGTTCACGTGCCTGACTCTCCCGGGATTGGCGCGGTGGTTGACTGGGGGGTTGTTGACGATGCCACTCTGCTGACGGTGGAGGACAAATCGTGACGGCCAAAGCAGGACGCCCTGACTACCCGCGAGGGGCCACCTAGATGACGAAGCAAAAGGTCGCGGTTCTCGGTGGCGGCAACGGAGCCTTCGCCGTGGCTTCAGACCTCGGCGCCCGGGGTTTCGAAGTGTCCCTGTTCGAGGACCCCGGGCATGCGAGGTCGCTCGACGCAGTCGCCTCCCAGGGAGGCATTCTCATCGATGAACCCGACCCGCTTGGACACGAAGTGGCGTTCGCGCCGATCGCATGTGCGACATACGACGCAGCCCTTGCCGTTACCAACGCCGAGCTGGTGGTTTTCGTCGTTCCAGGCTACGCGGAACGACGATTCATGGACCTTGTGCGGCCGCACCTCCGTCCAGATCAAGTCGTCCTGTTCGGATGCGGAACGTTCGGAGCCGCCCTTGAGTTCTTGGCCGTCCTAGGTCAGGACTCCGACGTGCCCTCGATAGCGGAATTCGAGGCCCTGCCGGTCGGAGGCTTCAAGTCGGGGCCAGCCGCAGTGCGTTTGTCGGGCCGAAAGAGAGGCATCGGGATTGCGGTTCTCACGGATCGAGACAGACTCGCGCTCTCCGTCGTTCGCGCCTTCTACGAGGATGCCGTTCCCGTTGGAAGTGTGCTCGAGACGAGCCTCGGAAACCTGAATCCTGTGCTGCATCCCCCCATCATGATCCTCAACGCAGGCCGCTTGAAAGGTATCCCTCAACCGTTTGAGCTCTACACAGAGGGAGTCACACCATCCGTGGCTAAGGTAATCGACGCCTTAGACACGGAACGGGTCCTCGTCGGGAGCAAGTTCGGACTGCCCCTGGTCCCGGCTCTTGCACGCCTTCAACAGTGGTACGCAGGTATAGATCGTGCCACGAGCATCTTCGAGGCGGTGACATCCAATCCCGCATACGAACACGTTTGGGCGCCGTCAGCGTTGCAGCATAGGTTCCTAACTGAAGACGTGCCATACGGCCTCGTTCCGTTGGAAGGACTCGCAAGACTTATCGAATGCGACGTGCCGATCACTTCGGCCTTGGTCTCTTTGACCTCGGCAATGTTGGACACAGACGTTCGCGTTGAAGGGCGCTCGGTTGAGAGGCTGGGCCTCGACGGGCTCTCTCGGGCCGCCATACTCGCTCGAGTCACGCCGAGGGACACGAACTGCCTTCCTGCCCGCGGCCTATCGGCGATAACACCTAAAGAGCAGTCACAGACGACACCCTGAAGGTGAAAGGGAGAGGAGGATGAAACCCAAGACATCATATCCCAGGCGACGGGCGACGGGCGACGGGCGACGGGCGACGGGAAGTCGCATGCACGCTGTGAAGGAGATCTCGCATATGTTCTCGAACAACCGCAAATCCTCCCCACTCGGAGGACGCAGCAAATGGCTGTCTCTCTTGGCGGTGATGCTGTTGGTGACGACCACTGCATGCTCGTCCTCTTCAACCACGCCGGCACCTAGCGGATTGCTGGCGCAGGTCAAGGCTGCGGGCCATCTCAAGGTCGGCCTCGCAGTTGACCCGCCCTTCACACTCCGAGACTCGGGCGGTAGGTGGTACTCGTTCGAGCCTGATCTTCTTGACCTGCTCGGTCAGGAACTAGGCGTCACGATCGATATTGTCCCAACGGGTTGGACGACGATAGTCGCTGGTCTCCAGTCGGGCCAATACGACATGATCGGCGCTTCTATCTCCGACACCGCCGAACGCGAGAAGGTGATGGACTTCAGTGTTCCGTACTCCTACGGCGGCACCACGTTCTTCGTGATCAAAGGTGGCTCCAAGAATCTGTCGGCGATGGCTGACCTGAACAACAGTTCAGTGACGATCTCATTCCAAACTGGTGGTACACAGGACAACGTAACGCGAGCCCAATGCCCTAACGCGACCCTCCGAGCACTTCCGAATATCTCAAATGCGGACCTCGTGTCGGAGTTGTCCGCAAATCGAGCGGACGCGGTGGCGCTACCTAGCTTCCTGGACGCGGCACTGATGCAGAAGTTCCCGAACTTCCAGCCAATCCCGACGGATCTAAAGGGTCTCAGTCCGACGGGCATTGCCTGGGGCGTCAACAAGGGCCATCAAGACTTTGTTGACGCTCTTAACCAGTTCATTCAGAAGGAACAGGCTAACGGCACGATCGACAAGCTGATCCAGGAGGACCTAACAATCGCCAACTCGCTGGGCTAGTGCGGTATTCGCGTGCACGAGAGCCGGAGTGGGCAATGTACAACTGGGACTTCAGCATCCTGTTCACGGCCGACTTCGCGACGGCCATAGTAAGGGGTGCCGAGTACACTCTCCTTGTGTCCGTCTTCGCGCTCTTCTTCGGCGCGGTGATTGGCTTGACGGTCGCAGTGATCCGGGTATCTCACATTCCCGTGGTCAGCCAGATTGCCTATGTATACGTCGACTTCTTTCGCACCACGCCGGCTCTCGTGCAGCTGATTTGGTTCTTCTACGTTCTGCCAATTCTGATCCACGTCAGTCTGACAGCGATCATCACCGGTATCATGGCACTGAGCCTCAACTCCGGAGCCTTCCTTTCTGAGATCTTCCGGGGGGGAATCGTGTCGATTGGCCGCGGTCAACGCGATGCTTCGCACGTCCTTGGCCTCAGCAGCTATCAGACGCTACGATATGTGATCCTTCCTCAGGCGCTTCGACGTGTCCTTCCAGCTGCTGGAAATGTGTTCATTAGCTTGATCAAGGACTCTGCTCTGTTGTCGGTCATCGCGGTATCGGAACTCACATACATGATGCAGACTGAAGTTGCCAGGACGTTCCGACCGCTGGAGATCTACACTGCACTTGCGGTTCTGTACTTCTGTTTGACCTATCCTCTTAGCCTTGGCATCAGTGCGCTAGAGCGGCGATTCCGAGTAGTGTGAGACGTGACTGTGATTGCTGAGCATACGGCTGGGTCATTTGCCTCCATTGTCGAGCTGGCGCACGTCCGAAAGTCGTTTGGCAATCGCGTCGTCTTGGACGACTTCAATCTGAATATGCGCGAGCAGGAGTGCCTTGTCGTCATTGGGCCAAGCGGGAGCGGGAAGTCGACGATGCTCCGGTGTCTTGCCGGACTGGAGTTGATCGACGTAGGTTCGATCACGGTTGAGGGGGTGGTCCTGCAGCAGGCTGGTGGGCCGCATCGCGTCAGGCCAAGTCGGGGAGCTAGGGCGGTCCAACGAGATGTTGGAATGATCTTCCAACAGTTCAATCTGTTCCCGCACATGGATGTGCTAGCAAACGTGATGCTCGCTCTCCAGAAGGTCCGGGGACTGCCGGCGAGCGAAGCCGCGGATCTAGCTCGAGCTGAACTGGCCAAGGTTGGGTTAGTCACTCATGAGCACAACTACCCTGACGAGTTGTCGGGGGGGCAACAGCAGCGAGTGGCAATTGCACGAGCTCTCGTGATGCGGCCGAAGGTCCTGCTATTCGACGAGGTGACGTCCGCGCTCGATCCGGAGTTGGTCGGCGACGTCCTGAAGGTGATGCGTGACTTGGCGCACGGGGGGATGACGATGGTCGTGGTGACGCACGAGATGGATTTTGCTAGAGATGTGGCCGAGCGCGTTATCTTCATCGATGGTGGCGTTGTGGTCGAGGAAGGCGATCCGGCCGCGATCTTCAGCGCCCCCAAGCACGAGCGAACGCAGGCGTTTCTTCGACGCCTGCTTGACCGGTAGTGCTATGACCGTCGCTTGGAGAACTCGCCGTGCTAGCGCAGGATCGTACAGTCGCTGCTATGGACTGTCCGGAGGGTGTGGGCGTGATACACGTCAATTCGGCGCTTCGGGCTCACGGCGTTATCCCAGTGGTTCAATTCTCTGACCCGGTACTCGCCGTACCTCTGGTCGACCTTCTAGTAGATGCCGGTCTGCCGTGCATAGAGATCACATTCCGTGCCCCCGGAGCAGAGCGTGCGATCCAGTTGGTGCGTACGCAACGCCCGGAGGTGCTTGTCGGCGCAGGGACCGTCCTGACACTGGCCCAGGCCGACGCGGCCCTTGACGCTGGCGCGCAGTTTGTTGTCGCGCCGGGCACAAATCCGCGAGTTGTGGAACATGTGTTAGCCCGAGGCGGCGTCATGCTCCCAGGCATAGCGACACCGTCGGAGATCGAGGCCAACCTCCGGCGCGGCATCGACGTTCTCAAGTTCTTCCCCGCTGAGTCGCTCGGCGGCATCGGGTTTCTCCGGAGCGTCCACGGCCCATTCCCAGAGGTTTCGTTTGTGCCGTCGGGCGGCCTGAGCGCCGCGAACCTTCCCGCGTATCTCGCTCTGGCGAACGTGACGGCCGTTGGCGGAACATGGATAGCGCCGCGAAGCCTTCTCGAGGCTGGGGATCTCGAGTCGATCACCCAGGCCGCGCGGGAAGCGGTGGCGATTGTCCAACACGCACGGCGCGCCCCCGAGGTGCCGTGATGCAGGCGGATCGCGATGCGACAGCACCACTGAGCCTGGTTGTGCGGGCTGAGGATCAATCTCGCTGGGACTTAGTCGCGCTGGGCGAGGTGATGCTGCGACTCGATCCGGGCGAGGGACGCATCCACACAGCCCGCGAGTTCCGGGTGTGGGAGGGCGGCGGCGAGTACAACGTGGCTCGCGGGCTGCGGCGCTGCTTCAGGATGAGCACCGCGATTGTCACGGCACTGGCCGACAACGCCATCGGGCGCCTCATCGAGGATCTCATTCTGCAGGGAGGCGTGGACAAATCGCACTTGCGCTGGGTGCCCTACGACGGCGTCGGACGCGCTGTCCGCAACGGCATCAATTTCACCGAGCGAGGGTTCGGATTGAGGGCCGGCCGAGGCTGCTCAGACAGAGGGCACACGGCGGCTAGCAAGCTTCGGGCAGGCGAGATCGACTGGGGGACCATCTTCGGAGCCGAAGGAGCTCGCTGGTTCCATACGGGTGGCATCTTTGCGGCGCTCGGGAAGTCCACCCCGGAGGTCGCGGCCGAGGCGATCGCATGCGCGCGCGAGCATGGGACGCTGGTCAGCTACGACCTCAACTACCGGCCCTCACTCTGGCAGGGCAGCGGTGGACGATCCGCTGCACGACGGGTTAACCGCCGACTCGTCGAGATGGTCGACGTATTGCTCGGCAATGAGGAGGACTTCACCGCGGCGCTAGGGTTCGAGGTGAATGGACCCGACTCCAATCTGACATCGCTTGACCCAGCCAACTTCGCCCGCATGATCGACGACGTGGTGGCGACTTTCCCCAACCTGCGGGTCGTGGCCACAACGCTACGTGAGGCCCGGACGGCCACACGAAATGACTGGAGCGCCATTTGCTGGGTCGATGGCAAGTTGTATCGGGCACGTGAATACCCCGACCTTGAGATCTTGGATCGCGTGGGAGGAGGCGACTCCTTCGCATCAGGGTTGATCTACGGCTTTCTCACCGGACAAAGCCCGCAACGGGCGGTGGAATACGGCGCGGCGCATGGCGCCTTGGCAATGACGACCCCAGGCGACACGAGCACGGTGACTTTGGAAGAGATCACGCAGGCCATGGCCGCGACTAGCGCTCGGATTATCAGATGACCCGACGTGCGTGACCCTCGGACGGACGCGCCTGCGAAACGACGCCCGAGGAGTCAGGGAGCGGCACGTCTGAGCCGTCGCCATCACGATGGTTTCATCGTGACGAGCTTCGGGGGCGGGAACGGCGCCCTGACTCAGCCCTGTGCTTGTCGACTCCATCGACAGGGCTGGGAGAATGGGCGTAGACACGGGAGGCTCTGACGCGCGGCCCACATTCTGGCCGCCGGGACCGCGACTAGCCACTGGCGAGACCGACCCGTGGAAACGGTGAGGAGTTGTTCTATGCCCAAGTACCTGTGGCAGACCACCTACACGGCCGAGGGCATCAAGGGCACCCTGAAGGAAGGTGCCGGCAAGCGGGTCGCCTACCTGCGCGACCTGTTCGAGAAGCAGGGCGGCAAGCTGGAGGCGATGTACTGGGCCTTCGGCGACACCGATGTCTACACGATCGGAGAGCTCCCGGACAACGCCGCGGCGGCCGCCTGCGCCATGGCGATCTCGATGACGGGCGCAGGCCACTGCAAGACCGTCGTGCTCCTGACGGCGCAGGAGATCGAGGCGGCGGCGAAGGTCGAAATCGGGTTCCGGGGTCCGGGCGCCTAGGGCGCACCGCCGACACAGAGTGGCGCGTGCTCACGGGCGGGCAGCCTACAGACGGCCTGAGGCCTCCGCCTTGACCCGAGATCGGCCAGGAGTCGGGCCAAGAGGGCGTCGTCCCAGGAGCCGGGAATCTTGTTGAGCGCGAGATTGAGCAGACGCGCCTGCTCTATCGAGATGTCGAGCCAGGTCACAGGGACCGTGGCCAGGCCGAGCCGGCGGGCGGCGACGAGGCGCTGGTGGCCACCGATGACGGTCCGATCCTCCCTGCGGGCAAGGACCGGCTCGACGAAGCCGAACTGGTGGAGGCTGCGCTCGAGGGCGTCGAGCTCCTCCTCGCCGATGCGTCGGGGGTTGGCCGGGTCAGGACGGAGCTGGTCGATCGGCACCTGCTCTACAGTGAGAGGGGCGCTCAGCGCGACGCTCATGCGACGCGCTCCCCCACTCCCTCCGAGCGCGGCGTCTCGTCGTCTTCAGGCGGAGCCAGCCCCCTACCCGATGAGAACGAAATCGATGTCTTTGGACCACTTGAGCCTCCGACCGTGCCTCGTTCGCTCTGCCGGCGCAGCAGAATGTCCGGTCCGACTCCTTGGCCCGAGGCCGCACCTGGAACCTCAGCTGGCCCAGCGCTCTCGCCGTAGAGACGCCGGCATTCGATGACTCGGCCCTCGGCAGTTGAGGACCCCTTTCCTTTCTCAAGCTAGCATCCAGTGATCGTCGGTTCTAGCTTCACCTGGCAGCCGGTGTGGCGGGACCCGATCCCGCACCCGTCCGCTCGACCGCAGCTGCGATCTCCGCGAGGTCGTCGGCAGTAAGCGCCAGCGTGCCTGCCGGCAGCCACGAGTCAACCTGACCCGGTCGCCGCGCTCCCACAATAGCGCCGGTCACGCCCGGCCAGGCAAGTGCCCAGGCAACCGCCACCGCCGACACCGTGGTCGATTGGCGGACGGCGATCGGCCGCAACGCGTCGCGCAGAGCGATGTTCGCCGACAGCTCGGGCTCGTTGTAATGATGCGCCGTGCGGCGCCAGTCGCTTTGCGCCATCGCGTCGATGCGGGCCCTAGAGAAGGAGTCTGTCAGGATTCCTGATGCCCATCGGGCTGTAAACGATAACGCCGGTTCCATGCGAGACGCACCAGGGAAGAGCGGTGACCGCGGCATCGCGAGAGATGAGCGACAGCGGCGGCTGCAGCGAATCGACGTGACGGACCCTCTCGCACCGCTCCAGCAAGTCGGCGTAGAAGTTGCTGAGACCTATGGCCCGGACCTTGCCCTCTTCCTGTAGCCGATTCACGAAGTCGGAGTGGTGCCACATCGAGCTATTCGTGACGTAAACGACCTCGTCGCCCACGGTGGCGCGAGCCGAGAGGACGGCGGCGACTCCTGGCACCGGCTGTGAGCCGCGGTAGACGACGCCGTCGAGATCGACTAGCAGCAGCATTCGGCCCTGCCGGGCATGGTTCCAATAACGCTCGTGGGCGTGGCAGTCAGATAGCTCGCTGAGGTCCCATGGAGCTACGCCCGTCCTAGTGACCACGCCAGACCGGCCCATCATGGGCTCTGGTTTGGCGCGTTGCTGGGACAACGGGTGGCTTACCCGTATCGTTCCGGCACCGGGTCAACGCTTTCGTCTGGCGCTTGGTCCGGAACTCCTGTGGCAACCGAGACGACCGCTATCCCGACGAACGTCATCGTGGCGCCGGCAAGGTCAAGAGCCGTGAGGGGCTCGCTGAGAAGAAACGAGGACGAGATGAGGCCGACGACAGGGACCGCCAGGAAGCCCATCGTCGTCGCGAGTGGGCTCAACGACCTAGAAATGGACTGGCTCACGACAAACGCGAGTGCTGTCGCGAGGGGCCCGCTGTATAGCACTGCGGCGACGGCCACAGGTTCCCAGTGGATCGGCCGGCCAGCCTCCAGAATCAGCGCGACTGCCGCCAGTGGCGCGAGCGCTATCAGGAGTTGCCATGGCATAAGGTCGGTTGACGTGCCCAACCACCTATGCTGTTTGATGTGAATCGTGGTAAGCGCCCAAATCGCGGCGCTCACAAGAAGTCCCGCGCTACCCAGCACAGGGCCAGCAGAGCTCCAATCAATCGCCTGCGGATCGAGCAGGATGATGATGCCAACGAGCCCGGCTGACAATCCGACAAGCTGCCAGGCGGCGGGCCCTTTGCGCCGCATGCCAAGCTGGATTACCGCAACCCAGAGTGGCATCGTGAAGACAAGGACCGATGCTCGCCCGGCGGAAATGAGCGGCAGGGCCAGGTTCATGATGGCTATCCCGGCGGCCATCTGACCGAGACCGACCGAGAAAGCGACCGGAACGTCGTGGCGAGCGGGAAGCCGAAAGCGCCTCTGTGCACCGAGCACAACCAGGACGACTACAAGGCCGGTGAACACACGCATCAGGCCATATGTGAACGGGGGAATATCTCTCAGGCCGATCTTGGAGACCGGCCAGTGGACGCCCCAGACAAGGGCCAGAAGTGCGAGTAGGAGGTAGGGTCTCGCTTTCACGCGCACACCATACTAAGACGATGACGAGCGCGACGAGGAGTCTGACCGAAATGCGGAGACTCTAGTCACCGCCCGATTGAAGCGGCGATGTCCTCGACAGAAGGCATTGCTCCCGAGGCCGTCTGCACAAGCCTCCCGTGTGTTACGGCGCAAAGACGAGCGACCGGAGCTCGTGAATGTGGAGTACGGTCGCCCTATCGCGGGACAGGTAGACTTGGCGCCAGGTACCACTTCGCGTTGTTCTCGCGCTGGTTCATGCCCACTCGCGTCCCAGCTGGTCGACCTCCGGAAGGGATTGGCTGGCCGCGGGGCTTCAGGAAACCGAGTGCAAGGCCAGCAGCCCAAGCAAGACCAAGATGAAGATGCACAGGCCCCCGGCGGCCAGCCGCGAAACGATCGACCCTGGCTTGGAGTCGTCCTGAAGAGGCTCTCCAATGACTACCACGATCCCCGGTGCTGGCGACCAGATCGGTACTCGCCGCCCACGCGGCGAAGGCTCGCGAGCCGCTCGCATCTTGGTCAGGTCTGGCGGTGCGTAACCCCCTGCCGTCCCGTCCCCTGCACTTCGAAGGTCCGATACCACGGTGAACTCCTCCTTGACGGCGGGGCATGCTATAAGCCTCGTCCACGACCCCTTCATCGTAGCTACTTGGGTCCAGAGCCGCCAAGCTCGGTCCGAATCGAGCACATCGCCTTGCCGCCTACGGGTGACAACTGTCTCTAGGATCCGGCATCGACAAACGTCCGGCTCCCGCGCCTTAGGGTCGAGCATTCGCCCAGCAACGAGCCCCGCTCGCGCGAGAGCATCCGCTGCCCGAACGCCTAGTGCCTCTGTCGTCTGCTGGGCATAGCGTCTGGTCGTCACCGTCGAGGCGTGGCCCAAATACCTGCTCACTTCCTCCAACGGCATCCCGTTATTGACCAGGAGCGTTGCCGTGGCATGGCGGATGCGGTGCGAGCCGAAAGCACCGCAGGCTCCCGCCGCCGGCGTGATAGCGGCGGGTCAGCATCAACGAGACGGCATTCATCGTCAGAGGCCGGGGCACACCGCCGGCATGCGAGAGGAAGAGCCAGCCCGGATCGTCGGCCGGGGTAGGGGAGGGTGGCAGGAAGGCGTCCCGCCCGCGCTCGACGTAGGCGGATAGAGCGCTCGCGGTTCCAGGCTGCAGGGCGAGCTCCAGTGTCTTACCGCCCTTGGCCCGCCGGAAGCGGATGACCGCCCGTTCGAAGTCGACATCACCGACCCGCAGGAGCCGGACGCTGGAGTTACGCGCAGCCGTCGTCACCAGGATCGAGACGATGGCCGCATCTCGCAGATCAAGCGGCTCCTCGCCAGCACAGCCGCGTTCGAGGGCATGCAGATCGTCCAGCGTCGCGCTCTTGGTCGGTGTCTCTTCGGATGGGAGTAGGGGATTGAGCGAGGCTCGCCGGCGGGAGCGACGGAATGGGTTGACCGAGAGGATGCCCTCGTCGACCAGCCAGATGGCAAGAGAGCGGATGGGGCGGACATAGGCATTGACGCTGTTGGCCGAGAGCGTCTGGACCGGCCCCGCCGCCAATGACCGTCCGAGGGCATCGGGACCTCCCCGCCAGACGCCTGAGACCTTTGGTCGGGTGCGCAGATCGGTGACATAGTCGACCAGGGTCATGAAGTCCAGCGAGGCGGTCGTTGCCGGCAGATCGTGAGCTTCGAGCCATTGGATCAGGCGGGCGAAGTCATCGGCGTGCTTGCGCCGGGTGACCGGAGCCCAGGTCGAGCCGAAGGTTGCCGTGTACTCGGCGATGAGCGGTCGCAGGGGAACGGCAAGGAGGGCAGTCCGGTTCGAGTCGCGCCCGGAGATGTCCGTGGAGGTCGGTCCGGTGATGGGCACAGAGACTGACCGGACCCCCGCTCGCTTGCGTCGGAGAGGCCGGCGCATCAATGTTGGACCGGTCTCGACGACGTCCTCGAGTCGCAGTATCATGCCGTTATATTACGTCAGTCTGACGCTTCCAGCAACGACTCAAACCAGACCGAACCCGAGGATGATGATCATGATCCCACCACCTGACGGCGAGTTCCGAGAGCGTTTGCGTGAGATCCTCGATCGCAGCGGGCTATCGATGCGGGCTCTGTCGGGCGCGATGGGCCGCGATCCCGGCTATGTTGCGGCGCTCCTGGATCCCTCCCGTCCATCGCGGGCGCGACCGACTCCAACCGACCTGCTCGCGGCCTCGGACGCGACCGGGATAGCGTTCGTCGAGTTGCTCGAGTCCCTCTGGGGGATCGATCGGACCAGACTGGGAGACGAGCTCGGGCCTCTCGGAGCCGGCGGACCCGGTGAGGGCAGGCTCGGTCGCCTCACCGACGCCGAGCGCCGGCAAGTCGGCGATTTCGCGGAGTTCCTAGCGTGGCGGGGCCGGCACCGTGGCCGCGGCCGCGAGTGATCGGCTGCCCCATGCCGGACATCCTCGCAAGGTCGTCAAACGCCGCCGCGGGGCGAGCATTTCACGCACGAAGGGCCTCGCAAAAGCTCGCAAAGCACGGCTTCGGAAACGCCGATTTACGCACGAATGGCCTGACAAAACCTGACATTCCTCGGCGTCGGAAACGCCGATTTCACACCCGAGAAGTGTCCGCGAATGTCCGGTCTTTTCCCGAGTATGCAGGGCCTTTTCGGCGCCTGAAGTTGCTCCCGCTGCCGCGGCAGCTCCCCTGTTCCGCTCATTCGACCGTTGAGCAGGGCGCCGTCCAGGCGCCAGCCCGAGGCCGCCGAACAGCAACCTGACGGCGGTGGGAAGCCTCTGTTCTGGGGTGCCGCGGCGCCGGCGGGAGACGGTCCGCTTGGGAAGCAGACACTCTGCCAGCTGAGTTACTCCCGCTCGGCGAGCAACCGCAGTTATAGCAGATCGCGCGAGAGCGGCGAATGGGGTGCGGCGGAAGCGGGCTGACCAGGACCTTTCAGCCACTCGGACATTCTGCGCGGAAGGCAGACACCGGGCGATCCAGTCGTACTCGGTGCACTGCGTCTCGAAGCGTCGCTTCATCGGTGTGTGCGACCGAACCGGCATCCGGGGGAGCCCACCCACGCCGGCCTGGTCATCGACTTGGTCGTCTGGCGCCCGCTGGTGTCTGGCTTTCCGCCAGAGGTCGGGGTGCGGCCACGGTCAGGCTGAGCCGGCCGGGGCGTGCCGATGACGGTGGACTTTGCCACGGAGGCGGCCACCAGCCAGCGGTCCAGATGGCCCTACCTCGTCATGTCCATGCCGAATACCCTGCCGCCCATGGCAATGGGGGCGCGAGGCGGGGAGTTCGTCGGGCGGGAGCGCGAACTCTGCCTCCTCGACTCCGCCTTGGAAGGGCGCGCCGAGTGCCCGGGGCTGTTCGTGGCCGGGGAAGCCGGGATTGGCAAGACGCGCCTGCTGCGCGAGTTCGCAGGCCGGGCCGAATCAACCGGTGTCACCGTGACCTGGGGCGGTTGTCTGGAGAGCGGAGCCGAGGACCTGCCATTCGCACCTTTCGTCGAGGCTCTCGGGCGGCTCTACGAGAAGCTCGGTGAGGACGATGTGTTCACTGACCCCGACCGCGCCGATCTTGCCGCGTTCATCCCCGCACTCGGTCCACGCCCGGCCCACAAGCCCGAACGGATCCGCCTCTTCGACGCCGTCCGCGGCCTCTTCGACCGGCTTCCCTACCCAACGCTCCTCGTCATAGAAGACATCCACTGGGCCGACCGCTCGAGCCTCGAGCTTCTGTCGTACCTCGTACGCCGGATGCGCCACGGCCGCACTCTCCTCGCCGCGACATTCCGCAGCGACGAGGTCTTAGTCGACCACCCCGCCGGCCCCGTCATCGCCGAGCTCCTGCGAACCGGCAGGGCGAAGCGGCTCGACCTCGCGGCCCTGACATCAGCCGATCTTGGTCGCATCGTGCAGGCGATCCAGCCCGCAATGCCGCCGGCCGCGGTAGCGACTATTGCCGCCCGGGCCGAGGGCAATGCGTTTTTCGCCGAGGCACTAGCCAGCGGGCCATGGACGAACCGAGACGAGCTTCCGGCGACGCTGCGTGACCTTCTGCTGCTTCGTGTGGACCAAGTCCGCACGGGCGCTCGTGACGTTCTCGACCTTGTCGCTACGGCGGGACGGCCTGTTCGCCTTGCGCTGCTTGAGACCGTCTGGGACGGCTCGCCGCAGGCGCTCGATCGCGGACTCGCCGAGGCGACCGCGCGCGGCTTGCTAGTGGAGGATGAGTCGCACCGCCATGTCGGTCTCCGCCACGCTCTAGTAGGTGATGCGATCGAGGCTCGGATGCAGCCGCGTCAGCGGGCGAAGCTGCACGAACGGCTGGCGATCCTTCTCGCAGGATGTCACGATCTTGCGGCGCCGACCGAGGCAGGCCGCACCGCGGAGCTCGCGCGGCACTGGCTAGGCGCCGGGCGAAACCGCGAGTCACTCGCCGCGTCAATCGCGGCCGCTGGCGCCGCGGAGCTCGTGCCCGCCCGGGCGGAGGCGCACGCCCACTACGAGCATTCGCTGGAACTCTGGGGCGCGGTGGCGGACGCAGAGGCGGTTGCGTCCATCGACCATACCGCGCTGCTGTGTCGAGCGGCCAGAGCGGCGTTCCTGGCCGGTGACGCTGCCCGTGCCGCCGCGCTTGAGGGACAGGCCGGCGCAGCGTGCCAGGCTGTCGGCGACTCCACGAGGGCCGGAGAGCACTACGCGACCCTCGCGGACTACCGGATGCGGACCAGCGGATTCGCCGAGGGTGAAGCCGCCGCCGAGCGAGCCCTAAGCCTCGTCCCGCAGGATCGCCCGAGCCGGGAGCGCGCCCTCGCCCTCTGGGCTCTGGCGCTCGCGAGGCAGAACGTCGGAGGGAGACACCACGAGGCGGTGGCGCTCGCCTCACAGGCTGCGGAGGTTGCGCACGTCGTGTCGGCGGATGATCTAGAGGCGCGAGCCAGATCGTCGGCGGCGTGTAGCCTATGGCAGCTTGGCCATGATGAGTCGGCACAGGCCGAACTGGATCAGGCGGTAGTCCTCGCGGAGGCAAGTAACGATCCGAGGACGGTGGAAGGCGCATACCTCAATCGACTCTCGGTGATTGTGAGGAGCACGTCGGATCCGCCGGAAGCGTGGCGCGCGCTTGGCCACGTCCGCGATGTGGCAGAGCGACTGGATATCCACGGCGCATGGGGCGAACTTGCGGTGGATGAGGCCGTGCTCTGCTACCGCATGGGTTCTTGGGATGAACTGGAGGCACGTGCCACCAGCGCCATCGACGCGATGATGCAGACGATCGATGCGACGATCGCCGCTGGCGACGAGGACAACCTGTTCGAAATCCTCAGGACACGAGGCAGGGCGAGGCTCTTGCGAGGCCAAATCGCGGAGGGTGAGGCCGACTTACGTGCGACGCTCGCAGAGCACGCTCGTTCCGTGGACGTGTCCGACACCCACATGGGACTGGCCACTGCCGCGATCACTCGCGGCTTGCCGGAGCTCGCGCTCGAGGAGATTGAACTGGCGTTCAGAGCCGTCGAATCCTCCGAAATGCCAGTCGACATCACTCACGTCTGCGCCTACGGACTGCGCGCCGCGGCAGATCTTGCCGAGCTGGGCCACGCGCGCCGTGAGCCGGCCATGGTGACCCGAGCTGAGGAACTCGGGTCGAAGTACCGAGCGTGCCTGCAAGCGGGGCTCGCAGGCACCCTCGTCCCCGGAATGGGACTTGGTCGCGCGATCCGTGCGGCATGCGTTTGGGGCCTGGCTGAAGCGAGCAGGCTTGCCGACCAGTCGGACCCCACGCTCTGGGCAGACGCGGTTGATTGGCTGCGTCAGTCGCGCTATCCGGATCTGGTGGCCTATGCGCAGTGGCGCCTGGCCGAAGCCGTATTGCTTGCGCATGGCGACCGCGACGAGGCGGCCACTTGTCTCCGAGCCGCGAATGAAGGGGCCGCTGAACTTGGCATGCGGCCGCTGCTCGACGCTATCGAGGCACTCGCCCAACGTGCCCGGATCGATCTGCACAAGGCAGTACTCCAAGGGGCGACCCAGACCCAGAAGGCGCGCGATCCCTACGGCCTTAGCGCCCGCGAACGCGAGGTCCTAGCGCTCCTAGTAGACGGCCGGACCAACCGCGAGATCGGACAAGTGCTGTTCATCAGCGACAAGACGGCGTCCGCGCACGTAACCCACATCCTTGACAAGCTCGGTGTAGGCAGCCGCGGTGCGGCCGCCGCGCTCGCCGCACGGGCCGGGCTGACAAGGACTGCGTCACCGCGCGATTAGCTGGTCTCGGGAGCCGAGCCAAAGGATCGGGCCCTCGATCATTGGCCACGCTCAGCCGTGAACGCCCTTGGGTGCATCTGGAGACGCCGCGGTCAGCGCGGCGCAGGTGCCAGAACATGGGCTCAACAGACCAACGGTGCCCGAGGCACGACCACAGACGACGTGACTGCCCGCGGCCACGGGAGTGAAAGCCGAGACGAAAACAGGCATCAGAGAACGCCGTCCCGTATCTCTGACGTGGCCGTAGGCGTTGTCGTACCGGGCACTCCACCCTCCAGGCGGCCGCGGTGCTGCCGCCGCCGCGCCGACCGAATCCGTTGTAGCTCGAGCATTCGACTCTCCGCGAGAGACGATGGCGCAGGGATGGTCGCCTCCGCGCGGCAATGGCCCGGCCACCCGATGGGCCGGACAAACTGACGGGCGTCGGCCTGTCCAACGTGTTGGCGTTGGCGAGCTGGCGACCGACGAATGCCAGGCTCGAGATCGAGGCCACGCGCGGGAGGCGCGTGACCCCGGCCGAGACAAACGTTTCGCCCTGCCTCCGCGCAATTAAGGGATCTGACGAGCCCGGATTAAGGCGACGCCGGATGGCCCGCGACTCCCCAAGGCGCAGGCTCAGGTTGGAAACCGGCGTTGAGGTCCGGGGGCAAGCAGGTTCGGAGGACATCCAATGGATCCCCAGAGCGCACTGCGGGTATGCAAGGGCCGCATGGCGGAGCTCCAGCGCGAAGCCGCGAACGAACGTTTGGCAGCTCAAGCGCAGCGTTCACTCCCGGTGGGCAAACCCCACAACCCTTGGGCAGCCTCGCTGAGGGTGCTTCGCTGGTTCGCGTGGCCACAACTCATTCCGCCGCCGGCCGGCGGACCTCTCCTTCCGAGGAGCTTCTAGCTAGCCAGTCTCGAGGCTCGAGCCACTGGGCTCCAGCGCCGGAGGAACGAGCCCCAGTGGGTGAGCGCGATGCCTCGAGCCTGGATCAGCTGCGTCTCGAGATGGAGGGTCTCCGTGCCGAGTACCGGCGACTGCAGTCGCGGCTCGGGTTGGAGGTCGCCGAACGGGCGACCGTCCGCCGGCGAGAGGACATGCCCGGCGGAACGCCCACGGAACGGCCGGCCCTCACAGTGAGGCAGGTGATCGTCGGATTGTCCGGCGACGCGACGCGTCTTGCGGCAGCAGCCGTGGCTGTGCGACCGCAAGCCCGGCGGACATCACCAGCGCCGCGGATACGGCCAGCGCTTTGTCAGAAGCCCAGAACGCGACCGATGCCCTCGCCTTGGCCTTCAACGAGCAGTACCTGGAGCTGCAGCAGCAGATGCAGGACGAGAACCGTCAATTCTCTCTGTCCTCCGAGGTCGACAAGTCGAAGCACGACGACGCCAGGAACTCCATCGACAACCTGCGCTGATGGCTCTGGGTAGCTCCCGCTGAACCCGCCGCTAAGTGTTAGCGGCGAACACCGCCTCGTACGACCGAGCCACGATCTCGCACACGTCGGCGAGCACGGGATCACTGAGCGGATCCGCACTCAGCGTCCGCCAGTGCTCGATCCGGTTCTGGGCGGCGGCTCTGATCGTTTCCGCGCGGGCATCCTTCGGAAGCCCGACGCGCGTCGCCGGATCGCGGGCGATCGAGACGCGTTCCGCCTCTGCTGCGTCCTCCGGCGAGAGCTCGACCGTGCCGCTCAGCACCAGATGTGCCAGGCGCAGCTCGGCGAACTCGTGCGCCGCCGCTTCGACTCGCTCGATGCCTGTTTCCAGCTCGCGCATGCCATCGGAGCGTGGCAGATGAGAGATCAGGCTACTCAGCCCCGCCAGCGCCGATCGGGATCGCAGCACCTGGGCTCGCGGCAGGAAATGTCGCCGTATGAGCGACTGCAGCTCCGTCAGGCCCGACGCGGCGACAAGCGCCTGGGCCAGCGCCGGCGCGTTCGAAATGCGGCCTGCGGCGAGCTCCGGCAGTGACAGGCGCAGGCCGAAGATACCCAGCCGGTCGAGGAGCGAACGACGTGTCTCGACCGGGAGGCCGCGGTAGTGCGGATCGCAGAAGCCGTCGACCGAGACGAGCAATTCGTCGAGAGTCGCCCGGGCCTCAGCGGCGAGCGAACGCAACGACGCGAACTCGTGCTCGCGCAGCGTCTGGCCTGTCTCGGCGAGGAGCCCGGCGACCGGGACCACCGTCGAGACAAGTGACCTCAAGTCGCGCAGCTCACGGTACCGGGCGGCGATGCGTTCGGCCGACTCGAGGGCGTCGAGACGACAGACTCCGATTTCGTCGGCACGCGACAGGACGGCGACAGCATTCACGGGAGACACGTCCCCCGTGGTTCGGTCGAGAAAGGCGTCAAGAAACTCCGCATCGGTATGGTGGAGATGCCGCATCAGGTACACCACGGCATCCGGCCCACCGGCACGCCTCTCCTCGGCAGCCATGAAGCCCTGCGTGCGCCGCGAGTTGACATCGTCGATCGAAGCGAGACCCGGGGTGTCGATCAGCGTCAGATCACGGAGCTCCGAAGATGGCCAGCCGACCTCGATATGATCGATTGCTGCGGGAGGGCACTCGCCCAGATCGATCTTGAGCGCGCCGCCGTCGCGGCCGAAGGGCAGCGGCAAGGAGGCACCATCCGCGCCTACGGCGAGTACCTCGTAGCCACGGGCGTGTTTGTAGACCGTGACCACCTTCGTGCACTCGCCGGCATCGGTTGGCGCAAGCCGCTCGCCGACCAGCGCGTTCAGCAAAGTCGACTTGCCCGCCTTGACCCTGCCCGCGAACGCCACCCGCAACGGTCCATCGAGAGCGTCGGTGAGCCCGTGCAGCTCGGCGTGCGCCCGATCGTCGGCGATCAGCCCTTCCGCTAGCCGGAGGAGGCCACGCACCTGCTCGACCACGCCCCCATCCATCGTCACGTCGGGCCCCCGGCATTGCTGTTCATTCCGCCAGCCACGTCTCGAACGGCCAGCGCGCGATCGATTGCCGCCAGGCGTTCCAGGCCCGCCCGTATCTGTCCGGCTCGTCGACCCCGCTCGGCCTCGGCCTGCTGCGCGTTCGCCTGAGCACGGGCGGCAGCGTCTGAGTTGACCTTCAATGCATTGGTCACCCGCTCGGCAAACTCGTCACGCAGGTCACGCTGCCGAACACGAATCGTGTCGGCCAACTCGTTGCCGACCTCGAATTGGACGTCGTCGAGGAATTGCCGGCCCGCTGCCTTCGCCTTTTGCCGCCGGAGGGCGATCTTTCGGCGATGTGAATCGCGCAGGCTGGCGCCCGCGAACGCGATGCCGATGCCGAGGGTCAGGGGGCTGGCCATGAGCAGCGCAACGGCCCCGCGGGGCACGAACTGCCCGAGCAGACTGAAGAGGCTGAGCCCGCTCTGCGCTCCGCGCAATCCGGCGACGGTCTGCCCGGCAGCCTGGGACGCGAGGGCTTCATCCTCGGCGATCAGGGCGCTCGTCCACAGAGCGGCGACGTCCACGCCGCGAGGACGGGCATCTGCGTCGACGATCCCCGCCTCCTCCATCAATGTAGTCGCGAGGTCGCGGCGCAGCTCCTGAACGCCGCGCTCCAGCGTCGCGAAGACCTCGGCCACGGCCTCCGCGACGTGAGTCTGCAGCTCCTGCCCCAGGCGATCCCACTCTTCGGGTGTGTTGATCGACTCAATCCCTTCGTCCATTTCGCGCGACGCCGTCCGCATCGCGGCGCGAAACGTGTAGTTCACCTGCGCCCCAAGGTCCGCCATGCGATCGCCCAGTTGCATGCTCCAGCGCGAGCCGGGCCCGCGCAGATGATCGAGCCGAGCCTGGGCCGCTCTCAGATCCTGAAGGGCCATCTCCAGGCCCTCGGGATGCTCGAGGAGCTGGAGGTCGGCTTTCAGCGATGCTGACAGCTGGGCGACGACAGCCCGGCCCTCGACGGCGGCCAGCTCCGTGGCAGACTTCTTCGCCGGCCCGATGATGCGCCGGGATATCTCCTCGGCGAGCGCTGGGTAGCCACTTCGGGCATCGAGCGCCGCATCGTGGAGGCGCAACGCGGCCTGACGCAGCACACTCGAAACCGGAATGATCGGCACGCGCCCCTTCTCCCCCGTGGCGTCGAGGTGATTCCTGTCGATCTCGGCGATCCGCCGCCAGTTCGCCGCTATGTCGACCTTCGTCAGCGCCATCAGCGCCATCAGCGCCGTCGGGCACCGTTCGACTGCCGTCCGCAGGAGCGCAATCTCCGGTGCCGACAGCTCGCTGGTCGCATCCGTGGCAAAGATCAGCCCGTCGGCAAACGGCAGATAGGCGAGGGTCGCGGCCGCCTGCCCGACCGAAAGCCCTCCCACACCTGGTGTGTCGACCAGCACGAGGCCGCCCGCGAGAGCCGGATTGGGCACCTCGATCTCGACCCGCTCGACGTGCGCCCTCACCGCCGGGTCACCTTGCTCGGTGACGAGACTGCCGACCTGTGCGGGAGCGATCTCCTCCACGGTGTCGTGGCCGTCGATCCGGCGGTGGACGAGAACGCGGACGGTGCCGCCGAAACGAACGACTGTGACCGCGGAGGTTGCGAGATCGTCGTCCGTCGGGCAGACAAACTGGCCCAACAGGGAGTTCACGACAGAGCTTTTGCCCTGCTTGAACTCGCCTACGACGCAGACGACCGTTGCGGGGCGGAGAATGCGATCGCCGGCCAGGTTCAGCTGCTCCGAAAGATCCGGGCGGTGTAGCTGGCTGGCAGCGTCGCTCGCCGCATCGAGAGCGGCCAGGAATTCGGAATCGGCGAGAGCACTGGGAGCGGCGCTCGAGACGGTCATCGGGCTGGCCCTCACCCTCCGGGCAATCGGACGTACCGAACTCTGCTGCCGCTGCCGATGTAGAGGATGGTGCCGCTCGAATCGAGGGCGATGCCACCCGCGTCGGCGAGTGATTCGGTAACCCCGCCGCCGGCGACGACCTTGAGAGACCCGGAGGCGTCGATCCGAATGACTACTCTCGCCGGCCAGAGCCGCGCGTACAGGTTGCCGGCTCCGTCGAGCCCGATTGCCTGCACGTCGTGAAGCGTGTCCTTCAGCGGGTCGGGATCCGCCAGCTCTTCGGGGGTAACAAACCCGCCCCCGTTGCCGGCGATCGTCCGGATGATCCCGTTCGTGCCAATCCGGCGAATCCGGCCGTTGTGCGTGTCCGCGACGTAGAGTGTGCCGTCGGGCGCGACGGCGACGGAGGACGGGAGGCATAGGTCCGCCTTCGCCGCGGCGGAGCCATCGCCACGGAAGTCACACGATCCCGTTCCTGCGATCGTCGCCAGCCTTCCGCTGGCATCCACCCTGAGGATCATCTCGTCGTTGTTGCCCGCGATGTAGAGGTTCCCGTTACTGTCTAGCGCGACCCCCAGGGGTGCGGCGAGGTGGTTGCGAATCGCCACCCCGCCGCCGTAATCGATCGCACCAGGCTGATCAGGTATCCCCGCCACGACGGTCTTGGTACCGGTCTGGTCGATCCGCACGACGTCCGACCGGCCCTTCTCGGCCACGTAGACCCGGCCATTCGAATCGACCGCCAGGCCCGCAGGATCAACGAGGTCCCCGGCGAGCGTGCTGATCGTGAAGCCGCGTACGACGCGGATGTTCCCATTGGTTCCGTCGGAGATGTAGACGGCTCCGTCGAGCCCGACGGCAAGCCCGGTCACCTTGCCGAGCTGCGCTAGCGTGGCGGGACCGCCGTCGCCTGATGAGCCCTGCTGATCGGTTCCCGCGAGCGTGAAGATGCCGCCGGGCAAGGGCGAGGCGAGCGAAGGCGTGGGCTGAGCAATCGACTCGATCGCGATGGCGGACTCCGTCGGGCTTGCTGATGCCGTCGGAGTTCCGGTCGGAGTTCCGGTCGGAGTTCCGGTCGGAGTTCCGGTTGGCCCCATCGAAGGCGACGTAGGGCGCGGCACGACCGCGAGGTAGAGACCGCCGGCCATCACGGCGATGACGACGACCGCGGCAATCGCGAGGGTAAGGCTGGGTCTCGGGCGGGCCCGACCCGCCTTCCAGGCCAGCGGCCGCCGTGCCGCTGGAACGGCAGGAGGAGTTGCCTCGGCTGCAGCCGCGGGCTCCACCGGGTGGGGCTCCACTGTCGCTTCGTCCGGCCCGTTCGATCGCCGCTTCGTCGACGTGGTCGGAGAGACGACGGCTCCCTCGGCGGGCCCTGCCGCCGGCGCGGCGGCGATCGCCTCCCGCATCGCTGGCCGCGCGACTGCGGCCGTCGGTGTCTCAGGCGCCGCCGCTTCTGCGGGCGCCACGACCTCTGGGATGGGCGAGACCGGTGCCGCTGCCTCCTCCACGGCGGCCGCCGCGGCTCCGTCCTCAGCAGCCTTCCTTTTCTCTACGAGCAGGGCGCCGTATCGCGCGGCACCGAGGGCAATCGAGAGCTTGGGGTCGGCATCGACGGCCGTCGGCCGCCCGGTCATCGCGCGGACCTGTTCTTCGACCAGCGGTATCCGTGACGAGCCGCCGACCAGCAGGATGCGGTCGATCGCCGCCATCTCGAGCCCGGCGCTCCGAATGGCGCGCTGGAGCGAGGCAATCGTCTCTTCCACCCGCGGCCGGATCATCGCCTCGAACTCGGAACGGGTCAGACGGACCTCCGTCTGCAACGTGGGTAGCATTACGGGGATCGCGGCGTCCGTGTCGCTTGAGAGGCCTTCCTTGGCGGCTCGGCAATCCGCTCGCAACCGGGCAACGGAGGTCCGAACGGCCGGATCGCGCATGTCCGATTCACGGACCTGGCCGCCGACCGCCTGGTCGACGTACTCGAAGACTGCTTGGTCGAAGTCGATTCCGCCGAGTCGCTCCATGCCCTCGGGTCGCCCGATCAGCTCGAAGCCGCCCTCCGTCTTGCGCAGAACCGCCGCGTCGAACGTGCCGCCACCGAAGTCGTAAACGGCAACCGCGCGGCCAGGCTCGATCCTGTTCCCCTGCGCGTAGCTGATCGCGGCGGCTTCAGGCTCGGTCAGAAACTCGACCGGGCCTACATCGGCTAACCGGATCATCTCGCGCAGCAGATCGAGCTTGTACGGGCCGTAGTTCGCCGGGTGCGTGATGACGATGAGGTCGGGCGGGACACCCTGGCGCTGCGAGACCGTGTCTACTATCCAACGCAGCAGTCGGGCGGAGAGTGCCTCAGCCCCGTATGGCGTCCCGCCAAGAACGATCGGAGCGGGGTCGCCAAGGCGCCGCTTGAACTCGCGAGCCGTCCGCGTCGGCTCGGTCAGCGAGCGGCGCTCGGCGGCCTCACCCACGAGGACCTGACCGTCGGCGCGGAGCAGCACAACCGACGGTATCGCAGTCGCCGTCGTCCCCAGGATGACCGCGTCCACCCTACCGCCGTCGGCGATAGCCGCAGCGGAGAATGTCGTCCCTAAATCGATGCCGACGACGTACGCCATTTGCCCTCCCCGCCGGCCCCCAATGTGCCGACACCGGAGCGAACGCGCCGACACCATCGTACGCCGCCGGACCCAGGTGTAGAAGATGGCTGCCACTCGCCGGGCTTAGGAGCGACGCCTCAGCTCAGGCAATACGAACCTACGCCCGGCATTGCGCGAGACAGAGGCTGGATCCGGTGGCCGACGCCGGGCGAGTCGAGGGGGCACCGCCAGCGTTCTCGGTCAGGCCATAAGAAGAGCTTCGCTGCGGAGCCGGCACAGGGCCCGTTCCACCTCCTCGACCCGGGGCGCCGACCTCGATTCAGGGAAAGTCAGGTTGATCGCCGAGCTCAGCCGCGCCGCCGCAATCTCGGCCAGCGACGAACGGTCGACCATCCCGTCGAGATTCTGAATCAGATCCCGTTCCAGATCGGTGAGACAGACACTCTGCTGAAGGAGGTTGGCCACGCAATTGGATGACCGGGCCTGTGCCCGAGCGAGCGGGCTGGCGGCAGGCCTGGCGACCATGGGATCCGGATCCGGGAGCGACCAGACATGGGCGACGACGACTCCCGCCGAGCGACACCGAACCAAGGCATCGACGATTCTCTCGTGCGACGCCGATATCCCGGGGCCAACGACGCCCCGGACGGCGGGCACAAGCTGATCGAGCGTCAAGGCTGCCGGTCTCGCACGAGCGAGCGCGCGCAGTGTCGCCGCGAGGAGCGGCTCGGACAGCTTCACATGTCTTGTCGGGCGGGAGGCCAGGAAGAACTCGTCGTCACCGGAGGAAGACGGCGCCGCGGCGACCGGCTCCCAATCCGTGCTGAAGCGAAGCCCGAGGAGGCGCTCGGACGCCTGGCTCCAATCCACCGGCGCGCCTTCGTGGACGAAGAGGCTACGCCGAAAGGTGCGGTCGATAAGGAAGTCCAGGTTTTGCTCGTAGTCGATCGGGTCTCGGCTCTCGGCCTTGGCGGCCTCGCGCGCCTTGACGGACAGCGCGGATTCAGACTCGAGGCGCGACTCTCCGAGGTAGCACAACCCATGCTCTGCGGCCCGTCGCGCGAGGTCGGCGAAGTAGATCGGCTCGTTTTCCGGCTCGAGGAACTCATGGAACAGGTAACAGTCCGGCAGCGCCCAGATGGAAGCGACTGCCTCCTTTAGCTGAGTCGCGTACGCCCTGCCGTCCGTCAGGAGGCCAGCTATGTGGCTCAGGTACCTCCGCGCGTTGGCGACTCTGACCTCCCACGGGCCGTCTTCGTCGGCGCCGTATCGCATCAACCAACGAAGGCTGGCGAGCCGATGCCAGCCGGGATACGTGTTGTAGCTGAGATAGAACACGCCGTGGCGCGCGAGAAGACCTACGCCCGCGGACAAGATCGCATCCTGGATGTGACGAGGGCACCACGAGTAGACGCCGTGGCAAACCACGTAGTCGAATGCATTGCCGAGCTGGCCCAGCTCGGCAATGTCGCCTCGCTGGAACTCGATATTGGGTAGCGCCAGCTCCGACGCGAGCGCCGTTGCGAGCGCAATCTGGCGACCCGAACGGTCGATGCCCAAGAAACGGCTACCCGGCAAACCGACGGCCATCGCCAGCAGGTTCACGCCCTCGCCACAGCCGAGCTCCAGCACCCGGCAACCCGATACAGGTGCAGGATCGAGACCGGCGAGGTAAGCAGCCGTAGCAAGCGCGTCGGGATGGGTCTGAGGGATCGGTCTCGACGTGTATGGAACCGCATCGTACGGATCGGGTGCAGGCGGGCGCGGGTCGCCGGAGACTGAGGGCGGGCAGCTCTCGTGCCAGCCAACCGCGTCAGACCAGTCGTCCACGTGTGCTCCCGTCAACCAGCGACATTGAAGCCTCAACGCATTCCGGGCCGCCCAGGCGAATCCTACGTCTGTCGATTGACACGCTCTGGGCTACCGAGCAGACTTCGGCCGCCGTCCGCGGTCGCGCCGTTACCCGGGGGCGAACGTCCGGTCCTGGCGTGGGGCGCAGGCGGGCGTGTGGGGAAGGAGCTTGGAGGTGAGCGAGGAGCTCGCTGCGAACGCTCGGGGCGC
>Ga0209777_10001747_pt1 | contig 30319 bp, 29 predicted proteins | sample FrelakmetHBP12HB_FD_187147 | JGI IMG/M metagenome (GOLD analysis project Ga0209777, IMG submission 187147) | Freshwater lake sediment microbial communities from the University of Notre Dame, USA, for methane emissions studies -HBP12 HB (SPAdes)... | ecosystem: Environmental > Aquatic >... | reverse complement strand
TCCTTCACTGAGACTATAGCGTTCAGGAAATCGGACGGCATGAAGGTCGTTGACAACCTGGACTACTCGTATCTGGGGGCGAGCCATTACGAGGCCAACACCGTAACGGCGTTTTCGCAGTCTTCAGAGAATATATCGGCTCCGGAGCAGGCCAATGGCACCCTGTTCAGGGCGCTTTTCGCCTCGTTCGCCCAGTTCTGGACCAAGTACAACAACGTATCTTCGGAAAGCGGCCTCATGGAGCTGGCAATGGAATACCGCATGCCCGAGCTTTGCAGGTCGTCGTCAAACTTCTCCAATTGCATTGACGCATATACCGCGATAGCGAAGGACGCAAACGCATGCCCCTTGCTTTCAGGCGGCGAAAGGGACCGGTGCTGGTACTTTTTCGGGAAATTGGTGGACAAAAAGGACGCGTCATACTGCGCTAACATAGCGAACGGGACGCTGAAGGCCGATTGCCTGAAGAACGAGACTGTTTCTGCGAATGCCACGTCCCCTGCAAACGAGACGGCGGCCGGGAATATGCCTGCGATTAACGGAACTGCCGGGCTTCCTGCGAACGTGACCGCAGCCAACGGGACTTCTAACTGGACAATCAGCAATTACACGGCGTACGACTGAGAATTCACTTTCTTTTCTTTGCTTTTGTTTTACTCTTTGCTGAGGATTTGGCGGATTTCTTCGCTGCCTTCGCAACAATAGGCTTCCTGTGCCTTGGCTGTAGGCCCGGCTTCGGGGCATGCGGCGCATGGGGAACGGCGGCTGCTTTCGCCGGCCTGCCGAAATACCTGTCTAAAACACCGCTTTCAATCAGTTCCAGCGTGTTGCTGCACGACGGGCACTTGAACACCAGGTCAGCGGCGTCATTGAACGCAAAACTCGTCCCAATCCCGCATTGCGGGCAGTAATAATGCTCATCCTCAATCAAGTAAGCGTACTTTATCCTGGCGTCCTGGTTCCTGAGCGTGTTGTTTACCCAGTCCCTGAACTTCCTCATGTCCACGGACCAGTTGTAGTAGTACCAGCCTGTGTCCTCGTTCTTGGTCCTGTCGTAGAAGGCTATGCCTATCTCGTTGAGCCTGTTGAGCACGGACCTCACGTCGCTGACCTTTAGCTTGAGGAGTCCCGCTATCTTCTCGTCTTCCGTCTCTTTGCCAAGAAGCTTGAGGATGTCTATCGCGTTCTCCCCTGCGCAGTTTATGAGTTCCTTTCTCACGGCGTCGTTGGCCAGGAACGGGCCTATTCCCTCTATCCTTTTGAGCATCATGTTTCACCGCGAATTGAACTATGATCTATTTACGGTGCAAACATTATATAAAGGTTATGGGCTTACGGCGCACTCGCTAAACGAAGAAAGGAACGAGCTGAACGCCTTCTTGCCCATTGATTTCTGCATGGATTCCATAAACCCGAGGAATCCGCAGATTTCCTTGCTTTCTGGGTCCGGCCTGCGCATCATGGGCACGGCTTGTTCGGCAATTGCGAGCGCGGTCTGGCCGTTTTTGTTCATCGCTCCAACGTCTGCGCCTTTTCCAACCAACAAGGCGCAGGCTTTTCTCTGCCTATGCATTGCCGCATACATAAGCGCAGTGTTGCCCGACTTGTCAGTTTCGTCTATGATTGCCCCTTTGTTTATAAGAAATTCGCATGCGCCAATGCGCCCGTTCGCCGCTGCAACCATAAGCACAGCAATGCCGCATTTGTTATCCATGTTGATGCTTGCGCCTGCATCCAGCAGGCGGCTAATGGCCGTTATCCAGCCGTCCTTGGCGGCTTTAAGGAGCGCTTCGTCCAGCCTTTTTCCTGCAAAAACCCTTTTCAGCGATTTTGCGGCGGATGCCAGAACCTGTTTTGTGCGCTGCCGCAGCTTTTTGGGTTTGCCGGTTTCCTTCTGGCGCTGTTCCATGGCTTAATTGTGCGGCAAAGGTGTTAAAAACACCGGTTGCGATGCCCATCCATGGCTGTCTTGGACCTTGCTGCCGGCTTGGCCCTGATGTTCCTTCTTTCATTCCTGCCAGGCGTGCACATCGCGCTTGTGCTGAGCCTTGTCAACAGCATGCTGACTCCTGAGGCGCTCATGCTGATGTACGGCTCCTTTTCAGCGCTTGTGATAATACAGACCGTGATTTACGCGTATGCGCCTGGCGAGGCTGCCATCTCGCTGCCGCTGATCCACAGGTTCCTGAACCAGGGCAGGCTCAAGGAATACGTTTTCTGCTGGCTTGCTGCCGGATTCATCGGGTTAATCCTTTCGCTTGCCATACCCGGGGATTATGTCAAGGCTGCCGCAACGCTGCTCAAGCCCATCTCATTCTACCTTGTGCTGCTTGTCCTTTTCCTGAACCTCGCGTTCAACAGGCGCATCGGATGGGTATTGGGACTGCTGCTTTCAGGCGCAATCGGCTATATCGGCATAAGCTGGCACATGGACAACCCGTTCATGCCGATATTTACGGGACTTTTCGCGCTGCCGTTCCTTGTTGGCGGCATGTTTGGAAGGACTGACAATCCAATTAAGCCGGCCCCTTACCGCACGCCTGACGCAAAAGAGACGCTGAAAGGCGCGGTGCTTGGCGTGCTGCTTGCACTCGCTTCGTTCGGCATACCTGCGGTCGGAGCGCCTTCTGCAATGGGCGCGTTCGCGTATCCGTTGCTCAAGGACGTTTCCATGCTTTCCTTTTTCTCTTCGTTTTCGGCGTCGCAGTACTTCATGAGCTTCGCAGGCTCTGAGGCAGGCGCGCCAAGGGTTAGCGCAACGATACAGCTGGGGGATGCGGTCAAGGGAAACGAGCTGTGGTTCGTGATGGGATACGTCGCAGGCGCCTTGCTTGTCATAGCCGTCGCTGAGCCGATATACAAAAGCATCAGCAGGAGCAGGGCCGGCTATGCGTTGGCAGCAGCAGTCATATCGCTTGCTGTTGCCGTGATGTTCGGGATTGGGGGCATTGCGCTGATGCTGGCGTCCTACGTTGTAGGAAGCAAATTTTACGATGAAAAAACGTCGCTGCTCGGGGCTGTCATAATCCCCTACCTCGTGTTTTCGCTGTGATTATGCAACTGCCTTCATCTTTGCCAGGCTCTTCCTCATTGCCTTCAGCAGTGGCGGCTCCGGAGAGCCGGGTTTCGTCTGCGAAATCCTCAGCCGCTTGGTGCCTGGCACATAGGGGCTCCTCATGGCGTATTGCAAGAAAATCCTGAGCATCTCCTTGTCCGGCAGGATGCCCTCTTTTGCCAGCTTCCTGCCCACGTCAAGCCCTGCGAGATAGCGCCTTGCGGAACAGCTCGCAAGAAAAGGGCTTGCCAGTATCTTTTCAATCACTTCTTTCTTGGACAGCCCGGCCATCCGGCCCAGGCGTGCCTGTTCCCTGAGGACGCGGGAATGCTTCAAGCCTGCGAACTGCGGAAACGCGAGGATTGCGCGCTTTATTGGCTGCCTTTTGCCGTAGACTTTTGTTGCTTTTTTCATTACGCGGGCATGGTCCAGGTTGGCGAACTGCGGAAACGCGAGGATTGCGCGCCTTACCTTGTTTTTATCGCCGTAGATTGCCTTCGCTTCTTTCATTACGCGGGAATGGTCCAGGCTGGTGAACGGAGGATATCTGAGGATTGCGTTTTTCACTGTTTGGCTGCTGCCATAGACTTTTGTTGCATCCTGGATTACGCGGGAATGGTCCAGGTCTGCGAATTGCGGAAAATTGAGGATTGCCTCCCTGGCCGAGGTTTCGCTCCAGCCGTAGATGCCTGCGATTTTTGAAATCAATGAACGGAACTCCTCTTCCTTTTTTGTCTTTTGATGGAAGCCGTCCTGCTGAAGCAGGAAAGCGGCCTCTTTTGCGGAAAAGCCTGCGGCCACTAGCGCCGATGTGTCTGGCATGTTGTAAATTGTGCATGAAAAAGTATAAAATGGGATATGCTGGGACGTTTCCGGCAATCAGAACGGCAGATCATCATTCGGATTGCCGCATTTCTTTGGCTCCCTTAGCTCGTCCACTTCCGGCTCAGTGAAATTAAACCTCTCTATTACCAGCTTTGCCAGCAGAGGCTGATAAGGATAAGAAGACATGCACCATCTGAGAAGATGCCTGGCAGCGGTTTTCGGCTTGCCGCCTCGGCTTAAAGACAAGCGGACAAGCTTCTTTGCCTCATACAGTTCGTAGTTGAGCGTATTCCCGTTCAGGAGCTTGACGCGCTCGCCTGTCTTGTGCGGGTAATCCCACGGATAAACGTCGTCTATTTCCTGGTTTGCGAAGAATGCGACCATGTCGCCTGGCTTGTACGGGCTTGACTGAAGCAGTTCAGCAAGATACTGCGAAAGATACGGGTCACCGTCTTCGGCATCAGGCGGAGATTGGAAATGGCCGTTCTGGCCGGAAACCCATGCGCCGTAGCTTATCCTTTCCAGCGCGCCTGCAAGGCCGTGCTCGTGCGGGCCCACAGGAAGGCCTGTATACTCAACTTTCCTGTTCATCTTCCTTACGTCGGCAAGCGAGAACCTCAGCAAATCGACAAACCTGTTGTTTAGCGCCTTTTTTGCCATTGTCCTGAACCTTGCAAGGCCCTTTGCCCTGTATTTTTTTGCGGCCGCCCAGACAACAAGCCTGCCTTCCTGGCACTGTTCCTCAAACGGCATGCCTTTCACGTTTTTGTTCTTTGCAAAGTCCCATAAACAGTATGAGCAAAGTTCTTCTATCTCCCTGAAGCGCCTTGGCTCGGCCAGCACTTCCTGCACCAGCACATAATCAAGATAGGCGTTCTGGAATATCTCGCTGCTTGCCATGTGCGATATCTCCTCCTGGAAAAGGTGCCTGAATATGGCATTGTTCGCGTCCTTTTCCTCCCTTGTCATGCGCCTTAGCTCAAATGCTTCCGCACTTGGGTTTGCGCGGGATATGAATGCGTATCCGTCCTTCCTTTCTGTGTTGAATATCCTTTTCAGCATGGGATCCAGGTTGGCTGCCAGGATGTCCTTGAACGCCCTTACCCTTTTTTCATGCTCGTGTTTCCAAATCCGCCTCTGTTCCTTGGACGGCTTATAGTCCAGCAGGAACATGTGCTTGAACATGTCGTCTATGTAATACGAAAACTGGCTGATGAGGCAATGCTCGTAAAGGAACTCCCTGTCCATGTTTCCGACAAAATGCAGGGCCTTGGCAAGCGCATACGCAGGCATTTTCTGCGGATAGAACCTTATCTCTTCCCCCTCGTTTCCATTTGCGATAAATCTCGGCTCGCCTGCCCAATGCCTGTTGTTGTCCATTTCATATTCAAGCATTGACAAACATTTCTGCCTTGCCTTTTCGTTGCCAATCTCCCTTGAGATTTCAACGCATGCTTTCAGCTTGTCCAGCTTTTCCAGTTTCCTAATTCGCAATGAGCCGCCGTGCCTTTCTAGCACGCGTTCCGAAAACGAAGGATGGATGGCCTGGGCTGTTTCTGGCATTTTAATTACACTTTTGGTGATTAAAAGCAACAGTTTAAAAGATTATTAGCCGAACGCGTCAGACTTTATCTTCTTCCTGTCAACGCCCTTTGCGACGATTGCGTCGCTGAAAGATTTCACCATGGCGACAGGGCCGCAAAGGTAATATGAATAGTCCTTGAAGCCTCCTGCTTCTTCCATGGCCTTGTTGATGTCAACCCTGCTGCTGCCGAAAGGCGTGCATTGGTCCTTCGTGAACCTCAAGTCTGCCTTGATTATGCCGGCTGAATTGTACGACATCAGTTCCGAAACGTATGGCGCGCCATCCATCCTGCCGCAGAAATAGTAAAGCCTGAAATCGCCCTTTATCCTCTTTGCTGCGATGTGCCTGATTATGCCCATTATCGGCGTTATCCCTATCCCGCCAGCCACCATTATCGCCTTTGTTTCGCCGCCGTAGCCGTTGGCGCCGAACGGGCCCATCACCCCGATTCTGTCGTTGGCCTTGAGTGTGTCAACGTAAGACGTGAATTTTCCGCCGATTATCTGGATTGCCAGCTCGATGTAAGGCCATTCTGGCGGCGATGCGACTGAATAGGCCCTTGTGAGCGTTTTCTCGTCCAGCTTGTAAAGGTTGACGAACTGGCCTGGCAGGAACGCGATGGGCTTGCCGTCTTCCGGAAACAGCTTGAAAACCTTGACGTCGCCCGTCCTTTCAATGGACTTTATAACGTATGCTTTTGACTCAGCCATAAGCGCACCGAAGGCATAATGCCGTTATGGGTTTATAACTATTGCCTGCAGATGAACCTGAATCCGCTGTCTTCGCCCAAAAATTTCCTAAGGATTGAGGCGGCTTCCGCGTGGTTTGCCCTGCCGTACTGCTCCGACCTTCCGAAAATCTGTATTCTCCCATCGTCTATGACCATCAGCCCGCCCCTTATCAGGTACATCCTGATGCCCAGCTCTCTCCTGACATGGCTCACTATGTACTGGTGGTGGCTAATGTATGTCACAGGCATTATTGCCATCACCTTTTTTCCGCCTGCTGAAATGCCAATGACGTATTTGTAGTTCGGAACCTGCGGGTCGTGCATGAGCAAGAGCTTAAACCTTCCTTTTTCCCCTGACACGGATATGTTGCGCCTGCACGGCTCAAAAATCATGTCGCAGGGCCTGTCTGAGGTCAATACGTCGAAGAACAGGGGCCTTTGGCAGGCGTTCTTCCTGAAGACCTCGACAAAAACGATTGCAGGGCTTGGTCTGGCGGCTTTACGGAAGACGTTCTGACTGAGCACCAGGGCCTTTCCCATTAAAAGATATTGTATGGTGGTTTCTATTTAAAAAACCTGTGCATTTTGCGGCGGAAGGCAAAGCTTTTTATATCCAATCCTGGATATATCCAGTTATGGATATACATCTGCCGAAGCACAGGAAGCTCAGCATGAGCCTTGTGCGGAAAGTGATGCGCATGAAGCACACCGTTGTCGTGCTTTGGATAATCGGCAGGGGCAGCGTCCACGGATACGCCATAATGAAGGACCTGAACGACATGGGCATGGGATATATAAAGGCGTCACGGATATATCCGTTACTTTCCTCGATGGCAAAGGAAGGCCTCATATCAAGGGGCAAGAAGGGCAGGAAGGTCTGCTACACGATTACGGCAAAGGGCGGAAAATGCCTGGAGGCGGCCAAGGGGTTCATGTCCCACGGCATGCGCGGGCAGTTCATGAGGGAGATGGCAGGATGCAACCAGTAACCAAGCCAGTGGCGCAAGCGCAGAAAAATGCGCGCGTAATCTATGATGAGGATAGCCCCGGGCACAGGCACACGATGAAGCTAGAGAAGGTCAACAAGATATACAACAGCAGCGTGGTAAAGGCCCATGTACTAAAAGACATTGACCTTGAAGTCCATCCAGGCGAGCTTTTGACGATACTCGGGCCGAGCGGCAGCGGGAAGTCCACGCTCCTCCACATGATGGGCTTGCTGGACACGCCAACGACCGGAAAGATATTCCTAAACGAAAAGGACGTTTCAAAGCTTACGGAAGACGAGGCGGCAACGGAAAGGGGGCGGGACATAGGCTTCGTTTTCCAGGCGTTCAACCTGATACCTTCTTTGAATGCGCTTGAGAACGTGGCGCTCCCCATGCTGATTTACGATGAGGATGAGGACGAGGCGAGGGAAAACGCCAAGGGGATGCTTGAAAGGCTCGGCCTTGGGGACAAGCTCATGAACAGGCCGAACCAGCTGAGCGGCGGCCAGCAGCAGAGGGTGTCCATAGCAAGGGCGCTCAGCATGGGGCCGTCGTTCCTGCTGGCTGACGAGCCTACGGGAAACCTTGACTCGAAAAGCGGGGAGGACGTCATAAAGATATTCCAGGAGCTGAACGACGAGGGAAAAACGATAGTCATAGTCACGCATGATTCGGACTTGACGGCGCATGCTGACAGGATTATTTATATAAGGGACGGAAGGATAGAAAAGGAGGTTGAAAAGAAATGAAAAACAGGATTTTGGTTGCGATGGCGGTATTCGCCATATTGGCTACGGCAGCATCTGCGATAACGATAACGTCATGGACCACGGACAAGGCCAGCTACGAGCAGGGAGACTCGGGATACATAACGCTGAACGTCGCGATGTCCACCGGGCTTAACACGGGCGAGACGATAACGAAGTTCAAGAGCGTAAGCGCCCAGTCGTACTCCTCTTTCACCGATTATTACCAGACATTCGGCGAAATGGCGCAAGGCAACACAATGATAACCATACCCATGAAGGTAGGGGCCACTGAGCCGGAAGGCATATACACAGTCCCTGCCGGAGTGTCCGGGATTGTCACGATAGGGAAAGGGGGAGCCACTAGCGACAGCATGGACAGCGGAGTCGCGTCCGTAATAATAAAGGTAGTCTCAAAGCCCCTGATAACGATTGAGGCGAGCCAGAAGAACATAGGCAAAAAGGGCACCATAGGGCTGACGATTTGCGCGAAGAAGGGGGCGCCCAGGAACATACAGGTCACGTCCTCGCTCTACCTTGAGGGCGGCAAGATATTCCTGAGCGGTTTGAACAACTGCACGACAGTGAACGCGAGCTACGACGCATCGGGCCTCAGCGAAGGCACGAGCAACATAGCGTTCAACCTCAGCTACGCGGACACGCTCGGCGGGACCTACTCTGAAACGGCCTACATACCGATGACCATCTCAAAGGAGGCGAGCAGGTTCATCATAAGCCAGAATGGCGTGATAACGCACAGGAAGGACAGCGCGATGAGCTTCGTGATAGAGAACAAGGGCGAGTTCGCAGAGGACCTCCGGATAGCGCCTGACGCCAGCATAACGCTGACGAAGAGCAGCGAAATAGAGGCAGGGAACATGACAAAGGGCCAGAAGGAGGCGTTCTCCGAGACAGTCTACACGTCCCTTGAGCCTGGCGTCAACGTGGTGAACTTCACAGTTCACTGGAAGGAGAACGGCCAGGACAAGAGCGACGAGATAAGCGTGCCGATAACAGTCGAGTCTGAGGACTCCATGGACATCTACATGGAAGCCAACCCAAGCCCGCTCGTTGCGGGCCAGGAGCACACCATATCCGTGATAGTGGCTAATAAGGCCAGCTACAGCATGGACGGCGTTTCCGTGAGCATCGGCTCCAACAGCTTCGACGTCTTGGATGTTGAAAAAAGGAAGTTCATAGGCTCCATAAACAACGACGACTTCAGCAGCCAGCAGTTCAAGGTCAGGATAGCGGGCAGCCCGCCGGCGGACAGCTCCGTCAACATAACGGTCAATTTCAAGGACCCGTCAGGGATAGAGCACACGAAAACGGCTGAGGTCCCCATAAACATAAAGGCTGCGGAACAGCAGGGAGACGGCGGCATGCTGGCCGTAATCGGCATAATAGTGGTCGCGGCCGCGGCATACCTGGTGTTCAGGAAGAAGGAAGCGAAGAAATGAAGGCGCAGTCAATAGCGGGGTTTGCCGTCAAGTCGATGGGCTACTCCAACATAAGGACGCTGCTCACGCTGGCGGCGATAATAATCGGCGTGTTCAGCGTTGCCTTGCTCACCGGCATCTCCAAAGGGACGGAAGAGCAGGTCACGGCCCGCCTGAAGTCGCTCGGAACTGACGTCATAACCATAATACCGCTCAACGTGGCCCAGAGCGGCACGTTCTCCGCCGGCATGGCCCAGTACAGGGCCATCACCGAGAAGTTCGTGGAAAGCGACGTCAAGAAGGTAATGATGGTCGAGGGCGTCAAAAGGGCGATACCCACGCTGTCCAGCAGCTCCCTGGTGGAATACGGGGACAAGAGCTTCAGGCTCAGCGTATACGCCGCGCCCATTGACGCCGACCAGATTATCAGCGGCGTAAACATTGAGAAGGGGAGGTGGCTGAGCGGCAGGTATGACGCCGTGCTCGGCGGCTCAATAGAGAACATAACCGGCGTGAAGATGGACGTCGGCAAGAAGATGTCAATAAACAACTTGACGTTCACGATAGTCGGCATAATGAACAAGACCGGGGCCAGCCAGGCCAACCTTGACAACACCATATACATCCCGTATGAAACCGGAAGGGAGATGTTCAGGGACACGTACGGCACGGACGAGATAAGCGCCATAGTGGTAAAAGTCAGCCCCGGATATGACTCAAACGCCGTTGGCGCGGACATTGAACGGACGCTGATGTTCTACAAAAAGATAACGGACCCGAAGAAGGAGTGGTTCACCGTAGTCACCCCGGCTTTCATAGACTCCCAGGTTTCAAATGTTACGGGCACGCTCAACCTCTTTTTCATAGCGGTAGCTTCAATATCAATAATAATAGGGCTCGTCGGGGTCGGCAACACGATGTACATGAACGTGATGGACCGGACAAGGGAAATAGCGGTCATGAAGTCAATAGGCGCAAAGAGATCCGAAATTCTTACGATATACCTGCTTGAGGGAGCCGGGCTTGGCGCGGCCGGCGCCGTCGCCGGAGCGGTGGCCGGGATTGCCATAGGCACGCTGGTGAGCAGGATAGTGCCGTTCAGCCCGGATGCCATGCTGACAGGCATCGCCATAATATTCATAACGATAGGCTCTGGAGTAGCGTCATACATCCCGGCGAGGATAGCGTCAGGCGTAAACGCCGCGGACGCGCTGAGGTACGAGTAGATGAGGCCGAAACAGGTCGCCTCGTTCGCATTCGAGTCGCTGAAAAGGGACAGCGTCAGGAGCGCACTCACCCTTGTCGGCATATTTTTGGGCCTTTTCACCGCAGTCATAATACTTGGCGTGGGCAAGGGCATAATACTGGAGGTGCAGGACCTTGTGAGCCAATTCGGCACAGACAAGATCATCGTGATTCCAATCAACATAAACAAGATAATGGCGGGCGGTGGAGGCGGCGGGTTCAACCTCGTGGCGGAGTTCAGCGCAAGCGACATAACGGCGCTGAGGAGCGTCAGCTGCGTAAGCCGGCTCGGAGAGGCGATATTCAAGAATGCGAACATGGCCTACAAGAACAAGACCATCAGCACGCCCGTGCTTGGCATAACGACGGAATACTTTGACATGTACCCCGACTACCTGGTGGTTGAAAAAGGCAGATTGTTCAAGGACACCGAAACCACGTCCGCAGTCATAGGGTACACGATAGCGCACACCATGTTCGGGGAGGACATCTCGCCGGGAAAGAAGATAATGATAGGGAACAGGACGTTCACGGTGGTCGGCGTAATGGGTAAAGTGGGAACGTCGTTCAGCCAGCAGGACGACGAGCAGATATACATCCCGCTGAAGGAGGCGGAAGACGTCCTTGGCATGCAGGGCAAGAGGGACGAGGCTGAGATACAGGTGGCGCCTGGCTGCGACATAAACGCGGTCAAGTCAAGCATTGAGTCCCTGCTCGCAAGGAGGCGCGGCACAAGCGTGGAGAACGCGGACTTCAGCGTAGTCACAACGCAGTTCATCATAGACAAGGTCAACGACTCGCTGAACATACTCTACGTAGGCGCAACAGCAGTTGGGCTGATAGCGAGCCTAGTCAGCGCAGTCGGCATTGCCAACACTATGTTCACGTCCGTTTTCCGCAGGAAGAAGGAGATAGGCATCATGAAGGCGCTGGGCGCCAAGAGAAACGACATAATAAACATCTTCCTTTTCGAGTCCGTGATGCTGTCGCTGATAGGGGCCGCGCTGGGCGCGGCGTTCGGGATGCTGGCGGGCGTTGCGGCAAAGGAGCTCTACGGCATACCGTTCGCGGTTGATTACATGGTCGCGGCAGTCGCGGTGGTGGTGGGCGTGGCAATCGGCGTCATTGCCGGCATACTGCCTGCAAGGAGCGCGGCATCCATAGACGCGATAGAGGCCATGCGCTGAACTACCACGGAACTTTTTTGATTCCGAGCCTGTTCGCGATGACGTTGAAAAGCACGTGGAATATGTAGGTGAGCACCAATATCGCTATCATGAGCCCTGCCGTGTAATAGCCGCCCAATACAGGATACCCGAAACCAAGCGCCACTATTATGAAAAGCACCTGGTCCAGGAAGAACGGCCTTCCCTCCTCTATGCCCAGCCTCCTTTTTATGAAGCTGCCAAGCAAGTCGCCGGCCATCGTGCCAAGCGAGGAAAGGAAGCCGAAGATTACGTACGGCATCACCATGTAGGCCGGAAGCGCCATCGCTATGGCAAATGCGGCCAGGGTGCCGAATATTATCCCGGAAAAGAAGCCCCTTATGGTCTTGTTGCTGCCGAACGCCTTGCCCCTTATGAGTCCGTCAAAGGTCTTTCCGCCGCCGAGTATGACCGGGATCGCGTTGGCCACGTATGCCGGAAGCACCAGCAGAAGGAAAAGCGTGATTATGTCGAAACTCTGCATGCGCGGATATGGGCAGCAATGGTTTAAAAGAATTTGGGAAGGCGCGCGTCAAGGCGCGCCAGGGGCATTACCAGAGCCGTTTCCGGCTAAGTGCTGCCCATGAAGTTCAGCAATCCCCTTGATTTCAGGAAATTGGACTCCGTTTCCCTGTATCTCCAGGCTATGTCCCCTTTTGTGTCTTTCTCCGTAACCCAAAGGCGGACTATAACATAATCGCCTTCCTTGACCCATATCCTGTTCTTTATCTTGCCAGGTATGCGGCATACCCTTTCCTTGCCGTCCTCGCAGACGACGAGCATCCTTGCGCCGCCGAGCGTTGAGACAACAAGTCCGAATAGCTCCTCCTCTTCCCTTTTCGGCATCCTCACCCTGAATATGGTGCTCTTCATCGCCGCCGCTTGCTTTTCCCTTTCCTTGCGTCCCATTATTTCACCGGCCTTCTTGCGCCGCAGCTTTCGCATACTAGCATCTTGGTCCTTTCTATTGTGACTAGGTTTGTATCGGGCTTGCCGCACTGCTGGCATATTACGTATTCCTTTACGAAGAAGTCTATCCTCTTCTGCAGGACAGGGCCCATGACCCTCCTGTGTATAATCATCCTTTCGCCGTCTATGTCAACCGGGGCGCCCACTTCCCTGGACAGGTACCTTGCGAGCATCACAGGGTCCCTCCTTATGGCGTCGCATATCTTCTTGAAGTTCTTGACTATGGTCTTGTTCTTTCCCTCGTTTAGCACGTCGAAAGCAGGGACCTCGAACCTTTCGCCGGAGCCGGCTTTCTTTGTGTTCAGCTTTTCGTATATGTTGTCAAGAAGCTTTCCGTAATCGCCCATAATGCACCTTTGCAGGTGGAATTAATAATCGCTAGGGTTTTTAAGGGTGGCGGCGCTATTGGCTGATGCATTCATGGAAGGTTGAATCCCATTTGAATCCCTCGTCCCTGCCAAGCATCTTCCATATTGCATAAAGCCTGATTGCTTCGGCTGCGCCCATGTAGCTTCCTGCCTTTGCCATGCTGAATGCAGTACTGCCATCATTGGTTCTTGAACTTATATCAGCCCCGTTGTCAAGCAAGACGAGGCTGACCTGGGCATGCCCGTTGACTGCAGCGCAGTGCAGGGGCGTCCAGCCGTCATTTTGCTTTGCATTGGTTAATTCCTTTACGTTTCCCCCTAATTTCGCATATTCCTCTATCAGCAACTTGCAGGTTTCAATGCGCCCATGGGATGCCGCCCTATGCAAGGCTGTCCCCCTGTTATCGGCATTTGCGGCGATGTCGGCGCCCTTCTTGACAAGCCGCTTTATCCCAATATCGCTGCCGTTCCATGCGAGAGTAATGAGCTTGTCATTGAGGCGTTCTTGCTCTTTCTGGCTGATTGCCTTTTTCTCGGTTGGCAGCTTGCGCTCCTTCAGGTTAGGCTTTTTGGCTGGATTTTCTGAATTGGATTTGCCGAGCCTCCGTATCATGACTCCATTGTGCATAAAAGAGGTTAAAAGCCCGCATGGGGCGCTCGGAATTCTTTTAAACCTTAGCGTGCAATCAACTCACTTAGCTTTTGGGAATGGGTGCCGCTTATGCCTTTGCTTGACGAAAACACGAAAAAAGAGGTAAAGAACTTCCTCAACGGGATGGAAAGCAGGATAAAAATCGTATTTTTCGACAGCGGGGACGGGTGCGCCTACTGCGGCGAGATAGGCACGCTGCTTGACGAGATAAAGGAATCAACCGACAAGATAGAGGTTGAAAGGCACAACATAAGCGACAAGGCCGCTGCAGAGAAGCACGGGGCTGACAAGGCGCCGTTGATAATTTTTGAGGGAAAAAACAAGGGCCGCGTCATGTTTTACGGCATACCGTCAGGCCACGAGTTCGGCGGGTTCCTTGCAACAATCGTTGAGGTCTCGAAAGGCGACACGATAGAATTCAACGACGACCTAAAGAAGCAGGTCGCGTCCATAAGCGTTCCGTTGAGATTGGACGTTTTCGTCACGCCGCAGTGCCCGTACTGCCCAGGCGCAGTGAGGCTTGCGCAGGCAATGGCGATACTGAACAAGAACGTCACGGGCTGCGGGGTTGAAGCCATTGAATTCAGCGAATGGGCCGACAAGAACAGCGTAAGGAGCGTCCCAAGGACGATAGTGGTCGCGAACGGCAAGACAATCCTTGCGGTTGACGGGGCGCTTGCGCCTGACATGCTGCTCAACAGGGTGCTCGGAGCGCTTGAGTAAGATGCTTCCTGAAGGCGCCAAAACCGTGAAGGAGAACGGCTCCGAATTCTACGTAGGCAAGGGCATCTTCTACAACCCGTTCATGGAGCTAAGCAGGACGCTTTCCTCGCTTGCCATAAGGGAGATAGACGACAAGCTAAATGTGCTTGACGCGTTCGCCGCATCCGGCATACGGGGCATGCGCTATGCGATTGAATGCAAGAACGTTGAAAGCGTTGATTTCGTTGACGCAGACCCCAATGCGATAAAATCAATAAAAAAGAACATCAAAAAACACGGCATAAGCGGAAAGGCGATAAACTCGGACGCCATAGGTTACATGCTCGGCAAAGGGGACAGGAAATACAATTTTGTGGACTTGGACCCGTTCGGCAGCCCCGTGCCGTTCCTGCATTCCGCAATCCGCTCAATGAGAAAGAACAAGGTCGCATACATTTCAGCCACTGCAACAGACACCGCGGTGCTTTGCGGGACGCATCCAAAGCCGTGTGTAAAGAATTACCATGCTAAGCCCATGCTCAACGAGTTCTGCCACGAGACAGGGCTGAGGATACTTATTAAACGCGCAATGGAAAGCGCGCACGAGTTCAATTTCGGGATAGAGCCGCTGCTCTGCTTTTACTACAGGCACCAGATGAAAATCATACTGCGGCTAAGGCGCGGGGCGGAGCACTGCGACGCAAACCTTGAAAACATCGGCTATGTCTTTTCATTTGACAAAAACGCCGTATTCGTGAAAACGTCAAAGAAGCCGATAATCGGAAAAAAATACTATGACTACGCAGGCCCGCTCTGGATGGGAAACCTTGCCGAAAAGGGCATGGCCAAAAAGGCGCTGAAAAACGCGGACGGGGAAGCAAGGCGCATGCTTGAACTGATAATCGGGGAAATTGGCTATCCGCCGTTCTTCCTTTCGCTTTCAGACGCTTCAAGGGCCAGGAAAAAAAGCCCGCCAAAGACCGAAGACGTGATATCAAATTTCAAAAAGCTTGGCGGAAGCGCGGTAAAGACCCATTTTGACAGGCGCGGGATAAAATACAAGGGAGATGCGGAAAAGATTGTTGAGGCATTTGACAAATCATAGGCCTTTGACTATCGCGGCGGCCCCTTTGAGGTTCTTTGCATAATACGTCGCACTGCTGTCCTCCTTTCCTACAAGGATGCTCCTGCACCCGTAGCTGTTTGCCATCCTTATGTCGGTTTGGGGGTTGTCGCCGATTACGATTATCTCGTTTTTGCCTGCCTTCTCATTTTGCGCGATGAAGTCCAGCATCGTGGTGCCGGGCTTGCCGAGCAGGATGGGCTTTTGGCCTGAAAGGTACTCAAAAGAGCCAACAAGGTATCCGACGCCTGGCGTGGGCCTGCCGAATATCGGGTAAAACGAGTCGATGCCAAGCGCGTAGAGCTTCGCGCCTTGCCTGAGCAGCCTTGCTGCAGTCGTTATGTTTGAAAACTTCGGGTTTTTTGTGTAGCCTACGAACACCGCGTCCGCCTTGTTGGTGTCAATCACAGCCCCGGCATTTGAGATGTACTGCTCAAGCACGAAGTTGCCGATGTAGAACGCCTTTTTTATCCTATCCCTTTTGATGACGTATTCCACCATGGACAGCGTTGAAAGGATGTTTGATTGCTGAACGTCGACAGGATAGATTTTCTCCACCATCTGTATGGCTGATTGGGTGGAATTGTTGGACATTATGTAGACTTTTCCCTTGGCCTTGAGGTATTCTATGAACTCTTTTGCGCCCTCAATTGTGCCCGTGCCTTCCTGGAAGATGGTCCCGTCGATATCCACAACGAATATCATGCGCCTGTATGGCCAGGGAAAGTTTAAATGCTATTCCCTTACGGCTTTGGAAAACCTTGAGCCCTCGAAGTCAAACGTCGAGAGGTAATCCGAAACTGTTTCGGCCCTCCTTATCATCTGGAAGGTCCCGTCTTCCCTGAGCAGGAACTCAGCGCACCTGAGCTTTCCGTTGTACTGAAAACCCATGGCATAGCCGTGGGCCCCTGCGTCGTGTATTGCAACTAAATCGCCAGGCACCATCATCGGCAGCGCCCTGTCAATCGCAAACTTGTCGTTGTTTTCGCAAAGCGAGCCGGTCACGTCATATACGTGGTCATTTGGCATGCCCTCCTTTCCCAGTACAGTGATGTGGTGGTAAGCTCCGTAAAGCGCCGGCCTCATCAGGTTTGCCATGCATGCGTCCAAGCCTACATAATTCTTGTGTTTCTGAGTTACATGTCTTACAGTTGATACAAGGTAGCCGTGCGGGCCTGTGATGTATCTCCCGCATTCCATAAATAGTTTAGGGGAGACTACTCCGAGCCGCGCCCACTCCTTCCTTATGCCGTCTGAGACGTATGCCATGTCGACGGCGTTCTGTTCCGGCCTGTACGGTATTCCGATTCCGCCGCCCCTGTTCATGAATTCCAGGTTTATGCTGAATTCCTCGCGCAGTCTGAGCTGTATCTCGACCAGCATCCTCACCTCTTCGATAAAGCAGTCTGGATTCAGTTCGTTGGATGCCGCCATGGTGTGCAGGCCGAATCTTTTCACGCCCTTGGAGCGCGCTATCTCGTATGCGGCGAACAGTTGGTCATATGTCAGTCCATACTTTGCATCTTTTCCTGCGAAGTTCAAGACACCCTTCCTGCTGTTGCCTGGATTGTACCTGAAGCATATCAGTTCCGGAAGCCCGGCATACATCTCTAAGAAAGCAAGGTGCTTGATGTCATCCAGGTTTATTATGGCGCCAAGCCTTTTCGCATGCATGAACTCCTCTGCCGGCGTGTCGTTGGACGTGAACATTATGTCACTGCCCTTCATCCCGACCATTTCCGCCATCTGCAGTTCAGGAAGCGAACTGCAGTCTGCGCCGAACCCCTGCCTTTTCAGCCTTTCGAGTATGAAAAGGTTCGGGCATGCCTTGACCGCGAAAAAGTTCCTGAATCCGTTCGGCACCCAGGAAAACGCGCTGTTCAACCCCTGCGCAGTCTCATTTATGCCTTTTTCATGGTAAATATAGAACGGCGTAGGCTGGCATTGCGCCAGCTTTTCAATCTGGTGCTTCGTGAACGGCAGCGTTTTTTCAGGCATCATAATCACAGCTTTAGGTTTGACTTTATGCTTTCAACGCCAGCAAGGATGTCTTCCCTTAGAGCGAATGCGCTGACCCTGAAGTATCCTTCCCCGCTTGGCCCGAACCCCGAGCCAGGCGTTATGACGACGTGCGGCTCGTTAAGCATCTTGTCAAAGAAGTCCCAGGACTTCATGCTGTTGGGCGTCATCACCCAAAGGAAAGGCGAGTTCTTGCCGCCATAGACAACAAAGCCCAGACGCCTGAAGCAGTCTCTCAATATCTTTGCGTTTTCCATGTAATAGTCGATAAGGCCCTGGCTTTCCATAAGGCCCTTGTCTGTCAGGGCGCCGATGCCCCCTGCTTGGGCGATGCTTGAAGCCCCGTTGAAGAAGGTGGTCTGCCTCCTGCTCCACATGCTCCATGCGGTGTGGGCATCCCCTGGCTTTGAATCCGCAGTTATGAGAGCCTTGGGAACGATGGACCAGCCAAGCCTGACTCCGGTGAAGCCTGCCCATTTTGAGAAGCTGCTGATTTCAATCGCGCATTCCCTTGCGCCAGGTATCCCGTAAATGCTCTTTGGCAGCCAATTGTCCCCTATGTACATGGAGTATGCGGAGTCGAACAGTATCACGGCCTTTTCCGCCCTTGCATAATCCACGAACCTTTTCAGCTGCTCGTCTGTCGCTACAGCGCCAGTCGGGTTGTTCGGGCTGCAGATGTATATCAGGTCAACGTGCTGCTCCGGAACGCTTGGGAAAAACCCGTTTGAGGCGTTGCACGGCATGTACACGATTCCGGAATAACCTGACAAGTCGATGCTGAATCCGCCGGACCTGCCTGACGCCACGTTCGTGTCAACATAGACCGGGTATGCCGGGTCCTGCACCGCAACAACGTTTTTTACGTCAAAGATGGATTGGATGTTCCCTGAATCGCATTTCGCCCCGTCGCTTATGAAAATTTCTTCCTTTTCAACATTTACAAATCTTGTTTTCCAGTAATACTTCGCCAGTTCCTCCCTCAACGCCGTATTTCCCTGTTCATCTCCATAGCCGGTATATGTCTTCTGGTCTGCGAGCTTGTCAATGCCCTTGTGCATATGCTCAATTACGGTCGCAGTCAAAGGCAGCGCCGTGTCCCCGATGCCGAGCCGGATTATCCTTGTGCCCTCGTGCCCTGCGGCAAATGCGTTCACCCTCTTTTTTATCTGGGGAAAAAGATAGCCTGCGGCAAGCTTCCTGTAATGCGGATTCAGCCTTGCCCCTGTTGCGACAGTTTGTTCTGCCATATTAATACCTTTCTGATAACTATCCTGATAGTGTTTAAAAATATATCCTTGAGTGGCTGATGGGCCCGCTGGGAGTTGGACCCAGGACCTTTCGATTATCAGTCGAACGCTCTACCAGGCTGAGCTACGAGCCCCATCCTATTGCTTGAATGCCAATAACGTGCGGGAAAAGGTTTTTAATACGGGATTATTTTTAAAACGGCCCATCCCATACTCTATCATGAAGGCGCTTGAGGCAACTGTTTCCCTTCTCCTGCTCATTGCCATGCTTCCGCTTGTGCCGATGATATATAACGGCGACGACAGGCGCGCTGCGCAGTACGCCATAGCCAATGACATGCTCTCAACGCTCTACGCCAGGCACGGCGCAGGCATGTTCTATTGCGCAAACCCGCTTCAGCTGGAAGCTGACATAGCCAACATGTCTGAAAGCACAGGGCTCTGCGTTTCATACGAGACGCCGTCCTGCAGCCTGGAGTCAGGATGCACGGGCAGCGAAATGGAGTCTGTTTCAGTGAACCACGATTCAATTGTAGGAAATGTAAGGTTGAGTGTGAAGCGCTAGAACATTTAAAAACACGTTATCCTCAATAGGAAACCGTGATATTATGCCGACTTCCAACGAAATCATGGACAAAATAAACGCAAACGGGATAAAATGGCTGAATCTGCAGTTCATTGACATTTTTGGCTCAATAAGGGAGGTCTCAATAAACAGGGAACTCATTTCGGCCAATGACATTGACAAGGGGATGGAAACTGACACCATAGGCAATGTCTTCAACGACGACTACTATGAGAAGCTGGTATTGGTTCCGGACCTGGACACCTACGTTGACATGGGCGACAGGAATGCACGGCTAATCTGCAGGATACAGAAAACAGACAACACCAGGCACCTGAAGGACCCGATTTACGCCGCAGACAGGCTCAAGATGAACGCAGAGGCGCTTGGCATAAGCCAGTTCAGCATCAAGCAGAGGGTTGAATTTTACGTTTTTGACAGGTATGGCGTAGACAGGACGTACAAGGAGGGCGGCTCGGCAGTCACGCTCGGAAGCAAGGAAAGCAAATGGACGCCGAATGCGCCCATACTTGAGAACATGAACAGCGCATCGTTCCCGAACGACCTTTACAACGGCATAAGGCAGCAGATATGCCAGGTCTATTCGCAGTTCGGCTATGCCGTTGAAAGGCACATGCACGGCAAGAACAGCAGCTCGCACCAGGCCATGTCAATAAAGGACAGCGATTTCATAACGTCGGCGTACGCATTCACGTCGTTCAAGCAGGTTGCAAGGACCGTTGGTTTCTTGAACGGGGTTAACGCAACGTTCATGCCAATGCCCATACCTTCGGAAAAAGGCAGCGGCCTTGAGCTTGAGATAGCTGCAAAGGGCGAGAAGGACGAAAACGTCTTTTACGACAAGAAGGCCGGGCTGAGCGACAACGCAAGGTACTTCATTGGGGGCATATTGGAGCACATGAAGGCCATAATGCTTTTTACCAATCCAACGACAAACTCGTACAAGAGGTTCTACGAGGACCCGAAATACATATCCTGGGGCAACGCTGACAAGTCCAACGCGATATTCGTTGACACGTCAGCAAAGGACATGAGGATAGTGGCGACTTTCCCTGACCCGATGCTCAACCCGTTCATCGCCTATTCGGTCATAGTGGCAGCAGGGCTTGACGGCGTAAAAAAGAAGACGGAACCAAAGATGGAGATGCTGACCGAAAGGCCGTCCGCATTGGGCTCAAAAGAAAGGCAGAAACTCAAGGTTGAGGAGTTCCCAAGGGAGCTGATGACTGCGATAGAGGCCATGGAGAACGACGTTGAGTTTGTCAAGGGAGTGATAACGCCTGAACTTCTTGTTGACTACCTTGAACAGAAGATAAAGGAGCAGAGGATGGGGAGCATGATACCGAACTCTTACGAGTTTGACCAGTACTTCCACCTTTGATTTTCCTTTATTTTTAATTTTCTTTTTCAGTTTTTATTTAGAGTTTTGGGCACTGCGGCGCCCTGAACGCTTTCTTTTGAACCTAAGGGCCGCAGAAAAGGAAGGTTGAGCAACGTCGTTTTTCGCTGAAGCCTTTTCCTAAAAGGCTTCAAGGGGACCTTGGTTCCCTTAGGAAAGAAAAGGGTCCTTAATTAAACCTTTCCCCAAACAAACAAGTGGATGTTGCTTGACGAACTTAACGCGATAGAGCTTGTCCAGAAAAGGCAGGAGCCCAGGTTCGGGGATGCGGAGATTGACCCCACTCTCAGGGAGATTCTAGCGCAAAAAGGGATAACCAAGCTATATGAGCACCAGGCTGATGCCATCAAGCTGCTCAACCAGGGAAACAACGTCTGCGTATCAGCGCCAACGTCGTCCGGAAAGACGGAGATTTTCGTAAGCGCGATGTTCGACGGTTTCAGGAAGGGCAAACGGAGCCTGCTCATCTATCCCACAAAGGCGCTGAGCAGGGACCAGAGCTCCAGGCTTGGACAATTTGCAATTTACGGCATGACCAACGCGATTTACGACGGCGACACCACGCAGGCTGAACGGAAAAGGATAAGGAAGATGCCGCCGTCAGTGATGATAACCAACTTTGACATGCTGCATCACATCCTGCTGAACCACAACCTGTTCTCAAATTTCCTGAAGGACCTTTCAATTGTCGTGATAGACGAGGCCCATACGTGCAACGGCATCTTCGGCTCCCATGCGGCAAACATAATAAGGCGACTGAAAAGGATAATGTCAAAGAAGCACAAAACGCAATTGAAATTCGTGGCAACGTCGGCAACGATAGGGAACCCGAAGGAATTCGTTGAGAAAATAGTGGGCGAGCCTTTTGAGGCGGTCCAAGTGGCGTTCAACAGCGCGGAAATCCGCCATTACCTTGTCAACGCAATCGGAAGCCCTGTGACAATGGGCCTCAAGATAGCCGAGGACTTGGACGAAAAATCCCTGCTTTTTGCGGACAGCAGGTCCGTGGTTGAAAGGGTCGCGTACATAGGCCAGAAGAACGGCATAAAGGTGGAGCCTTACAGGGCAGGCATACCGCAGGAAGAAAGAAGAAGAATAGAAAACAGGTTCAAACAGGGCGCGACAAGGGTGCTGGCCACAACGTCGGCGCTTGAGCTGGGCATGGACATAGGCGACGTGTCAACGGTCGTTATGCTGGGATTTCCTCCTTCCATATCAAGGGCAAGGCAGAGGATGGGAAGGGCAGGCAGGAGGGGCCAGCAGGCGAAATCCATCATAGTCTCAAACGGAGGGCCGCTGGACCAGTATTACATGGACCATCCGGACGAGTTCTTCAGCGGCGAGCCTGAAAGCTGCTATGCCAACCCGGACAACGCGGACATACTGAAATACCACCTTGTGAGCATGGCATCCGAGATGCTGATTACGAAGGACGAGATAAACGGTTCAAACAGGGCAACGATTGAAAAGCTGATAGGGGACGGCATGCTTGCCAGGCTCGGAAGCTTCGTTGCAGCAACAGACAGGGGAAAGAGGTTCGCGAAAGGCCTGGGCATAAGGGGCTGCGGCGAAAGGGTTGCCATATGCGACGAAAACGGAAAAGAGATAGGGGATAGGGAGCTGCCGCTGGCGCTTGGCGAGCTGTACGAGGACGCAATATACTTCAGCTCAGGCAAGCCGTACGTTATAGAAAGGCTTGACCTTAACGCGAAAAAGGCCTATGCAAGGGAATGCCCTGACCCGGAATTCTACACAATCCCGATTTACGAAACGGAGATAGAGCCTGAGCAGGCGTTTGAGGAAAAAAAGATAAACGAAGAAATAGGCATAGGGATGGGCAGCGTCGCCATATCAAAGTCCGTTGTCGGATACACTGCAAAGGAGCAGTACAGCGGCAAGGAGACGGGCGAGCATTACTTTGAGCGGCCGTACGTCCACAACTACGTGGCGCATGCATTCTGGCTGGACCTTGAGGAGGGATTCGCGGAAATAGAGAACTTTCCAAGCGGCCTGCACGCATACGAGCATGTGTTCATAAACATGACGCCATCAGTGGCCGGAAACTCGCCGCAGGAGCTGGGCGGCCTCAGCAGCCCGGACGGAAGGGTCTACGTCTACGAAAGCGTTCCCAATGGCATCGGCATAGCGAAAATCATATTCAACAGCTTTGGAAGGCTTGCAAACATGAGCCTTGACCGGCTTTCCAAATGCCAATGCGAAAAAGGGTGCCCAAAATGCATCCTGGACGCCATGTGCGGAAACGAGAACAAATACCTGGACAAGGGCGCGGCAAAGGCGGTAGCGGAAAGGATTGCCAAGGGCTTGCCCAGCTGACATATAAACATACATTTTTAAACACTTTTTATCATAAATATAGGTATGATTGGCAGCGGCACCTTCGTTTCTGTTATGCCTTCCAAGAGCTTCAGGGGCATGGTTGAAAAGAGGTTCAAGTTCCCTGTTTTGGAAGAAAGGGCCTTGAGGCTGGAAAGAGCCCATAAAACGTACGTGAATCTCATAAAAAGGGCGATAACGGTGCCATTTACGTCAATGCGGCCAGAGCGCATTGCCGGCGGAAAATGCCAGATTACCATAATCCAGGACGACCTCAGGGGCAATGGCAGGCTGCTTGCGGACGTAATGCGTTCCAAAGGCTCGAAAGCAGGCCGCGTGGACGCGTTCAGGAAGGCGCTTAACGAAAGCCTGAAGGTGTACATGTATTCAAACATGGTTTCCGGGGCCGGCCTGCGCCTCGGCCTTGAGTCCAACCCAAACAATTGGTGGGTAAGGCAGGACGGGCGGATGGTGTTTTTGGACACTATGCCGCCGCTCGTCTCTGAAAGAGGCAGGGTGGAAACAGACTTGCTGGTAATGCCTGACAACCCCACGCTTGTCGGCAGGCTCAGCGCATTCCTTTCAACGTTTCGCTTGACAAGGGAGCTTTCTGCCAGGATGGCCAGGAAATATGCGTTTGACTGGCCTACCTCGGTAAGGACGTTCCTTGTCAAGGCCATGGACTGCGCGCCTGACATAGCAAAGGAGCTGGCGGCTGCCGCGCGCCGGGACGTTTCGCCATTGGGCAAAAGTTTCACAAGCAAGCTGTCATGGCTTTCAATCTCCGCGGAACGGCTCAAGCTGAGGATATACAACCTGCTTGCTGCCCAAGGCGGCATCAGAAAGGGTTATTAAACGTTCGTCTCATATGTATATTGCAATGATAACCTTCACTATACCGACATACAACGAGGAGAAGTATATCGGAAAGTGCCTTGACAGCCTTTTTAAGCAAAAGGGGAAGATCGAGGCGATAGTGGTAGACAGCTACAGCAATGACAAAACCGTGAAAATAGCCGAAGAATACGGCGCCAAGGTCCTGTTTGACCCGTTTGGAAAGACCGGCCGCTCAAGGGACAAGGCCATGCGGGCAGGGAAAGGGAACATACTCCTAAGCTGCTCAGCAGACGCGGTTTATCCTGAAGGCTGGCTTGAAAGGATAACCGCGCCCATCCGCGCCAAGAAGGCGGACGCGGTCATAGGCAGCCTCTACATAGACAAGTCAAATGCGATAGAGGAGCTAGGGGGCCATATCATAAACAGCGTCCTGCTGCCTGCAACGTCAGTCCTGAAGTTGATGTATGCCAACGCGGACAACATGGCCATAGAAAGGAAATTCTATTACAAGATAGGGGGCTTCCCGCATGTCATGACTGCGGAGGACGCCATGCTGGTCAGGGCAGCCAGGAAGCACGGCAGGGTCGCATACTGCAAGGACGCATTCGCGTTCACCAGCCCAAGAAGGGTGAGGGAATGGGGCTACCTGAGGTTCACGCTGTTCCATACCAGGAACTTCCTTGAGGCGAACCTGCTCAACAGGACGCACGACAGCTACGAGCCGATAAGGTGAAACGTTGAACATCGCGTTCTTTACGGACAGCTACAAGCCCAACGTTGACGGCGTCGTCATGAGCATCGGGCTGCTAAAGCGCGAGCTTGAGAGAAACGGAAACAAGGTCTATGTGTTCGCGCCCTCGCCGTCCATGGAAAGCAGGGTGGACAAGGAGGTCCATTATTTTGAGTCGCATCCTTTCGCGCCTTATCCGCAATACAGGATAGCGATGGCGCATGAAGCCACGCTTGGCATAGACGCGCTGGCGCGCAAGTGCAGGTCGCTGGAAATTGAGGCAGTGCACAGCCACGGCATAGCGTTCACCAGCATAGCTGCGTACAGGGTCGCGAAAAGGCTCAACGTCCCGAAAGTGGTCACGTTCCACACAAACGTCGCGGGCGCAACCCATTACATCTCAAAATTCAAGATAATAGAAAGGCACTTTGAGAGCATTGCGTGGCATTACCTGAAATGGCTCTATTCCAACTACGACGCCGTGCTTGCGCCTTCGGAAACCGCGCAGGCCATGCTTGCAGCGCGCGGGATAAGGTCAACCGTGTTCCCGAACGGCATAGAGGTCGGCAAATACCTCAAGGCAGTGCGCAGGCCGAACAGGGGAACGCCGCTTTTGCTGCATGTGGGCCGCGTCGTAAAGGAGAAAAAAATAGACACGGCCATGCGCATGATGGCAATCATGAAAGAGAAGGGAAAGAAAACTGAGCTGGTTGCGGCAGGCGCCGGGCCCGGCATCGCGCATTACGGGGAAGAGGCGAAAAGGCTCGGCATCTCAAGGGACGTGAGGTTTTTGGGCTTTGTGCCGCACAACAAACTGAATGCGCTTTACAGGAAGGCGAACGCGATGGTCTTTTGTTCGCCGTTTGACACGCAGGGCCTTGTGGTGGTCGAGGCTTTGGCCTCGGGCATGCCGGTCATAGCGGCAAAAGGGACGTCGGGGGCGGAGATAGCGGAAGAGGTCAGCAAAAAGCTGATTTTCTCAAACGAAAAGGAGTTTGAGGATGCGGTCGGGTTTGCCATGAAGCACGGAAACTGCAGGAAATGCAGAAAAGCCGCTAAAAAATATGACGCTGCGAAACAGGCCAAGAGGCTTGTCGCGCTTTACAAAAAACTTGAAAAGAAATAAGAAATTAAAAAATAAAGGTTAACGGAAGAGCCCTTAACCGGCTCATTCCGTGAACGTCGCCGGAGTAGGCGGATTCGGCGGCAGGTTCTTCCTCTTCCTGGTTTCCTCCACTATCTTGGACTGGAGGATTGCGGGAAGCGGGTCGTACCCCGCGTACTCCTGGTACCAAATGGCCCTTCCCTGGGATGCGCTCCTGAGCGCGTTGGAGAACCCCAGCATCTCGAAGACAGGGAGGATTTCCACGACCTTTGTCAGGTCCTCCTCCTGCTCCATGCTGACCATCTGGCCCCTCTTTCCATTGACAAGGTTGATTATGTCCCCCGCGTACTCGTGCGGAACCTGTATCAGCACCTTCTGCTTGGGCTCAAGCAGCACTACCCCGCCGATTATCATGGATATGTATATCGCGTTCCTGACAGCCGGCAGTATCTGCGCAGGCCCCCTGTGGACGTTGTCCTCGTGCAGCGAAACGTCGTCAAGCGTTATCTTAAGCCCTGACACCTTCTCCTGCGCCAACGGCCCCTTGTCCATGGCGTCCTCAAAGGACTGTATCGCGAGCTCTTGCACTTCGTTCAGGTATTGCACGCCCTTTGTCGCGTCGACGAATATGTTCCTGTTGTACACGTCCCAGATGCCCTTTGCCTCGTCCCTGTCCCAGCCGGCCTTGACCAGCTTGTCAACAACGTCCTGGTTCTTGCCTTTGGGCACGCCTTCCTTGATGTCGCCGGCGTCCAGCATCTGCATGACTTCCTTGGACAAAGGCTCCGCCTTTATGTAGAACTTGTTGTGCTTGTTCGGCGACTTTCCCTCGCTGACGGGCCCGGGCTTTGTCATGGTCTCCCTGTAGACCACTATCGGGGGCGAGGTCTCAATCGGTATCTTCTTCTCCTCCCTTATCTTGTATTCCACAATCTCAAGGTGCAGCTCGCCCATGCCGCTTATGAGGTGCTCGCCTGTTTCCTGGTTCAGCGTAATCCTTAGCGTCGGGTCTTCCTTTGATATGCCCCTGAGAGCCTCAATCAGCTTGCCCAGGTCCTTGCTGTTCTTCGCCTCTATGGACTTGGTAACGACCGGCTCCGAATAGTGCTTTATCTGCTCAAAGGGCTCTATGGGCTCCGACGATATCGTTTCCCCGACATAGAGGTCCCTGAGGCCGATTATGGCGCCGATGTTGCCTGCAGTCAGCTTTTCCGTGCCTATCCTGTCAGGGCCCATGTATATCGCGACCTGCTGGGCCTTTGAGTATGCCATTTTTGACGCGATGTAAAGCTGGGTCCCCTTTTCCACCTTTCCGGCGAAAAGCCTCGCCACCCCGACCTCGCCCGCGTGCTCGTCGTGGACTACGCCGAAGACGATGCCAACTACGGGCGCGCTGGCGTCGCAGTTGAGCATGCTCTGGCCAACCGGCGAGTTAAGGTCCCCTTTCCACAGAACGGGTATCCTGTATTTCTGAGCAACGTAAGGCGTTGGAAGGTGCTTTATTATTATCTCAAGCAGTACTTCGTCCAAAGGCGACTTTTCCACCAGCGACTTGTGGTCTCCTGCCTCGACTTTTGTGTAAATGTCCCCGAGGTTTATCCCTGTCTTTTTCATGGACGTTATGCTGAGCGCCCATTTGTTGAACGCTGAGCCTATCACGACTTTGCCGTTCTCAACGGAAACCGCCCAGTCCTCCTTGTATTCCGGAGGCGCCGAGCTCTGGATTATCTTGTTCACGTTGATTATCAGCTTTGTAAGCCTTTCAATCATCTGCTCTTTCGTCAGCTTAAGCTCCGTTATGAGCCTGTCGACCTTGTTTATGAATATGACCGGCTTGGCCCTTTCCTTGAGCGCCTGCCTGAGCACGGTTTCCGTCTGGGGCATGACGCCCTCGACGGAGTCTACGACAACGACGACGCCGTCAACGGCCCTCATGGCCCTTGTGACGTGGCCCCCGAAGTCAACGTGGCCAGGCGTGTCAATGAGGTTGATCAGGTAGTCCTTGCCCTCAAAATTGAACCCGAGGGATATGTTTGCCGCCTTGATGGTGATGCCCCTTTTCTGCTCCTGCTCGTCGTAGTCCATTATCCTCTGGGAGCCTGCAAGCTCCTTTGATATCAGCCCTGCGCGCGCCACAAGCGAATCCGTGAGCGTCGTCTTGCCGTGGTCCACGTGCGCGACTATCGCGACGTTCCTGACCTGCTCAAGGCTCTCCATTATCCTCTGCACTTCATCTACGACAAATTCCTTTTTTCCCATCCTTGACACCTGCTAATCGTGAGTTTAGTGAAAAATAATCAGGCGAATCCCTTTTATATGTTGCGGTTTTGCCTGCTTTGTGCCTATAATACACACTTAAATCCAGTTAATCAGGGCTTGGGCGCAGGGCCGGCTTTGCCCAATTCTGGCGCGGCCGGGAAGTTCATTGTGAATGTCGTCCCCTCGCCTTTCCTGGACTGCACGCCTATGTCTCCCTTGAAAATCGTGACGAGCGAATGAGCGACTGCGAGGCTGAGCCCCATGCCCCTCTGCGAGCCCCTGTCCTTTGTAGAGAAATAGGGAACAAATATCTTGCCTAGTATCTCGTTGTCTATCCCCTTTCCATTATCCGAAACAACCACTGTCACCTTGTTTGCCTCCCTGTGCGCCGTGATGGTGACTTTCCCCCCTGCCTCAGGCAGCGACTCGATGGCATTTACAGCCAGTATCTCCAGCAGCTCAATCATCTTCATGTTGTCGCCCAATATTGCGCAGTTGGTGTCTGCAGTAAAATCCAGGGTGGCTTTTTTGGCTGTTGCCATGTCCTTGAGCTTGAATTGCAGGTGCGGCATCAATGAATTAAGGAGGATTTGTTCATCCCTGGCTACGCTGAATCCGGAGATTGTGTTGAACTTTTGTATGAGCGCCCTTATTTCCATGGCCATGTCCATGGCTTTGTCGATATGCTCCGAGGCAGACTTATGTTTGGGCTCTTCAGCTCCCTTCACACCGATTTTTGCCAGCTCCATATTGCACATGACCGAGGTCATCATGTTGTTTACGTCATGAGCAATGCCGCTGGCCACTATCGTCACGCTCTCTGCCCTCTGCTTCATGAAATTCATTTCCCTTTCTGTCGTGTCCCAGACTGCAATCACCATGAATGACGGTTTTCCGCCCTCGTCCCTGATTATTTTGCCTGAAAACTCGCCAGGGAAGCTGGAACCGTCCTTCCGTTCATATGCACATGCGGCCTTGCCTATGATGCCGCTTTGCGGCATTTGCATCAACTGACTGTTGTCTTTGTTGCACAGTAGCCGGGCCGCGTCCATCCCTATCAGTTCGCCCTTTCCGTACCCGAAAACCCCGGGCGCGGAGTTGCTGCATTCAAGTATTCTCTTGTCCATGCCGACTATGAATATCGCGTCTGAGGAGATTTCCTCTATTGCCCTTATCGTCTCGTGCTCAAACCATTCCCGCTCGACCACGCCCGTCAGTTTCTTGACCAGGCTGAGGCCTTTGCCGCCGCTATCATGGTCGAAGAATCTTTGCAGGCCTGCGGCTGGATGGCGGCTCCTGTTCTTCGGCTGTTCCCTGTTTTTATGCCTGTCCATTATACCACGGATTTTGATGATTAGGTGTATATAAGTGTGTATAACTGTTTTTATATGTATCTGTTATGCGCCTTATTATTGCAACCATTAAAAAGGTTGCAGGGAAAAAGGCTGCATGAACTTCGGAACAGCAGGCGTAAGGGGGCTTTTCGACGAAATCAACGGCAGGACCGCCTATGAGATAGGCAACATATTCGCGCCCCAGCTTGGGAAGAACATAGTGGTCGCGATGGACCACAGGCTGACCTCTCCGTCGGTGTACCACGGGCTGATATCAGGCATCCTCGAGGGCGGCAGCGACGCAATAGAGCTTGGGTACTGCCCCAGTCCCGTCGCTGAATTTTACAGCACGTTCAAGAGGTACGACGGCCTTTTCATAATCACAGGAAGCCACAACCCGCCGGAGTACAACGGCATAAAGGTGGTGGACAAACGGGGCGTAATAATCAACAAGGAGGTCTCCAACCAGATGGTGGCGAAAGGCATGAGCCTAGCCAACTGGAACTGCGTGGGCAAGGAGAGGGACAGGAGCGAGAGCGCCTCGGCCTTCTATATAGAGAGGGTATTGGAGCTTTTGGACAAGAACAGGCTGAAGGGCACGCGTTTCGTAGTTGACTACGGAAACGGCGTCACGATTGACGTATTTTCAAAGCTGCTCAAGGAATTGGGGCTGGACACCATCTGGCTCAACGCGACGATGGACGGCACGTTCCCGGGAAGGGATTCGGAGCCGCTGAAGGACAACCTGAAAAAGCTGATGGAGACGTGCAAAAGCCATGGCATACCTGGCATAGCGTTCGACGGGGACGGCGACAGGCTGAGCATGGTGGACG
>Ga0209777_10001746_pt1 | contig 30328 bp, 16 predicted proteins | sample FrelakmetHBP12HB_FD_187147 | JGI IMG/M metagenome (GOLD analysis project Ga0209777, IMG submission 187147) | Freshwater lake sediment microbial communities from the University of Notre Dame, USA, for methane emissions studies -HBP12 HB (SPAdes)... | ecosystem: Environmental > Aquatic >... | reverse complement strand
CAGCACGCCATGGAAGGGTATCAACTTTATATTCACCTTCCCGAAGGGAGTTGGGTACTATAGGTTCTACAGCATTGCGGTGGATAATGCGACTAATGCGGAAGCAAGACCTGTTGTAAATGATACGAAATGCGGGTATGATAACCTAGCGCCACAATCACAAGTTAATACAATTACTCCATATAATATAAAAACCTCACCTTTAACTATAAATGGCACTGCATCAGATAATGGGCCCAGCGGACTGAAGAATGTTACACTTTATTACAGAAATTCCGTTGACAATAGCACCTGGAGCATCTGGGTAAGATGGAACAACGCAGGCAATCCTGTCACTACACCTTGGCTGGGTGTAAGCTGGAGCTTCAACTTCCCGAATGGAACTAGTTACTATGAATTCTACAGTACAGCATATGACAATGCTACAAATGGTGAATCGGCACCTGGAACCGCTGATGCAAGATGCTTCTACAACCCAAATACTCCACCCATATTGAGCAATGAAAATCCGGCAAACGGATCAATCGGCATAAGTCTCAACCCAAAATTAAGCATACAAGTCAGCGACAAAGAAGGCAATAGAATGAACATAACCTGGTACTGGGGCACAGATAGTAGTTGTCCGAATTACATAGGTAAGAATGCATCTGTGAACAATGGGACATACTATCGTAGCAACGATAACAACTTTTCATCAAATAGCCGAACATACTACTGGAGAGTTGTTGTAAACGATGGACGGGGCGGATGGACAAATGCAACCTATCACTTTACAACCATCGGTGCGAATAAAACTGTAATAAGTAAAGGTCGGAGCACTTATTCGCTTGAAATTAGTCCCTCAGGTACTACGTTATATGGATATGTAAATGGCAACAGTGTACAAACAAGCATTGACACAAGCTGGCATTACTTAACACTTACCTATGATGGATCACAGTTGAGAATATACAAAGACGGAGAATTCAAGGCCAATACAAGTATGACTGGAAGCATTAATACAAACGCCAATAGCGTCTTGCTTGGCAGATACTTAACTGGAACACTGGATGAGATAAGGGTCTCGAGTTTAGCACGAAATGCAGCATGGATAAACACGACCTATCGAAATACAAATAGCCCAACAACCTTTGCGATATTTGGAAACCAGATTGGAATTCTATCAACTTGGATGTATAGGAAAAGCATCACTATATCCTCTTCAATTACTAGTTCTGATCTTACAAACTTTCCAGTTCTGATAAGTACTACTGATAGCAATCTGAAGAACAATGCCCTGACCAATGGGTACGACATTTTATTTACTAACAATTCTGTTGATTGGACTGGCGGGTCAACCGCACAAAAATTGGATCATGAAATTGAAAAATATAATAGTGCCACAGGAGAATTGGTTGCATGGGTTAGAATACCTCATCTCTCTTCAACTTCCAACACTATAATTTACATGTACTACGGCAATCATCTGTGTACGGCAAATAGACAAAATCCTACAGGAATATGGGATAGCAATTATGTCGGAGTTTGGCATCTTAATGATGCGCCGTCTGATGGCGGCACCCATCATGATTCCACATATAGAAATCATGATTTGACGTTTCATGATAGCAACGGCAATTCCAATACAAACGCCGTAGGTATTGCAAATGGAGCAGATGATCTCAATGGCGATGCAGATTATATGAATAATAATCATCACTCTGATTTTGATCTTAGTACCTTCACCCTCGAATGCTGGGTAACACTCGATGACAAAACAAATGCTCATTTTATGATAGATAAAGAACTCAATGATTATTCAGATAGAAATTTTGCAATTTATTCAAAAGTAACTACAGGCGTACCGGTTTTAGTAGTTAGAACAACAAGCGGAGTAAATGCAACACGCGAGGGAACAACTGATTTAACATCACCTGGTTGGCATTATCTAGCAGGTGTAAATAGCGGTACAGGTACAGATACATACCTATACGTTAATGGAAGTCTAGAAGCGTCAGGACTGATGAATGCAAACCCACCAAAAACACAAAACGCTGGAGTGATGGTAGGGCAAGAGAATTCAACTATGCCACAATATTGGAATGGAAAAATCGATGAGATTAGAATTTCCAATAATGCACGAAGTGCTGCATGGATTGGCGCTACTTACAATACAATACGTGCCCCAGGTACGTATCTCACATTCGGTCCACAGAAAACAAGAAACGTCCCGCCATCACAGAGCAACCCGAGTCCAAGTAATGGTGCAACTGGACAATCTCTGAACCCGCAACTCACCATAACGGTAAATGATACCAATGCAGATAAGATGAATGTAACATTCCGTACCAATGCCTCAGGGACATGGACAAACATTGGAAGCAACAATAGCGTCTATAACGGAACATACAGACAGACTCCAGCGAATATGAACAACTATGGTACAAAATATTGTTGGAGTGTAAACGCAACAGACGGAATGGCCTGGACCAATATAACATATAGTTTTACTACATATTATATTCTGACAATAAGACCAAATGCTGCTGGAAGATCTACGCATCTGACAATAGGACCGCCTGCAGGACCTGCCGCCAACTACATGTGTGTGGATGAAGTGACTCAAAATGGAGATGCTGACTATGTGTATTCAAATAATCAAGCTTCATATATAAATGATACTTATAATCTTACCAATCATGCTTCTGAGACGGGAAATATCAACTTCATTAAGATATATTTATGTGGCAAAAAATATGGAATCGGCGGAGGAGGAACTGATAATACAATGAAGCCGTTGATCTATACGAATGGTAAATATTACGATAGCGATGCAGAAGTATCATTGACAACTAGTTACGTTATAAATAGTTGGAGTCATAATACAAATCCCATTACAAGTAACGCCTGGACTTGGAGTGAAATAGATAATCTTGAAGTTGGTGAGGCTTTAAAAGGACGAGTAAATCAATATAGCAATTGCACACAGGCATATGTAGAAGTTATATATACGCCCTGATCATTCTTGAAATTTCGAAGTTAAGGAATATAATTCTATTCAAATTCTAGAAAACCTGTTTTTAGCACAAGTATAATATATCCAAAAATATATACATAGTCTAGCTTTGGGATGGGATAAAGCATTAAATTAAAGGTGAAATCACTTATTGGTAACATTATATTCTTAGCTGCACTACTACTAATAATGGCCCGTTTTCTTACAGTCTGGGCCGGTACGCCATTTCCAATAGATCTGATTACATCTGGTTCCATGAACCCATCACTTGCAGAAGGAGATATAATAGCATGGACACCAACCACAATTAACGAAATACAAAAGGGAGATGTGGTTGTTTTCAAAAGTTATGTAAATTGGCCTGGCGAAAAACTAGTAGTTCATAGAGTGGTAGATATAAAAAAAGATAGCAATGGTAACTCCATATTGGAAACAAAAGGAGATGCAAATGAATGGACAGATCAGGCAGGACCGCACATACCAGAGCCGTATATACGAGAAGACCACGTAATGGGAAAAATCTTATCCGTTGGACAGCAACCATTAAAAATACCTTTTGTAGGTTATATTGGCTTATGGGTAAGTCGGGGCCTAGATTTACTGGCACAACCAAGCACTGACAAGGGTTCACTAGTCTATGTTGGTGTTTTCGCGCCACTGACAGCATCTGCTGTGATATTTGTAATATTGATATTTGTCATACCTGAAAAAGCAAAGTCAATTAAAGAAAAAATTCGTTTTTATATATTTGGTCATAGGCCATTAAGCATAAAAAAAACACTAGTATTTTTTTTAGTAGCATATGTTGTCTTTTTAACTGTTATTCATTGTTTTGCTTATGATTCCATGCCGGCATCTGTGGGAATAAATAGAAAAAGCGTTGAGAGTGCACTAAACTTTGGGATGATAACAACTGGTTCGGTATCTGATTCAAAAGATATGCCAGTTTTTAATCCGAGCGTCATGCCTGTAAAGGGCATAGTCTTTGCGCGTGGACAGATAAATAATTATGTAAATGGAGAAATATTTGAACTAAAGCCAGCAGAAACCAAGCAAGTTCATCTACGAGCTAAGGCTCCAAACGGATCACAAAACGGATCCTATATGGGAAGCCTCATGGTTTATTCTTCTCCGTTCTGGCTTCTATTTCCAGATAATTTCATCAAAAACTTAGTTAATTGGAATGCCGAGGCATCCCTATATTGCCTTGACCTACTATCAGCATTGCTTCTAACATCTATTACCATGTTTCTTTTGCTGTCGATCACGTTCACGGCAGAAAAATATACTATTTTGACGACAGATATGTCCTGGCGCCATAGATCAAAACTATTTCTAAAAAAAGGAACTATTGAGCAAACGTCTATCGCAAAGATAAAAATAAAACGAGGATTAGGAAAGTACATCGGATGGATAACTAACACAGATCTCGCAGAAATGGAAAACAAAAAATCAATTTTATCGTCATTGGCAAAACCCGTTTTAGCATCGTTAGTGGTTATACCAGTGTTATTTTTAATAACCGATCAGATACTAGCTATGATAATATCTGTCTTGACCGCTGGACTAGTGGCCTATTTCATCAGCTGTAAAATAAGAAAGAAGATCGTATTAACGATTGTTTTGGCGATGTCACTGGTCGTAGCCTACTTGATGATCCATGCAAACATGTTGCTGACCATAAAATATCACACCATACTAGAACTAATGGCCTTGGGGCTGGGGGCTGCAGGCTTATACCTCATTTTACTTGGTTTATTCCTTATTCCTCTCATTTTACTGTCATGGTGTTTGGCTCGCATACTCCGAAATCTTAAAGAACGAAAAGACCCATTACTCATGCTGGAGGGAAGTTGTGACCTGTAAAGGTTATATCGGAGAGGCAGAGGATGTCCATTTTTAAAAAAGATAAAAAAACTTCAGAAAAACCTCCTGCAGGAAAAAATCTGTATAAAAAAGACGAGATGTCTGAATTTTTAGAAGAAAAATCTTTAAGGAAGAAAACTAAAGTCGGCTTTAGACTTGGGGAAAGAAAAGAACATCCCCAGCCTGAAAAAAAAATCGTCAAATCATATGATGAGGCGAGAAAAGAAATAGAGGACGTATTAGAAGATTTATATCCTGATGGCAAAGGAAAAATTGCATCTCCGGACGAATACGAAGAAAAAGATGATGAATCCAAAAAAAAGAAGCCCCTATTAAAAAAGGATATGAAAGGAAAACCAGTTTATCTGGAAGATACGGGTGAAAAACTAGGAACAGTTTTTGATGCCATATATGATAAAGGAAACAGTTTGGTAGGTTATAAAATAAAGGATAGCAAATCTGATGCTGTTCTAAGTTTTTCCATTGACCAATTTGATGAGGATAAAAATGGCCTAATATTTGTACCAAGTTGGTACATGCAGGCAGTTAAAAACATAGAAAAATTCGAATTCAAAGATCGAATATCCCCCGAGCTTACAAGTCTTTTAACAGACGATGCAATCTCCAATAAAGAGCTTTATAAGATATTTGTTAAGTACGATGATGAGATGGCAAAATACATAGAAGATGCGATCTCCCTCAAAGAAATGCTCAACAATCGCCTAAAAGTATTGGAAAAGCAGCGATTGGCTTTGAAAGATAGCCTCATGGACCTTACTGAGAAAAGATTGATAAAAGATATAGATAGACGAGAATTCTCAGAAGATGTAATGGAACATCGCCGCAAGGTAAACATACTTGATGTTAATATTAATAAATGTAAAGAATTGCTTAAAAGACTCGATCATACATCATTTGGTATACTTGGTAAAACCACGATGCTCTCCGATATCGATATTGGAGACGAAATATATGAAAAAACTCATGAAAAATTGGAGGAAAAAAACAATATAGTATTTGATGAAAGATTGGAGGGCCCATATAAACAGAAATACTATACTCTTAAAGATCAGTTCGAACAACTGGAAGATGAATATCAAGAACTAAAGATGGCCGTAGAAAGGTTGCTCAGCAAAAAGGAATTGTAAAGAGTGGTTTTTAAAAGAAGGAAAAATTCATTCTAATTATAAAAATTAAAAAAAGATTAATATTCCTATATTACATTCTTATTCTATTCATGCAAATGGAAACCACCACAGTAGACGGGTGGGGTGAGGACAAAAACATATGTTTGATGGTTCTGAAAAAACGAATATGAGCGGAACTGAAGATTCCGATGAAAGATTCTCTTCAATTCATTTTAACAGTCATGATCCTGTTTTTATTATCGATAGAAAGGGAGAATTTATCGATGTTAATGATGCTTTTTGTGAAAAATTAGGTATTTCGAAGGAAAAAATACTAGGTACACACATTGGAGAAGCTAGTTTTCTGACTGAGAACGGACGCAAAGAAGCAATGTATAGACATGTATCTAGATTAATTGGCAAAGAAACTCCCATTTACACTTTAGATGTTATGACTCGGAATGGGGATGTTCTCTCCTTAGAAGTTGATACTAGATCTCAGATGAGGCATGGAAAGGCAACTGGAGAAATCGGCGTTGTAAGGAGAGTCACAAGACATACTCCAAAGAGAGATACAAGCATAGAAATGATAATAGAAAAACAACGCAAGATGCGAGATGCGGAACGTTTGAATAAATTTGAAAAAACGCCAGAAAAAGACGATGAAACTTTAGATTTCCACAAACATGAGACTCACAGAGTAGATGAAGCTTGGAAAACAACTCAATTAGAATTAGAAGAAAAAGAACACGAGGCAAGACTGCTGAAAGATGAAATTGAAAGAATACAACATAAATTGGAACTGCGAGATGGAGAAATCGATGAAATAAGACAGGAGCTTAAACTTAATGAGTTTAAATTAGAAGAGATGGAGCATAGCGGCAAAAAAATTCAGATGGAACTGGAGAGAAAACAAAAAGATCTGTCGTTAAAGGAAAGAGAATTACTCGAGAAAGACGAGGAAAAAAGGCAATTGCATAAAGAGCTGGAAAATAAGCTCAATTTGATGAGATCAAAGGATGAAAAACTAAGATTAAGCGAGGGAGAATTTGAAAAAATAAGAACAGAGTTATTACAAGATCGGTCAGAGCTGAAAAACAAGCAGGAAGAACTGGAATCGATGAATAAGGAAATCGAAGTAAGAAACGGAATAATAAGAGAAATCGCAAATCAACTAACAGGCAAGCAAATGGAAATAATAGATAATAGTGAGATTGTTGGTCAACTACAAACAGAGCTAAAAAGAAAAGAGGAGGGAACCAAACAACTACAGAAAGAACTGGAGAACAAACTTAATGAGGTCGAGTTAAAAGATGAAAATCTAAAGATCAAAAATGAGGAATTTGAAAAAGCACGGGCAGAGCTAATGCATAACCAGTCAGAATTACAAAAGAAGCTACAGAAAGTCGACAGGATGCATACTGATTTGGAGAAGAAAAAGGAAGAGCTGGAGTCTGTAAATGTAGACCTGGAAATAAGAAACAATATAATCAAGAAAATGGAAGAACAATTGATGGAGGATCAGATAACAATACTTCAAAAAACTCAAACTATCGATCAACTACAGGAGCATCTACAACAGACACAGCAAAATCTCAAAACAAAAAATAAAGAACTCGTCGACGGACAAAATCTCATGATAAAGTTACAAATGGAGATACAGAATAAAGTTGAAGAAATGGAAGCAATGAACATCGATCTGGAGACCAGAAACAATATCCTCAAGGAAATGGAGAAACAGCTAACTGAAAGACAGATGATAGCAGCGGAAAAAACCAGGATTACTGACCAACTAAACACAGAGACTACAAAATTACAAGCTGAACTGGAGATAAAGCAAGAGGATTTGGAAGGCATGAACAGCAAGTTCCAGGAAGCGTTCAGAAAACTTAGTTTAGTCAATAGGGAAATCGAGGTTACAAATGATGATCTCAGAGAAAGTAAGTTAGAATTGGAAAATAGGAACAGTCAGATTGATGAATTGCAGGCTGAGCTCGCTAGGAGGGGAGAGGAATTAAAGTTGGAGGGGGGGGAACTAAAAAAGGCAAAGCTCGAAATAGAAGAGAAAAATAAAGAGATCAACGAACTACAGGCAGATTGGCAAATTAAACTTCGAGAATTGGAAGGGAAAAATGAAGATATAAATCGGATAAGAACTGAACTGCAACAGAGGGAAGACGAGACCAGACGGTTGCAAAATAGTATAGAAGACAGACACAGGACTCTAGAATCATGGGAAGTTGGACTATGCAAAAGAGAAGAAGAGATGCAAACAGCACTGCAACAAATACAGGATGAACTAGACTCAAGGAACCAAGATCTAGGAAACCTCAGATTGGATATGGAAGATAAAACCAACGAGAACAACCAGATGAAAACTGAATTAGATGAAAAAACAAGAGAAATTAGTAGGATTGACGAAGAATTGAAAGATATGAGAGATGCCATAGAAACAAGTTGCCTGGAGTTGGACAGGAGAGGAGAAAACATTAGACAGTTGAGCACAGAGCTTGAGAATAAACAGACCAGCCTGGAGCAAATCAAACAGCAATTCTTAGATAAATGCGACGAGACGATGCTACTTCAAACAGAGATGAACAACATGCATCGGGAGATGCAATCAAGGGATAGAGAATTGGATTCACAGCTTAGAGAAATAGAAGATGCAAATAGAGAAGTTAGGGCTAGCAAATCAACTTTAAACTGGTTCAAAGCTGAACTAGAGAAGAAACAGGAAGAGTTCAAGGTAAAAGATTGCGAGTTTGAAAAGAGAAAACTTGAAATGGAAGACATTAAAAAGCAATTGGCAAATAGTCAAACAATTCTCGAGAGAAAAACCAAAACTACTGAACAGTTAAGAACAGAGCTGGATCAGACAAAAAGTGAGCTAAGCGCAAAAGATGAAAATCTAACACGTATGAAACAGGAGATAGAAAATAAGGCAAAGGATATTACAGAAATCAAGGCAGAGAGAGATAGACTAAGTTTTTGTTTACATGATATAAATAATATGTTACCTTCCTCCATAATAATGATAAATAGAGATGGCATTGTAACAAGCTGGAACAAAAAAGCAGAAGAAATGTTAGGTTTAGAAGCAGATAAAGTAATAGGTAAAAATCTTTTTGAAATAGAGTTGATGGGTAAAGAAAGACTAAGAGAAGGGCTAAGACAATGCAAGAAGGAGAAAAAATCGGTTACTGTCAAATCTATCTCCATTAAAAATCAACGTGGTGACGTATCTCTAACAGATATATCACACATGCCGGTACTTGATAGTCATGGAGAATCTCAGGGAGCAGTGATGATTATAAATGATGTATCGGAGATTGCAAAAATACAAGCCGAATTGGAACAAAAACAACAAGACCTGAAAAATCTAGACAACAGATTCCAGGAGGTATATACTAAGCTTAAGCTTGTGGATAGAGATAAAGCCACAAATAGCGATGATCTGATGAAGATTAAGACCGATATCCAGATGGAAAACAGGGACAAGGCACATATGGATAACATCCTGAACGAAAAGAAGAGAGAACTAGAAGTATTAAGTAAATCTATAGAATTAAAAACAAGTGAATTTGATAGTATAAATACGAAGTTGCAAGAGGATAGATCTGTTCTAAACTTGATTGGAACGGAAGTGGAGAGAAAACAGAAGGAAACCGAGATTGACGGAACGACAAGCGAGACTTGGAAGGAGAAGCTTAAGATATACGATGAGATTGGCAAATGTCTGGATGTATCTGAAGATAAACTTAAGACAAAAAAATTAAGTGATGAAGAACCAAAGTAAAGTCTAACAGCTATTTTATTCAAATGATACTACTGGTTTTATAGGTAATGGCGCCTCTAAAGTTATTGTTCTTGTTATTCCTGATGATGGGAAGAGCGTCATTGTTATTGATTCTCCTTGAGTCATGGAGAAATCTCCTGAGAGCTTGATGATTATAAAGGCCATGTCTCCATTTAAGATATTGTAATCTACCAAAGATCTATCTGAATCAAGCGTAGCTATAAACCCAAAGGAGTTTTCTGATATGTTATTCCATATGGGATGCTCAAAAAGCGAATTTATTCCTATAAACTGTGCATTTCCACTGTAATTTAGTATTCTTACATCATATCCATTGGATAGTTTTATGGTTAATTGAGATATGTCTATATCCTGTGATACCAGTGGTTTGACTAGTATTGCTATTTTTTTGATTTTTTGTACACCGTTTTCCAGGTAGTATTTCCCCATCTGGTCTTTTATTTGTATATATGTTGTAATTTCGTTTAAAACATCGTTTACTATCTTGTTCATATCTTCCTCTGATGTTGTTGCATCTCCCCCAGTTCCACTTGTTACAACTGATGCTACTGTTGCACCTATCAGCAGAGAGCTGATTAGTAGTATTATGGCTGTTATTCCGATACTCCCTGAGTTATCCATTTTTATCACTGTTTTTTCTAAGACTAGTTTAGGAGATAATAATATATAAGCTTTATTATACAATTGATATCATTATATATCTAGAACAGGAGCAGCACGTACCTTTCTATGAATTACGATAATCATTACCTACCCTATTGATTCTCCAGTTATACTCCTTAAAATGTAAAAATGTCAAATTGGTCTTTTTCGCATTTTGGCTTTCTAACGGAGAAGGTTTATATATTGTTACGTGAGAACAGTATACATGGAAACAATTGCCATGCCTTTGAATGGCATGGGAATGATAAGAAAGAAAAGAAAGGTGGTGAAGAAAGATGGAAAAGAAATATATGGAAAGGCTGGTGGGCAAATACTGTAAGATCGTTACTAAAGAGCCGGGCGAAGATAGAGCAACTGTTGTTACGGGCATCCTTGAAGATGTTGACTACAAAGATGGTTTTATTTTAGTTGATTCTGAGCAAGGATTAGGGTGCCTCAGAATAAACACTATAGTCGCAATAAAACCCGGTAAAAGGAGATCACTACATAAGAATGATAAAGATGATGATGAAGCTGCTGTTGGTATAGGTACACTAATTGTCTTCATCGCAATGGTCTTAGTCGCAGCGGTGGCAGCTAGTGTAATTATGCAAACTGCCGAAACCTTGCAGCAAAGAGCATATGCTGTAGGAAAACAAACAATTCGTGATGTATCAAGTGGTATGCGCGTTATCAGTGTAACAGGATTTACCAACGCGGAAAAAACAGTTATCCAATACTTGGCAATCGCGGTAACACCCAGAGCAGGATCTTATGATCTCGACCTCAACAAAACCCTGCTTTATATGACATATGACAACTTTTCAGTCCTATCACTCAACACAAACTGTAAATCTGCCTCGGTAGCTGATGGCGGCATATTTGCCACCCTGAACCTCAGTTCACTGAATGCAACAAATTACGGAGTAATAGCAATACACGATAGAGATAATTCAGTAATGAACTCCAACGGTATCCAGGTCTCAGATCAGGTCGTAGTTGTCGTAAATCTAACAGCAGTACTTAGTACAACTGGCGGACTCCTACCTGGAGAAGATATCAATCTAAAGATAGTACCAGAAATTGGAGCAAGTGGCATATTCGAAGCAACAGCTCCAAACACATTTACATACAGGGTAGTCGAACTATAAATAAACGAAAAAACCAAGAGGAAGATTAAAAATTCCTCTATCTTTTTTTATTTTGACTCTTTTATTTGATTTTCTATTTTTTTAATCACAGCAATTTCAGCTTTCTCACCATTAAAGGTTATTGGTTTTGTACTGACCTCTACAGCTACCTTATTATTACGCTTGGTTAAAAAGACGGTCTCGTAGCTCGAGGAGCCACTGCCTTTTAACCTATCAAGATAGTATCTTTCAATCTCCGACAGCCACTCAGGAACAACGAAATCAAACAAACTTTTACCTACAACCTCTTCCATTCCGTAACCCAACATCTCTGCAAAAGAACCATTAATCTGTTTTAATATTCCCCTCTGAACAACAGCAGCACACTCTGGGATTTTGTCGAGAATCTCATGATGTTCCAAGGTTTTTCCACTTTCTTCGTCAACAGAAGAAATAAAATGGCCTCTGAGCATTTTCTCCCGATCTACTACTGCATTTCTTCTCTTTTCAATCTCTCCCTCTAAAAATTCTAGCTTTTCTCGCCATATGCAAAGATCAGTTCTTATTTCGCTAAAATTTTCCTTTTCGTTGAGCACTTGAGATTCAAGATAATTCAGCATCGCCTTACGTTCGTCCAAATCTTTCATCATTTTTTCAATTTCTTCTTTTTTAATCTTTCCGCCCAAATAGTCAAACAAAAGAGATATTCGTCTATTAAACGAATCCTTAGTTGTTTTTTTACCTGAACCGGCCTTAACATTTTCTAGAGCTATTGCCAATCGTCTATATTCTTTCTCTAAATCTTCATTTCTTTTTTCCCTTTCAGCCATCTTACTAGACCCATATTTAGTAAGTTCCTTTTTTGGAGAAGTTCTAATTTTCGTATCAGAAGCACTATCGGTTATACTTTTAGGAAGAACTTTTCTAAATACTATCCTCTTATTTCCAAATTTGAATAGTACGGTGTTTTCCTCTTTTTTTACGAACTTTTCTTTATTCTTCCAATCGGCATCCACTTTAGATTCTATCTTATCTGGTGCATGTTCAATTATAGGTTCCTTGATAAAATCCCTAGTGATAACTGGCTTACCAACAAAACAAATATTCTCCATTTTGCCTGCATTGCCCTCTATGAGAAAAATAGTCCATGATACTATAATTTCTTGTCCATTGTATGTAAGCCAGGGGAGTTTGAGATCAGTTATTCTTATATTTTGTTTTAAAGAGTCAAATATTTTTACCCACTGTTCAAGATGGTGCTTTGGTATCAAAAAATCAAAAAGCTCTCTATTTAGCACCTCATATCTATTATAGCCAGTTATCTTTTCACATTCTTTGTTAAATTGGACAATTTTTCCATTTTGATCGATGCTTAATACTAAAGAAGTTTCACGATTACGTGATTTTCTATTACCCACCTCCTTTAATTTTTCAGTAGATTTATTCATCTCTTCCCGTAACAAAAATAATATTACACGCCGAAATTTTTAATTCAATGGCTCTCTCTATTCTTTAGCCGTTTTAAAACTTTTTGTTTCTGCAAAATGATATCTCCACAATTTCAAATATGCTGATTGATAGGTAGGTAAAAAATTAAATATCCTTAAAATGGGATTTGTCAGTCTCATATTAAACTTAAGTAATATATAAATATTCATAATCGATACTCTAATTTGGATGCAAAGGAAGGATGGGATGTTAGCCAGGGGCATATATCTAAAAGTAGTCATAGTCCTAGTTTTAATGCCAATCCTTCTGGTTAGTCTAACCGGTTTGGAGGCATCACCAAATAAAAATATTGCATCCCCGCTACATGTATCTTTAAAAGACCACGTTCTTATTGCTGGCGTTTTTCATTATTTAGATGTCACTTCAGATATTGAAAATGAAAATATCTGCATAATCGCTTATAGTGGAGATACTTTACCAGAACCTGGAGTCCGCTCCGTTAAAAACTATTATAGATGGGAATATAATCACGGCGTTTGGAAAGATGAAAGTGGTCATGATTCTTCATACATAGATCCCTCCAAATGTACTAAAGAAAACAGCACATATTCCTTTTACATTGGGATTTCTGACAAGGCCAACCCGGGTAGTTGGACGATTAAAATTTTTGTAAATGATAAAGAGAAATCTTCCGCTTCTTTAAATGTGGTAATAGGTGATTTTTGTTTTTTCTTTTCAACAATTATTGGTATGTTTCAACCATCTATTAAAGATAGAAACCTGCCAGTAGATAAAGATTTGATATGTTGTTATAAAGAAAGAAAAATGGTGATATCAGAAAAAGATATCGATAGAATTGTGGATGGCCTTATTAAAAGGCGTACAACTTCATTAACTGAAGAAAAGTCGGTTGATAAAAACTTACATTCATATGTTTTAAATAACAAACCCCCAAATAAAGAGGAACCAGCAAGATCAGCTGTTTACGTATATCCTAAAAGTAAACTAAAGGAAATAAAAAATGATAGAAATAGTTCTTTGTTTTTTGATGTAAAAGTGGGTGGAGGGAATGGTTTTTATCGAATGAAATTGGATAGCTGTAAGAGATTTTTCGTTATCATGGTTATGTTTATTTTCTTCTCGGCTTCTTTGATACCTATCGTTGTGTTGCCAGGTGAAAATAAAGACTCTGGTGATATAACTACTATTGATGTTCAAAGTTCCTCTCTTGTTGAGAGAGAATGGACTGTGATGCTTAAAACATTTGGAAGAGCGAATTTGATGATTACTGCAGTGAATGGAACTACCTGGAGTAGTACTGCTGAGAGTTATGATTTGAAGTTTTTAGAACTGAGATGCGGTAATGAGACTTTGGGCTACGAATGGGTAAATGACTCTATTTTTGTTGGTAATTATTCATCTGATGAAATATGTTACGAAACTTCTCAAATTATTGCGCCAGGCGTTCATACGCTTATGTTCTGTTTCGGTAATGATACTGTCTTTGCTAGTAACCCTAATTCAGAGAGTCAGTTGCAAACAAATAATAGTGATTTAAATGATGGAACTAAAAACAGCATTGATGTTAGTAGTAATTCTTCTCTTTTAAATGAGACTTACAGTATTCCGAATGCCTCCTTCATTCCTGATGTGGAATTTGACAATAATTTGTCGTCTGATGGCTTTTTTGAAAACACATCAACAGGTGATCTGAGCAATGTAAGCAATCAGGAATATGAAGACAATAATTCAGGTAAAAATATTACTACAATTTATGATAATTTTTGGGAGGAAAAAGCTATTAGCTATGATGGTGACATAGGTTCTGTGGAGATGGATTATAACAAAGCATGGAAATATGTTTTGGGGCATGTAACATGGAATATTCAAGCGAACGTAAACGATAATTGGCAGAACACAAATGGTCTTATGATTGATTATGTAAATCTTACTGAAGACAGTAAGAAGTTTTCTCTTTATTTCTTTGCAACAATCCAACCTCAAGCAGATTATCGTCTTGTTCTCTCAATGGGCATTCCCGTTGATGATTACAGTTTCGATTCCGGAAAAAAGACTTTTAATCTATTTTGTACAGTATCTGGACATAGACTCATATTTGAATATAATTACAGTGATATTGCTGGTATCCCTGATTTGATTTTTGATCATGGTATAAATGATAGCAGGTTCTGGTTCAGCATACAAATAAACAATGTAGCTTATGGTACAGATATTAACCTTGACCCAACTTTTTATATGATTGGTGATGGTGTTATCAGTAGTTATCAATATGCTGCAGTGGAAGGAAGGACTGAAAGTCGTAATGCTGTTGTAAGACTTAACAACAGCCAGTATTACCTTACTTGTGCAAAAGGTGAAAGCGATGATGGTTGGCTTAGAACTATTAAAGTTTGGGATAACAATGGCACAGTACAAAATACTGGCAATGTAAGTTGGTATCAATATGATACTTCAGATGGGCTGAATGCCAATGTCATTCAAATACCTGGAACAGACAAATATGCTGTCGCATACGCTGATTTAGGTTCTCAATTAGTAAAAGTTGTTACTGTACAAGTCTGGGCTACAAATGGTACTATTCGCAAGTCTATTATTGATACTATTTCTTTAGGAATATTCAGACCGTATACTACTGCTCTTGATTTAGCTTTTTTAAGACTTACAAATAATGTTTATTGTATTGCTTTTAGGAATTTTACCGCTCCACGTCCAGGTTGGCTTGAAACAATCTGGATAAATTCGTCTGGAACTATCAATGATACAATTTTGAGTAAAAGAAATTTCGCTCCCGCGGTACAAGGTATGGATATGTGCGTAATCGACTCGGATACTATTGCTATAACATACACGCCTGCTGCTGTTAGTGCTATACTTCTTACATATAATATAACTTCATCTGGCATTATTGCTGCCAATAATGCAAGTTATTGGAATTTTGATGCTACCGCAGTTGCTGCTGCGTGTCCAGACATTTATCCAATTGGAAACAATATTTTTGCAATAGCTTATAGTTGGACTGGTACCGATGGTGAGATTTTTACTTGCACAATAGCAAATACAGGCATGATCACACAATCGAAGATTAGCACGTTTGAGTTTGATGAAGCGGATTGTCTTTATCCATATATCTTCAATATCGCTAGTGAAGTTTATGGAATTGCTTATGAAGGTTCATCAGCAGATGGTTGGGTTAATACAATTGGCATAACGAGTGCTGGAATTATTGATACGGTTTATGATAGATTGGAATTTGATAGTGCAGATTGCCTTGCATCTACTTATCCAAATGTTGTAAAGGTTGCCAATCAATATTTTCTTATCGTTTATACAAGTACAAGTGGTTATGGCTGGGCTAAGACTGTAAACATCAGTACGATGGGTCATGCGGTGGTTTATGCAGAGAACGATGGAACACTTGCTAATTCTCCAACAACCTACAATAATGGTCGCAAACTTGCTAGGGATAGTTTAGGTAATCTTTATACAGTATTCTACCGTGCAAGAACATCTGACAGCACAACAAATATTGTATGTGGTAAATCAACAGATAACGGTACAACATGGACTTGCCATAATATCACAAATGTTGCATATGCAAAACTATACCCGAGTATAGCAGTTGATTCTACCGATAAAATTCATGTCGTCTGGCAGGGTTATAATTCTGTTCAAATTGCCCAGTATCAAATTGAATACAGCAACAGCACAAATGGAGGTTTAACTTGGAGTACACCTTATGCCATCAGCAGAAATATACCACGCGCTCAACAAGTTCCATCGATAGCAATTAATTCTACTAATGCTCTCTTTGTTGTCTGGTATGGTATTTATTCTGGAAGTTCACCTGGAAATATCAACAAGATTCGTTTCAGTAAAAGCACTAATTCTGGTTCAACTTGGACAGCACCAACCAATATTTCAGGTTCAGCAGTAACAAATGCCAAACTCTATCCTAGTATTGCAATAGATTCCAATAATAAGATTCATGTAGTCTGGCAAGGTTATAATACTGTCAGAACAACCGTTTATCAAATCGAATACAGCAACAGCACAAATAGTGGTACAACATGGAGTACAAAATATAATATCAGCAAAAATATAGCGACATACAATCAATTAGCACCATCTATTGCCATTGATTCTTCCAATAATCTTTATGTTGTCTGGCATGGTATGCATGCTGTGCAGACAACTCGTAATCAGATTCGTTTCAGCAAATCTACAGATAGTGGTATCACTTGGTCTGCACCAACAAATATCACAGACAGCGCCGTTGCTTCGCAGACTTATTCTAGCATTTCTATTGATTCTTTAAACAATCTTCATGTTCTTTGGTTTGGTGGTATTACAATCGGTACAACTACCACAACTGCACAATATCTTCAATACATTCGTTCAGGCAATGGTGGAAATTCTTGGGATGCAGCAACAGCGTTGAATTGGGGTGGCAATACTGTAACCGAATCTGTTTATCCTAGTACAATCTGGGCTAACTTCCCAACTATAGGTAGTGTTAAAACGAACATACCAACGAGAGGCTATGCTTACGTCTATGGAATCGAGCAAACTTATGTCGTCTACGCAAAAAATGGGACATTGACATGGGGTGACAGCCAAGCACCGAGTTCTAACGTTAATGCAATATCATCCTATTGGAAGAAGAGTGCATTGATGCTTACAGTCACTGCAACAGATACGGGAGGCAGCGGACTGAAGAATGTTACATTGTATTATTACAACAGCAGCAACAATGCAACCTTTTATGGGCCATGGAATTTTGGAGTTAATGCCACTCCTTGGAAGAATCCCAGCGCAATCTCATGGAGCTTCACATCCCCTAAGGGAACTGGATACTACAGGTTCTACAGTAGAGCTGCTGATAATGCAACCAATACGGAAGTGGCACCTGTTACAAATGATACAATGTGCGGATACAATAACATACCTACAATAAATAATCCATATCCCCCAAATGGATCAACAGGAATACCACTTATACCAACATTAAGCATAGCTATAAGCGACTTAGATGGAAACACCATGACTATAATATGGTACAGTAACTCCTCTGGTTTATGGAAACAATTTGGCCGGAATAATTCATGTGTAAATGGTACTTATCGTTGGAAAAACAACAACTTTAGTTCACCGATAACTACATATTATTGGCGTGTGAATATCACAGATGGTATTAATTACAATCAAACGACTTTTAGTTTCACAACAAAATTTGTGCCTCCTGTAATTGGCAGCTATGATTTACGAAATGCCAGTGGCTCAAAATTAAATAATGCTACAGGACTTCTTGATGTAAATAAAGAATACTACTTCACTGTTACCATCACAGACCTCAATGAATGGAGTGATGTAGATTATGTTGACATAAAAGCATGGTACGATAATGGCAGCGATAGCACAACATACAATAACAGCGGAAACCTTGGCGGTAATCTAAATATGCACCTGCAATATGTGAACACAACTGGTGTTGCATCATGGAAAATGCTATGGCCTCATGATGAAGCAAAACTAATCCCTGCAAATTGCACCGAAACCATCATAGATGCTACAACCAGGATCATCGATATAAGTTTTAAACCTTTTAGTCAAGTCAGATGGGCAAATAGCAACAACACATGGGATTCCACTCAAAACATCACTAATGATCCATATTCATGGAACTTCGACACAATAGTTACAGGTGCCAGTGGGCTAAAAACATGGAAAACAGATGAATATGGCATTTACAAATTTAATTCTATTTTACCTGGACAGAATTGGGTGGGTGTCGTTGCTTCACCCGGCTTCAATGATACTTCCAATATAGTCACCATAACATACTCTCCAAACTACAATTACATCATAAGTATATATTTCGAAGAGAATCTTACCAATGAAACATCAGGTCATAGTATCCCTATCGCAAACAATGTGTATATACTTGCAAATGCTGATCCTAATGATGATATAACCGTTGATAAGGTGTTTACAGGTATCGGTGAAGCAAACGCTATAGAAATAATCAACCGCTCAGGTATCTTTAATAAAAACAACTTAAGTGAAAACGTTCATGTACAGTTTAATGTTTACATACCATTTGGCACAATTGGTGGGAAATATACTGCGCACGTAGCTACTAAGATACAACACAAAACATAATTAAAAATCTGGCAATTAACATCTATATAATTAACTCTAGGTATTTCATAATGTCTTAAGACCCAAAGATTTATATTATAGAAAATGGTTCCATTTATACGCACTCTAAGATATAGTTTCATAATAAATTAATATTGGTGAAGGTAGATGGGAAAGCAAAAAATATTCTCAACGCTGTTTGTAGCAACATTAATTATATCACTTTTTACTAGCATGTTTTTTCTTGGGCCTGTTGTAGTCAGAATTGTTAGAGCCAATCCTGGAGATATAAGTGAAAGCTGGAATAATGCAACGACCTTAAATGTAACCGTTTTACATAAAGAACCAAGGATTAACTGGTATGATTTTCAGTACAATCAATCGGGCACCTGGGTTTCCAAACTTAATGCCCAGATTGATGTAAATAATAGCGCAGAGTATAGATTTATGGTGAATATTAGTAGTGACTTAGGCTGGGCACATGTCGATTATGTGAATATTACATCTTGGTATGATCATGGTAGTGAGGCCAGTACATATAACCAAACATTGGGTGGTAACCAGAATCTGAAACTCCAATATAAGAACACTACCGGAACTGCTATTTGGAAATTGATGTGGCCCACTGGTGGCGAGGTAAAAGAGGGAAAATATTCTGAGACAGTGGGTTTTGATAAATATGGTAGTCCTGGGCATACTGAGTGCCGTAATATGACATTTTCGTTTATCCCAGGTTATCAATTTAGATATGCTCCGGGCGATGGTAGTTGGGACAATACTCGCAATGCTACAAATAATCATTGGTCATGGAACTTCATGATAACAGTTACGGATAGTGGAGAGGGTGCTCCAGAACCAAAAACAGTTTGGATACATGATGAATTCGGAGTTTACTCATATAGTCAGATAGTTAGTTCAGGATGGCCAACTATCATTGGAAATCCAGGTGATAATGCGACGGCTACAAGCAACATAACAGTTGTTACGCGTTCCAATGGTAATTATTCTTTTTCTGCAGATGTAGGTAATTTAACTCATAAAACATTTCCTGGTGCAAGCATATCAAGGGATAAAGTATGGGTGCGTGGCGGTGATTTAGCGACTCTTACTAATTTCACTGCTATCAGAGGCGTAATTTACTTCTATGGTTCTGCTGTGACTTATCATCTCGCTCAAGCTAGTGGTACAAGTCTGTCAACTAACAATGTCCAGTATAAATGCAATATTCCGATAGGTCAAAAAGCCGGTGACTACACAGCAACAATAAGATATCATCTGAAGACCGCATAATAGGTTAAATAAACTATAAAAAATCATATTTTTCAAATACTTCAGCCAATAGTTTATAGCAACATATCATAAAAAATTTTATATTTTAATTTACAAAATATTAAATTGTGATTTTTACATTTTGACTTTTTTCCAAGGTAGCTTTATATACTTTCATCCAGAAATAGTATCGTGATATGTATTAACATGTAGCATGATAAACGAAAGGAAAGAAAGGTGGGAATAATGAAAATGATAGTAAAGATAAGATTGTTTTCAGCAGTAATAGTATCATTAATACTTATTTCCCTGTTAACAAACATCTTTTTCTTGGGGCCCATGATAATGATTGGTAAGGCTGATCCTGGAAATAGAGGCAATGTCTGGTATAATTCAACAACTTTGAATGTAACTGTACTAGAAATACCCCCAAGGATTAACTGGTATGATTTTCAGTACAATCAATCTGGCACTTGGATTTCCAAGCGTAACGCTCAGATTGATGTAAATAATAGTGCGGAGTATAGATTTATAGTGAATATTAGTAGTGATCAAGGTTGGGATGATATCCAGTATGTAAATATCACGGCATGTTATGATCATGGTAGTGAGGCCAGTACATATAACCAAACATTGGGTGGTAACCAGAATCTGAAACTCCAATATAAGAACACTACCGGAACTGCTATTTGGAAATTGATGTGGCCCACTGGTGGCGAGGTAAAAGAGGGAAAATATTCTGAGACAGTGGGTTTTGATAAATATGGTAGTCCTGGGCATACTGAGTGCCGTAATATGACATTTTCGTTTATCCCAGGTTATCAATTTAGATATGCTCCGGGCGATGGTAGTTGGGACAATACTCGCAATGCTACAAATAATCATTGGTCATGGAACTTCATGATAACAGTTACGGATAGTGGAGAGGGTGCTCCAGAACCAAAAACAGTTTGGATACATGATGAATTCGGAGTTTACTCATATAGTCAGATAGTTAGTTCAGGATGGCCAACTATCATTGGAAATCCAGGTGATAATGCGACGGCTACAAGCAACATAACAGTTGTTACGCGTTCCAATGGTAATTATTCTTTTTCTGCAGATGTAGGTAATTTAACTCATAAAACATTTCCTGGTGCAAGCATATCAAGGGATAAAGTATGGGTGCGTGGCGGTGATTTAGCGACTCTTACTAATTTCACTGCTATTAGTGGCGTTATTTACTTCTACGGCTCTGCCGTGACTTTTCATCATGCAGAAGACAACGGTACAGGTGTAATAACCAACGATGTAGAATATAAATGTAATATTCCAATAGGCCAAATGGCCGGTGACTATACTGCTCCAATAAGATATCATCTGACTACAACCCAATAATACAAAAATCCTCTTTTTCTCTTTTTTTATAATAAAAATCTATTTGAGATAATATCACCTTTTATTCAAACTCGTTCTTATTTAATTAATATTCTTGATGGTATCATTTAAAAGAAAAACTTTAATATACTAATAAAGATAAGAAGTATGGATGGGTTATTAAATAGTTTCAATTTAATACAGGAGAGAGGTGAGTTGGGATGAGAGCCAAAAAAATTATAATTGCTTTTTTAATACTTGTGTCATGTTTATTTTCATTTTTATCGACCGTTATTGCCACCGACAATGTAGCTATAGATATAAGCATGTTGCAAGGTGAAAAGCAAACACGTTTTAACAGGCCAGTAATTGTTGCAGGCGTCTGGCATTATGTAAATATCACAACAGATCAGAATATGGATGAATTTACAATTAGACTCTATAAAGGAGTTACGTTGCCTACTGGAAACAAAAATGAAACTAACTACTATGAATGGAAATATGATAAAAATAATGCAACAGTCTGGAACGATATAAGTGGGTATGGTGTAGATTATATAAAACGCGATTATTGTGTTAAAAATGGCGATACATACAGTTTTTGTGTGGGGGTAAAAGATACACTACCAAACATCGCAGGTTATTGTGAAAACTGGACTATGGAAGTGTATAACAATGGAAATAAATTGCATTCTGAAGGTGTTGTTATAGAAACACCAGAGGTCGGATATTCGCAATACCACATACCAGGATACATCAATTTTTATGTAGATCCTTTTACAAAGATGGATGCTTCAGGTAACGATTTTTTTAAAATCGGGAATAAAGGAAACATACCATTATATGTAAATATAGATAGTACTAGATATAGTAACATTGAAATTTCTGATTTAAACAAAAAATTTCTGCCAGGTGAAAATAGAACTCTTTATGTAACTCTGCACTCTGAGTCTTGGCCACCAGGAATTAAAGAAAAGAATGTAGAATTGAATGCTTCGTGTCCCAAATCTTATTTCGTAGAGACAAATGCAACTATTGCTTTTCAAAATTCATTTGTGATAGACGTACCTCAGTTAAAAATATACGTTGGGCATAGCAACTACGAGATAATTGAAATTGGGGATACAGGTATAATCTTACAGTATGTAAAAAAATTAGACATGTCTGAAGGAGAAATAAAAGATATCAACGCATATGTTTCCGGTAACGGAGCAGTATCTTTAGACGTATCGACAGATAAAGAAAATGTAATTTTGCTGAAATTATTTGATGGTAGCACTGAAACAAGCTCTCCTATTTCTTTTACCTCGACAAGTAATTCAGAACGTACAATAACTGTTAAAATTGAAGCTATCAGTGAAGGTAAAACAGGAGAAATAAGATACAATTTAACCACGGGTGGAAAAACTTATAACTATACTACTCAAATAACCATTGGACCGCCAGCATCGCATGAGACAGGGACCTCTGTAAGCTCTGTTTCAATCGTTCAAATCATTGTAATAATATTGGTTCTTCTTGTTGTAATGTATATGGTTTTATCCTACGTTAGGCACAGACGGAGGTAAAATAAATAAAATGAAAAACACTCTTTTTTTCCTTCTAACAATATTTGTAGTATTGTTCCTATGCTCGACATTTTTTTCTATTAAGGCAAATGCAGGTCAGGCGGGTGTGGGAGTTATAAATGTTCCACCGAAATACGGCTATATCCGCGTTGAGCAACAAGATGATTTGATAAGAGTTTATCTAAATATTTCAGATTATAACTCATGGGGCGACATATACGAGGTTAGTGTTACACTCGACAATTACGGCACTGAGATATCTAAATTCATTTTCAAGCAATATAAGAGTGCAGATTCCTATGTTGAAATAAATGAATTCAACGAGACACCTGTAGATAAACATTTATTAGTAAAAGAAAAATGCTTTTACGAAAAATCCGACAAGACTGAAACAGTCGATGAAAGATGTGACATTGCAGTAAGATTCGTATTTAAGAAAACATTTTTTACAGGTATAAGTATTGTAATAAATGATAGAGTTGGATCGGCCCCGGCAGAAGCATACATATATTACAACACTGAAGAAACGATGAGAATCGGCAATAACATTGTTATTCCTTGGATAGGCGGTACAATAATAATCGATACACCAACATATCTTTTGGATTTGATAGCAATAACGATGGGATTAAGTGGTGTAATTTATTATTATAAACGAGGAATGGCAGGAAAAAGAAGAGTTGCCCATGAAAGAATATAACAATCGTTCTTGGCTTTTTACATATTTTTTATTCATATTTTTTTCAATATTTGTCTCTATTAAATTCGTATTCATTTTCTTCTTCAGAGCTGCCTATGAACCAAAATTCATATTTGAACTAACCCCATTTCATCTTTTGTCTGGAATAAACAATCTTCAGCTGCTACTTCTTTCACTTTTAGTAGTAATTTCCGATACGTATCTGCATGTCAAGGCCACCAAGCGAAGTTTAATTTACTCTTACCTACCGACATCTTTGATGTTATCTGGCCTTGGACTAACTATTATGTTTGGCGAAATGGATATATCTCATGTATATCACTATTTAATTTTTGGTTGTTTGCTGCTAGTTGTTCTTATAGATCAAAGGCATATTTTAGTGCTTATAGAAACTCCAGAACAAGAACCAGATTGGATAAAAATTAGAGATAAAAGACATATTGATGCTGGATTCAAACCCGCCCGTGCAGAAGCCTCAAGATATTATAAATCACCTCAGCCATATATCGCAGCAGATAAAACATTTGAACTTAAAGAATTATCCGAAAATTTTCTTAGGAAAATGCAAGTCATGCTAGAAGAACTTGAAAGAAAAACAATAAAACTTGAAAAATTGGAGAAAGAAAGTGAAGAGAAGCGAATAAATATTCTCGAATATGAGATATTGTTTACAGATCGTTTAATTTCTTATTTTGAATCAAAAGAAAGATTTGATTTTGGAAATAAAGATATTGCCAAAAAATCATCCTCTGCTGATCAAATTTTTATTGGAGATAGAATTAAGGACAATCTGATTATTGATGAAATTACAGATTGTGCTGTTGTCATACAGAGAGGTATTTTAAAACAGATCAACAAATCCTTTGCAGATTTTCTCGGTTATGAAATTAACGAGATTGTTGACAAGAGTTTTTTTGTTTTTGTTGCTCCTGACAACCTCAATGATGTTAAAAAATACTATTTGAATAAATTAAAAGGCGTTGCTTCTACCTCTTATAAAACTGTATTTTTGACAAAAGATAATAATGAGTTGTTCGTTGAAATTACTGCTAAACCAACAATCTATAAAGGTGAAGCGGCGGAAATTCTTGTTGTCAAAGAAGCGAAAAATAAGTGAGTTAGATTTAATTGTAAAAACATTGCGCTACAGAAGTAAAAGTATAAATACAGGGTTATGGTTGTTATATAAAGGTTGGCCTATATACAAACTATATAGGAGGGGTATAAATAAAGTTAAAGATGGGAAAAGGTGAGGATGTACAAGTAGATTCTGAAACAAAGGAAGAAAAAACGTCCGAACCTGCTGCAACTCAAAAAGTTGATAATACAAATTCTAAAGGATCCACAGATACAAAAAAAGATGTGGATAGTCTTAGAAAGATCATAAAACTTGGATCAACAGAAGAAACAACAAAGGAGAATCAAAAGTCAACTGATTCAAGTGATATTGCCCACTTAGATGATTCGTTAAAATCTTCAGATATGACTTCTAGAGAATCTTTGGAACAGAGACGTGCGATACTTCAAAGTATAAAAGATTTTGATTTTCAAATTAAGAAAGGTCAGGAAGACGTAAATGCTATCAATCAAAGGTTAGAATCGATATCCAAGGATCTAGATGACCTTGTTAGCTTATATGAAATTGTATCAGAACAAATGAATCCCTTTGTTGGACTTTCAAAGGTTACTAAAAAGAGGCTGGACTCGTTGGAGAATTTTACCAAAGAAATTGATGCTCTAAAGACGAGGATGGGAGATTTGGAATCGTTCGCTGGACGTCCGGGTATGAAAGTAGAGGATTTCAAAGGTGAACAGAGCATAAACATAAATAATATGGGTGAAGAACTAACAGATGTAGATTTGGATAAAATAATAGAGAGATCTTTTAAAGAGTTAACAGCAGAAGCGAATATAGATATATTGATAAATGAATTTGTAGAAAGTTTAAAAAATGTAAATAGGTGAGGGGAATATGGGAGATAAAGAGGGCGATAGCGAAAATAAGACTTTAGATGAATTTGAATTAGGAAATGAGCTGTCTGTCCTAGTTGAAAGTAAAATTATTCCTAAAAGAATTGCAGAGAAACTGGAACAAAAATTAAAAGATAGTCAGGTAAAAATCAGTAAAAAACAACTTAACATGTTAGCAGAGAAAATACAAAATATCATACGTACCTATTCCAAATTTGATAAATCTGAAAAAGAAGAGACACCAAAGACAGGAACTATAGAAAAAAAGCCAGATATGAATATGAAGATGCTTTCTGATACAATAGGAAAATTGCATGATAGGTTAAATAATATAGAAAGCGGCGTAGTAAATAAGACAGATAAAACGTCCTCTCCTAGAATTGTTAAAACAGAAGACATACAGGTTCCTGAGAGCATCTCGGGCCCTGTTCATGAGTGGAAACTTGATCCTCTAACAAAAATTCCCAGTGACCCGGAAAGCGTTATTGTTTTGATGAAGTGGCTCCAGTTTCTTATTGACAAATGTGGACGGTCCAACCTTCCAGACATACTAGATTATTATGTTGATATAGATTGGATTTCTCAAGATGCTAAAATAGATTTAATTGATTATTCCAATGGCATAACTGATGAAGGTACTAAAGCAGAAAATATCGCTAGACGAAAGGCAACTGATTTACCCGCTAGAGACCATATACAGTCTTTGCTCTTTATACAGAAACTTAAGGGAAGACAGTTTGACAAGCATTTCTTGGAGAGAATTGATGGAGAAATATCCAGATTGAATAGAAAGCTGGATAACTATCGGTTGAAATAAAAATACAAATTAATTAGGTTAACAAATAATTCCTATTAAATAAATAGAGGGGATGATATTAAAGAATTTAATTTATACTTAATTTGGAGGTAATGTAGGGATGGGTTTCTCACTAACAGCAGCTGCTGTTGTTATCGGCTTAGCAGTGTTGATAGCTACGGAAATTATCATAGGGGCCTTCTCCCCAATGGTTGAGAATATCAATGAATCATATGGCGATATGAAAAACAGAATTGTTGACCAAGTTCAGACTGGCATAAATATAACTAATGTTGCTACTACTATAAATGGTGCAAACCACAACATAAGTATAACTGTAGAAAACACTGGGAGTGTTGTTCTGAATACAAGTTATTTTAATATTCTAGTAAATGGAACTGACAGACAATTTGTTTGTTCAAGATCTTACATTTATCTTAAAAACGTCGTCTATTTCAATGTAACTGCTCTTGAGGGGAACGCGGGGCCAAGAAGGTTAAAAGTTGTTACAGAGAATGGCGTAGCCGATTATTATGAGTACACGCTTTAATGAATAAAATTTGGTGAAAAAATGGGATTTAGCTTAACAGGGGCAACTGTAATATTCTTCATCTTGTCATTAATTGTAGCTGGTGCTGCGTCGGGTGTATTTTTAACCGTATCAAACAATGTCAATGAAAGCCTCTCCCATCGAGGAGACAAAATTAGAGAGCAAATAGATACAGAATTTATGATTATTAATGACAACGAAAATATTCCAAATAGTGGTGGATACTACAATTTTTATCTAAAAAACATTGGTAATAATAAATTAGTTACAACAAATGAAACATTTCAATTGTTTGTAGATGGAGAGCTTATATCTAAATCTAATTATTATTTCTCGACCGACCATATTCAACCTGCAGAAGTTACTACGATTTATGTGGCTACCGGCATAATATCATCTGGCGAGCATACATTGAAAGTTATTGACCCCATGGCCGTTGATGATAAATTTACATTCACTATATAATATCTTACAAATAAAGAGTAAAATTGGAGTATAAAAGCTCCGATTTAGAGGTAATATAAGGATGGGAGTCTCGTTATCAGCTACAGCCGCCGTCATCGGCGTTTCAATTCTAATAATAATGCAAATATTTACAACTAGTATACCATTAAAAGTCTCACAAATTAATGATGCTTATTCCGAGATGAAAAACCGAGCGGTAGAACAACGTCAAACTGATATTTCTATTAAAAACATCACAGATGTCGGGTGGTGGGATACAGACTGGAATTACAGAAAAATGATTATTATTGATCATACACAGATACGAGCAGACCAAACTGATTTTCCCGTGTTAATCCACAGAAGTTCTGATGTGAATTTATCGGCCCATGCACAAAGTGATGGTGACGACATTGTCTTCGTAAGTGACGATAACAAAGTTAAATTCAATCACGAGATAGAAGAATACAATAGTATAAATGGTGAACTGACAGCATGGGTTGAAATTCCAACTATTTCAGCAAATAAAGATACTGTATTGTATATGTATTACGGTAACCCTGGCTGCAATAGCCAACAAAATATACTAAGCACATGGGATTCAAGCTTTAGAATGGTGCAACATCTAAATGAGAGCTCAGGTATACTCTATGATTCGACATCCTACAGCAATGAGGGGATAAACAATGGGGCGGTGTACAACGCCTCGAGTAAGATTGACGGTGGATATGATTTTGATGGAAGCAATTACATCATAAGTAAGGATGATGGCAGTCTAGATATAACCAATCAGATAACGCTTGAGGGGTGGGTTAAGGATCCACCTGTTTCCAACTCAAATAAACAAAATAGTAGTGTTAGAATTCTTGATAAAAAATCTTTACCCAACATAAATGAAGAGTGGCCAGCTATAATTAATTTCAAAGCACCAGGAAATGGTTTGGGATTTGTCGGTGAAGATTACGCAAAGGAATATAATTGGTCAAATTTCTGGAAATTTTTTGACACATATTCAAAATGGCACATGGACTGTTATAGAACGCCAGAGGACAACTGGGTTAATGTCACAAATCGTCTTATAATTAGTAATAACAAATCAGCAGAAAACGGTAATCTGAAGACAAACTTAGAATTTACAGCACCATACAGAGGAAATTACAACATAAGTTTTACGATAGATAGGCCATTACAGAGTTATTACAATGATTCGATACACAGCACATATTATTTGAATTACACCAGTGATCAAAACGAAACCTACCATGCATTTTTTAATTTTTCAGATATTCGTGCTGTTGGGTTATTTACAATCACACCAGAAGTCGTTAACGATAAATTCAAACTCTCAGTAAGACGGGATAACGTGCCTGCTGGTTTTCATGTTAGCATTGACCCAACGTTTGGAGGTACAACTGGCGCTGGTTCTACAACAAGCATTGCAGGAATAATCGGTAGTGGATATTTCAAGATGGGGAACAACAGCGGTGTTGCAACAAGAATAACTGCATATATTGCGACTACTGTTGCCGGGCAAAAATCTAAGTGTGCTTTATATGATGGTTCTGGGAATTACGTGACCAACAGCCAGACTGAAGAAATAACACATGCTGCAATAACTGCAGCTCATTGGCAGACATACAATATTTCTGCACCACGTCCAGTTCTCAGGGCGGGTCAGTATTATTATATTGTTTGTTGGGCTGATGCAAATACTAATTTATATTATCAGACATCTGGTGGGCTTGGCGTATATACGAAAACACAAGCGTATGTTGCTAATTTTCCTGCAACAGCATCATATTTTACTGGTTTGACTGTAGTGGATGCAGATGCAAAGGCAGACATCTATTGCAATTATACAATCAATGAAAATCTTTCGCAATATCCTGTCTATCCGACAAACAACTCCGTTTTCCGTCAAATCTCAGCAGGTTCATTTAATGTTCCACTTCAGATGGGATTTTATTCTGGCCGCGGCCGAAAGATGAATGTAACCTTGCAAACGAATGCAAGCGGTGCTTGGACAACATTCAACACAAGCACGAACATAAACAACGGAACATTCACCTACAGAGGAACCAGTTGGATCAATGCCTTTAACAAAAAATATTGGTTCAAAGTAATCCTCAATGATGGCATGGGCCTGTGGAACAACAAGACCTATAATTTTACAACTGCACAGGGTTATCCTGTGCAGAATGACATTGCATGGGCACCGCCATTGAAAAGTTCAGTACCAAATACGGATTTGACAGCTTATAACGATGGTCGCAAAATAGTCCGTGGTTCTGATGGAACGCTATATACTGTTTATAGGTACAGGCTGGCGGGTGGAACAACCACAACCGGATGGACAAATATCAGATTTGCAAAATCTACAAACAATGGCGTTTCCTGGACTTATAAAGATATCACAACAGATACAACCTATGCTCAAAACTACCCATCCATTGCAATAAACAGCACAGGAGGATTGCACATAGTATGGG
>Ga0209777_10001745_pt1 | contig 30330 bp, 19 predicted proteins | sample FrelakmetHBP12HB_FD_187147 | JGI IMG/M metagenome (GOLD analysis project Ga0209777, IMG submission 187147) | Freshwater lake sediment microbial communities from the University of Notre Dame, USA, for methane emissions studies -HBP12 HB (SPAdes)... | ecosystem: Environmental > Aquatic >... | reverse complement strand
GACATTGCCGGCCGCGCCTGGCAACCTGTCGGGTGCCGCGTACCGGACCGGCTCTTCGATTGCGTTTGACGGCTGTGACACAATCTGGTGCATGAAGGGCGGGTGGAATGAGTTTGCCGCCTATAGCGTTCTGGGCCGAGCCTGGACAACCAAGGAGCCCATGCCCCGAACCGCTCCGCCCGGAACCAAGAAGACCTGGACCGGGTCCGGGTCGAAGATTGCGTGCAAAGGACGCAAGGTCTATGCGCTGAAGGGCAACAACACGTGTGAGTTCTGGAGCTATCGGGCCGACTCCGGCCGCTGGTCGGTGCAACAGCCTATCCCGTTGACATCCCGCAAAGTGAAGGCCGGCGGAGCGCTGGTCGCTGCTACGAACGCGCTCTACGCGCTCAAAGGTAATGGCACTCTGGAGTTCTACTGTTTCCTGGGTGATGCCGACACCGGGCTTCTTGACAAACCGGGCGGCATAACCGGACAGCAGAACCTGCTCGGCCTGCACTCCGAACTGGCGGTCTCGCCCAATCCATTTGCTGCGTTGGCGACGGTCCGCTACGTACTGCCCCGGGCAGGCAACGCCAGTCTGAAACTCTACGACGTCACCGGCCGGCAGGCGCGGGTACTCGCGAGCGGCTTCTACCCGGCCGGGACATACCGGCTCAATATCACGCGCGACCAGACCCATCTTGCGGCCGGTATCTATCTCCTGGAACTGAGAGCCGGCGAAATCCGGTTGACTCGGAAGCTGGTTCTGCAGTGAGCATCCGATCTTCCTGAGATGCAATTCATCGTTGCGGTTCTGACCGTCCTGGTCTCGACCGGCGCTGCGCCTTTGACCGATTCAGCCGCTGACGTCGGGTTCTGCCGGGTCGATTTGCCCGGTGCCCTGGTTCAACCGGGCGTCTCGTTCAACCCCGTCGGCCATGTCCGAAACGTCGGCCCGGATAGCACGGCCTGCTTCGCCTGTTCCTGTCACGTCCGTGATGCGTCAGGCGGGCAACTCATCTACGCCGGCGCTGCCCTGGCCCCGGTCGCCGGCCTTGACAGTGTTGCGGTCAGCTTCAGCCCGGGCTGGATACCGCCTGAGGACGACCGGCTTTACCGGGTGGACATGGAGACATTTCTGCCGGGCGACTTGAATCCCCGCAACGACTCGACATTCAGTTGGTGCTCAGTCTTCCGGCTCCCGGAATCCATCGTCGTGCCGCTCAGCCAGTCCCTCGTGACTCTGGACGGCGTGATTGACCCGGCCGAATGGTGGGATGCTGCGAGCTTCGACCTGTCCAATATCCTGGGGCTGGGCGACTCTGGCCGCGCGTTCGGACCGGGCAGTGTCCGGCTTAGTATGAAGCATGACGCCGGTATCCTGTACCTGGCCTGCGACGCCCCTGTCATCTCGACTAGCGACACAGCTTTGCTCAGCCTGTCGTTCGACGACGACAATGACCGCGCCTGGGACCCGGACACTTCGGAAGGAAGCTTTCAGGTACGCCATGCCCTGGGCGCGCGGCCGGTAGACAGCATCTGGTTCCGGTCCATGCTGCCTGACTCGCATACGGTTCTGCGGCGCGCGAACGGAGCCCGAACCAAGGTCTCATTCACCGCCGGGCACTATCAGCAGGAAGTAAGAATCCCGCTCGGGCCGCATCCCTGTTCTCTGAACGTGAGCGCCGCCGGCGACACCTGTGGCTTCAGCGTATGCCTCACCCGGCGCGGACTGTTGCCCGGCTGCTGGCCGGCCGACTCGACGGCGTGGTCGCAACCGGCCCGGTTCGGCCGACTCATCTTCAGCTCCGACGCGCGGCCGCATCCGGACGCCGGAATCAGCCGCATCTGCGCGCCCTACGGTGTGCGCGACACGAATGAACCGGTCCAGCCCTGCGTCATCCTCCGGAATTTCGGCCCGACCCCGACCGCATTCGATGCCTGGTTCCGGATTTTCGACGCCGCGTCCGAGGAAGTCTATGCCGGCGCCGCTCATCTGACAATTCCGGCTCAAGACTCGCTCTCCTGGCATTTCCCGGAGTGGCCGATGCCGCATGCGGCGGATGAATACATGACGCGATGCTCATTGTCGTGCGCCGGTGATTCAAACCCCAGCGACAACCTCCGAACCGGCGCGTTCTCGATTGTGGCCGGATTCTCGGATACCGGCTGGAAGCTCCTTGCCGCGCTCCCGCCCGGTGAGCGAAAGCGCGGCGTGAAGCATGGCGCGGGAATTGCGGCCTTCCAGCGCGGCGACACAGACGGCGTCTATGCCCTGAAAGGCAACCGCACCAGCGAATTCTACGAGTACAGCGCCGTCACGAACCGCTGGACCGAAGCCGGCGGATTTCCCGGAATCGTGAAGAAAGGCAGTTGTCTGGCGGCCGATGGCGACCAGTGCTACGCGGTCCGGGGCGGCAACAGCCTGGAATTCTGGGAATTTTCACCGCGGTCGGCATCCGACCCCCGCCCCCTGGCCCCTGACCCTCGATCCCAAACCCGCTCCCTGCTCCCTGCTCCGGGTTGGGTTCGCCTCAATGACGTACCGCCCGGCACGCGACGGGTCCGGGACGGGGCCGGGCTGGTCCCGGTCCGCTACCGCGACACAACCCGACTCTACCTGCTCAAAGCCTCGAGCACCCGCGAGTTCTACCGATTCAACACTGTGGCGCAAATCTGGGATTCCCGCGCGGCAGCGCCGCCCGGTGCTTCCGGAAAGACTTTCAAGCTCGGTTCGTCTCTCGCCACCGATGGCGCGACGACAATCTGGGCCATCAAGGGATTTCAGAATGAGCTGTTTGCCTACGATGTGGCCGGCGACTCTTGGACTTCCGCGGCGCCCCTTCCGCTTGAAAACCGCTGGGGCGGGCGCGTCAAGGCCAAAGACGGGTGCAGCATTGCGTGGTTCCGGCCCGCGACTGACACTGCCCCCGGCTATCTATACGCCTTGAAAGGCAACAAAACCCCTGAGTTCTGGCGCTACTCGGCGAAGCTCGACACCTGGGTTCAACTGAACGACATTCCGCACAGCACGAGCAAGATGGTTCGCGGCGGTGGCCGGCTGACTCCGGGCCGGGACAAGCTGTTCGCCTTGAAAGGCAACAATACGCTGGAATTCTACGCCTATCGGCCGGGATTCCCTGTTCCCTGTCCCCTGCTCCCGCCCGCCTGCTCCCAACTCCCGGCTCCCGACTCCCTGCTCCCTCCTCAGTTCTCTCTCCGGGTCGAACCCAATCCTTTCATCGGCCTGCCCGCGATAGGTTTCTCGCTGCCCGCCGCAGCCAGGCTCACGCTGCGGTTGTACGATGCATCCGGCCGGGTTGTGGCGCGAATCGCGGATGGCTGCTATGCACCCGGTACGCACACGGTTCGGCTTCCGTCCTCAGTCAGCCGTCAGCCGCCAGCCGTTGGCCGTCTTCCGCGCGGCGTCTACCTGCTCCGGGTCGAAACCGACGACTTCACCACTACCCGCAAGCTCATCGCCGAGTAGCCGGCCTGACTCGCAGCGCGCGCTACTTCACCTCGAGCTTCTGCGCCGCGCGCAGATCACCGATCAGTTGAGCCGGCGCGGTCGAGCACCCAGACTAGTGAAACAGCTTCATGCGCACGCCGACCCGGGCACCGAAATAGGAAATCAGCGAGAAACTGGCCGTCTGGCCGTCGCCGTTGACCTTTGGGCCGAGGAACGGCAAGTTAGCTGCAAGCCGGCCGAAGACATGCCGACTCTCAAACGACAATCCGACCCTTGGCCCCAGCGCCAAGCTTTCGGGCACGGTCTGTTACGTCCATCCAGGAAATCCGGAGCCGGCCCCGGATTTCCCGTTTATGGTCTTGTGTCTATTGCCGGGGTCCTACGGCCGCTGCGCCAGGATGCCGATGGAGATGCCGAGCAGGAAACGCTGAAGCCGGATGACCTTGAGCCCGGCCCGCTCGCACAGGGCGACGAGGTTCCGGCCCCTGAGCGCCTCTTCGCGGATTCCCTGCGCGGCGTTGAACAGCTTGAGCAGGGGCCAGAAGAAACTGCGCCTGGGCACGATTACCAAGACATGGCCGCCCGGATTGAGCAGGGAAGCGTGCTTGCGCACGACCGCTTCCAGCGCATCGCCCAGGAAGTGCTCGATGAGGCCGATGCTGAATACGAGGTCGAACCGCTGTTCGGTCTCCCAGGTGAGCAGGTCCGCATGTACTACCCGGATGTTGCGGTCCCGGGCATTGTGGGTGGCCAGTTTGATTGCCTCGGCGCTGAAGTCGACCAGCAGCCCGGACGAAAACCCGTGCCGGTCGTACAACCCGCGCGACACCAGGCCCGTGCCGCACCCGAGTTCAGCCGAGGAAAGCCCGCGCAAGTTGATGCCGGCCATGAGTTGGGTGACCCATTCAACGTAGTGCTGCCGGTTTTGCAGCTCTTCTCGGCTCCTGGGCTTGACCCACGCCAGCAGGTCGCGCTTCCAGAGCCGGTCCCAGTCAGCCGCCGTCATCAACGCTCCGGATGGAATCGAGGTGCTGGAGCTTCGGGGCTCCGAGGTACTGAGTGCTACTGCGCCGCCGCGCTTTGCGCCGCGGCGGACCAACGAAAGACTTCCGGAATCTTCTGTATTCATCCGACTCCTTTCGTTCGCGGGTTAGACGCCGGGCAGGAAGGTTTCGCCGGAAGACTCGACCCCAAGGGAGAAAACAAATGTAGTCTGGCCGGTCCGTCAGGAATCCCGGCTCTGACGTTCCCTTGACTGATTCCAGAACCCTGATAGAATCGGGCAGAAGAGTGACAGCGAGGAAGTCGAAAGTCAATGGTCAAAAGTCAAAGGTGAGAACTCGAGAGGAGGAGTCAGGATGAAGAGACTTGTGCTTTGTCTTACGTTAGCCACGGCGATTGCCGCGGCCGCAGATATCGAAGCAATGACCGACCAGGCCGCGTGGCTGTTCTTCAACCGCCACCTGGGCGCGAACTACCTTGATTCGGCCACGAACCTACTCCAGGGCCTGCGCCAGGATAACCCAGACAATGAGCGCATCGCCTATCTCTGGTCGCGCCTGCACATTACGCTGGGCGACAAGGCGACGACGAAGTCCGCGAAGATGGAGCTTTTCACCCGGGCCCAGGCCGTCGCGGAATCACTCATCAAGATGGACGACGGCAACGCGGATGCCCATTGCTGGTGGGCCGTGGCGCGGGGCCGGGTCGGCCAGACCCGGGGCGTGATGAACTCGCTGTTCATGGTGCCGGAACTGAAACGCGAGTTGAACCGCGCGCTCGAGCTTGACCCGAACAACCGGACGGCGTATGACGTCTATGGCGTGATGTACTACGAGTTGCCCGGCATCGCGGGCGGCGACCTGAACAAGTCCGAGGACTACCTGAAGAAGGGCATTGATATCGCGCCGAACTACACCCTGCTGCGGCTGGACCTGGCCAGGGTCTACATGCGCGAGAAACGCTGGGACGACGCGCGCGAGCAGTTGAATGCGCTGCTGACGACCGAGGAACCCGACCCGCCGGCTGACTTCTATGAGGATGACCAGCGGGACGCACAAAACCTCTTGCAGCAGTTGCCTGAGGAGTGAGCCGAAGCGGGGATTTCGAGTAGCAGTATGCCGAAGTCCCGTATTTCGGTGCTTCGGTATTTCGGTACTTAGCTGTTTCGGTGCTTGGACTTCTTGGCGTTCTTGGCGTCTTGGCGGTCGGTCCGCCTTTCGGGCCCGGTCTCGATGTCAATGTACTCGATTGACAGGTCCTGACCCGAGACGATCTCGGCCCCGGCCCGGCACGTGCAGGTCGGGTTCAGGTCCTTGATTTCGACCCGGCATTTCGGGCATACGACTTTCACCGGCACCGTCTCGATTTCCAGCTTTGCATTCGCGGCCAGCGTCCCTTTCCGGATGGTTTCGAAGTAGAACTGCATGCACTCAGGCACAATGCTCATTCCCTCCCCGATTCTCAGCTTGATGCGATTGATTGCGACCGCATGTTGCTTCCGCGCCTCAGCGATTGACTGGTTCAGAACGCTGTCCGTGATGGCAAGCTCGTGCATGCTGAGAGCAGGGTTCAGGGGTTCGAGGGACTGAGCTTCAGCCCCCTGTTTCCCTGGTTGCCTGGTTCATTGGTTGTCTGGTTGATTGACTGCTCCACCTCGTCCAGACCCCGTCCAATCCAGACCGGCATCGAGTCCCTGGGATTGTATGCCCGCCAGCGGTCGAGCACGGAGTGCGCCGCCGGGAAGCCCTTGTACCGGGCATACCCGGCATATATCGTATCAAAGACCGTCACGATGTTCTTCTGTGACACGCGCGTCGCCAGGGACGAAATCAACCCGGTTGCGCCCGCGAAATCGCCCTGCAACTGGCTCAGGAACGAACGCTGGAACACGAGATGCTGCAGCGTCGGCGCATCGGTCACGGTCATGCGCAGTGAATCCAGGTAGGCAAGTGCGGCCGGAAAGTCGCCGGCCAGGTATGAGAACCGGTATAACCCCTCATACAGCGGCATGCGCTGCTCCGGGTTGAAGTCCATCTGCGCGATGTGCCGCAGGGTCGCCCGGGCCCGGTCATACTGTCCGGACGGGCCATAGTACTGGTCGGCCAGCTTGACCCCGGCCAGTAGGAAATTCGTGAACATCCCCCGCGAGTTCTCGTCTTTCCGGACTCGTTTGTCGGACATGCTCCTCAGGACATAGATGCTGTCCAGCAGTTTGGCGGTCTTCGGACCGTCAAGAGCCCGCTCCCTGGGCTCGGCCGGCCCGGGCCGGTTGACTACCCGCTGAACCAGCCCCTCCATCGACAGATAGAGCGAGTCGCCTTTGCGCACGTCGTCCAGGTAGTCCTCCTGCACCGTGGTCGCGAAGTAAATCGGCCGTTGGCCATGGTAGTTCGCGACGACGTATTTCACGAACTCGGCCGACGGCATGCCGTAGTCACCGCGGTCCAACCACTTTGCGAACGACCGCCGTTCCTTGTCAACCGTATCCAGCCCGGCGCGCTGCGCCGCGAGCACCCGGTAGCGCGGCATTCGGTCGGTGAGCTCGATCTCGGCGATGGAAAAGCGCTGGTCATGGCACCACTTCCTGAACCGCGTCGAAGCGTCAAGAAAAGCCTGGGCCGATGACGCAGTCCGAGTCAAAGTATCGTACTCGGCGCGCGCGGCCTCGTACTCGTCCTCGTGCGCCGCGACTCCGACCAACCCCTCGCCGCGCGGGTCCGGGACCCGGATGTATTCCTTGCCCCAGCGCAGCTTCATGCCCGTGTTCGTGGCCAGCAGGTCCCGGATAACCAGGTCCTTGAACTGGAACGAGTTGTTCGGCATCGAATTGTAGCCGTCCACCGGCAGGCTGTCGAGCGCGGCCGCGCTGAACGAGAGCGGCGCGCCCCAGTCAATCATCTGCCGGACGTACCAATCGGTGTTGATGAGCGACAGGTTCGCCACCATCACCCCTCTGCCGGGTTTCGCCGGCCTCAGGAACCCGTCCGCATAGCCTGCAATCCGGGTCGGAACCATCTGCACGAACCAGAGCGGGAAGGTATCGTTGTCGCCGTTGGTGAACAGCACGCCGCCGTCGTCACAGCCCGCCAGCATGTCGTAACCGTACTCGGCCGGCACCCAGTCGCCGATCCGGCTCACCGCTCGGAAGTTGAACAGCATCGGCGCCATCACGAGCAGCAGCACGACGGCGACCGCGCCCCGGAAACCACCCTTGCCGTGCCTGGTCCGGGTCTTCAGCCAGAGGAGAAACGCGTGGACGCCCAGCCCGATGAACACGGCATAGAACACGAACGAGAACGCGAAGAAGTAGTCGCGCTCGCGCACCTCGACGAAGTGCATCCCCTCCCCCATCCCGTACATTGTGTTGCGCGGATCGCTGGGCGAGATCTTCAGGTTGAGATAGGTGAGCAACCCGAGCGACGACACGAGGAACGCGACCCCGATGAGCAGCAGGGTGCGCTTGTCGCGCCGCCACCGGTCCGCGATGCCGATAACGCCGAACGCCGTAACCAGCAGCCCGACCAGCGCCGGCAAGGGGTTGAACCGCTGGAACGGGAAGAACCAGTTCCGGGAATAGGCCACCATATCCAGGTTATCCGGCCCGGCCCACTGCCAGAGCAGGTACCGGACATAGAGCTTGATTTGCTCGAAGTAACCGGCCAGCAGCCCGAGTTGGGGATTCCGGTTCCGGAGATAGTCAATCTCCTCCATGAACATCGTCTTGCGCGGGTACAGTTTCATCGGGTCATATTGCTCGCGCTTCAGCACCGAGACGAAACTGCTCCAGTTCGACGGGTCGGCCTCGTTGATCAGCGGATGAGTCCGGGCCCGGACCATGAGGAAATACTGCACGGTTCCGGCCAGCAGTATCAGGAACAGCCCGAGCGTGACGTACCGGGCATCGAGCCGGTTGCGGGTCCTCAGCCAGATGAGGTAGCCGAGATAGGCCGCGATGAACCCGACCACCAATCCCCAGTTCGCGAGCCAGCGCTCGACCAGAGCCGAGGAAGGCGAAGCCAGGAACAGCACAAGGTCATCCACAATCAGGTCCCGGCCGGTGTGCGGGTCGAACCCGGCCAGGTACGCGACGGCCAGCATGCCGACCAGCGCCAGCAGACCCCACCACACCGAGGAAATCCGAAATCCGAAATCCGAAATCCGAAATCGGTTCCTCAGTTCGTTGGTTCCTTGTTTCGGGTTTCGAGCTTCGACATTTGAGTTTCGCTTTGGTGTGCGTTCCATCAGCCACACGCCCATGAACAGCAAGCCCAGCAGCACCACCGCGACCGCAAGCTTCAAAGGCAATGCCCGGCCCTGCATCGAGTCCATCGTCAGGATTACGAGGAATCCGCCGAAGAACTCAATCAGGCGCAAATCGAGCACCGACCGCCGCTCCACGACCAGCCAGAAGACCAGCAGAGCGAAAAGCGCCAGCATCGGCGTGAAGTGCACCCCGGCCGAAAGCAGAATCAGGAAGATTGACGCCAGGACCAGCCGGTTATCACGAATTCCCTGCTCCACCTTCTCGCGCCAGTTCACGGCCCAGAGCATCACCAGCAGCGCGACCATCGTCACCGGGCCATAGACCTCGGTTTCGACCGCATTATCCCAGACCGAGAACGCAAACCCGAGCGCCAGCGCGCCGCACAGGCCGGCGAAATGAGGAAGTCGGGCGAAAGCCGGGGTCGGCGGCCGGTGGTCGGGGGTCTGGTTTCCGGGCATCGAAGTGCCGGCCACCGGTCTCTGAACCCGGTTCCCCGACCTCTGGCCCTTAATCAGCTTCAGTATCAGCAGGTACGCGAGCGAGCAGGAAACTGCGCTGAACAGCGAGGTCAGGAATCCGATGCGCGCGGCCGGCTCGCGCGCAACGGGCAGCAGCGCAAACAACCGGCCCAGCAGCACGAACAGCGGCGTGCCGGGCGGATGGGGTATGCCCAGCGTGTAGGAGCAGGCAATCAACTCGCCGCAATCCCAGAACGATGCGGTGGGTGCGCTGGTGATGCGATACACGGCCAGGACGAAAAGGCCGATTGCGCCGGCGCTCAACCAGGTGAGCCGCGCCTCGCTCAGTTTGAACTTAGGACTTTGGACTTTGAACTTCCCTCCGAGATCTGTTCGCTGGTCTCTGGCTTCGAGTTTGGGACTCAGGATTTGCGTCTGAGCTCGTTGACTGTTCGCCGGTTTAGGATTTCGAGTTTCGGGTTTAGGATTTGCGTCTTCGCTTGTGGGGTCTAGCCTTCTTTGAGCAGTGCGGTGGTGAGGTACTGTTTGAGCTGGGACTGAGTCAGCCCGGATTCCATCTGCCCCTTGCTGGCAAAGGAAATCCTGCCGGATGTCTCGGATACGACCACCGAGACCGCGTCGGTCAGTGAAGCGATGCCCAGCCCGGCCCGGTGTCGCATCCCGAGCAGTTGTGTTCCTTCGCGCCCATCGCTCAGGGGCAGGGTGCAGCCGGCTGCGACAATCATGTCCCCGACGATGACGCAGGCGCCGTCGTGCAGCGGGGACGGCGGGGTGAAGATGGAAACGAGCAAGGGTGACGAGACCTTTGATTCGAGCGGCGAGCCGGTCTCGATGAAGTCCCGGAGCCCGATACTGCGCTCCAGCACAATCAGGCCGCCGATGCCCCGCTCCTTCATCTCCCCGACCGCCTCGACTACCTGCTCGATGACCACGGTCTCGGTCTCGGATTTCAGCAGGAAGCGCAAAGGCCGGAACCGGCCGAACCGGCCGAGCGCGTTGCGAATCTCGGGCTGAAACAGGATTACGAAGGCCACGACCCAGAACGCGCGCAGGGAGTCAACCAGCAGGCTCAGCGACTTGAACCCCAGCCAGCGCGCGCCGAGCGAGATGAAGAACAGCACCAGCAGGGCAATCAGCATCCTGAGCGCCCGGGTCCCTTTCAGGTACTTCAGAAAGTAGTAGACCACCAGGGCTACGAGCAGGACATCGATGATGTCCCGCCAGTTCGGCCGAAGAAAATCAAACGTCATGTTCGCCGTGACATCGGATAACCCGCTCCGCAATCATGACCGCCTGCTTCACCACATCCACGTCATGCACCCGAAGGATATTCGCACCGTTTGCGACCGCCAGCACCGATGCCGCGATTGTGCCGGACAGTCGCTCCCCGGCCGGCAGGTTGAGCGCGGCGCCGATGAACGACTTCCGCGATGGCCCGACCAGCAGCGGTTGGCCCAGAGACCTGAACTCGTCCAGCCGACGCAGAATCGTGAAGTTGTCTTCCACGCTCTTGCCAAATCCGATTCCCGGGTCCACGACGACCTGTTCCATCGCAATTCCGGCCAGCGCGGCCCGGCCGATGCACTCGGTCAGATAATCGAATATCTCGCTCATTAGGTCGTGGTACTTCGGGTTCCGCTGCATCGTGCGCGGCTTGCCCTTGATGTGCATCACCACGCACGCCGCGCCTGCGTTGGCAATCACACCGGCAAGTGCAGGGTCGAACCGCAAACCCGAAATGTCGTTTATCATGTCTGCGCCCTCGGCCAGGCAGGCTCGGGCGACCTCGGACTTGTAAGTGTCAACTGAAACAAAAGCGTTTGTCTGTTTGCGCAGAGGAATCAGAACCGGCAGCAGTCTGGCTAATTCCTGTTTCGCGTCGACCGGCTGTGCGCCGGGCCGCGTTGATTCCGCGCCGAGGTCAATGAAGTCCGCGCCGTCCGCGGCCAGTTTCAGGCCCTGCGCCAGCGCATCTTCCGGCGCGAGAAAACGGCCCCCGTCCGAGAACGAATCCGGGGTCACGTTCAGGATGCCCATCAGATAGGTACGCTCGGATAGGTCGAGCGCCACGTCTCTGACCTTGAGTATCCTTCGCCGGCTCTCAAACTGCCGGACCAGCCGGCGCAGGTCTTCGGACACGGCCCGCGCGGTTGGCGGCTGTTCGAGCAGGCGTTCGCAGATGCGCCCGAGTTGGCGGCGATTGGCGAACAGCACCACGCGGCTGCGCCGCCGCCGTCCGCGAATCACGTCCCGGTGCATCGCGCAATCCGCGCCCAGCGCCAGGGCGGTCTGCTTCAGGATATTGACCGTGCTGCACGGCAGGTCGTCGATGCTGACCGCGTAGGTCCTCTGCTTGGCCAGCAGGATCGGAATCGCAATCGGGTCGACCCCGACCCGTTCCAGTTCCGCCCGGCCGTCTTCCCGGGTCCCGAGCGACAGGATTCTCACGCAAGTTTATACGGGAATTTGCTGCCGGTGTCAAGAGCGCAACCGAAGTCCGCGATTGACTTGAGCCGGGAATCGCCTATCATCGTCACAAGGAGCGAAGTAATGAACAAGCTGTATCTTGCCTCTGGCCTGTTGACGTTCTGTTTCACGATTGCATTCGCGCAGGCTCCTCGCACCCGGCAGCCTGTGACCTGGACCGACAACGACCCTCATTCCCTGGGCTGGCTGAATGAGGACCCGTCCCGCATCGCGTGGATGATACGGGACAAGACCATCGCTCGGCCAACTGCGCTGCCTGACGCGGTGGACCATTCGGCCCACATGCCGCCGGTCGGCAGCCAGGGCTCGTCGCCTTCCTGTACGGCCTGGGCGCTCTGCTATTACTACAAGACCTATCAGGAATGGTTCGAACACGGTTGGTCGGTCCTCGACTCGACCCACCAGTTCAGCCCGGCGTTTGCCTACAACCAGGCCTGCCGTGGCGGCACGCTCGGCTCCTATGCCAGCGACATCATGAAGGTCATTGTCGACCAGGGGTGCGCCAACCTGCGCGACAGCCCGTTCAACGCCCTCGATTACACGACGTGGCCGTCTGAGACCGCCTACTATCACGCCCTGCCGTTCCGGGCCCAGACCGCCTGCTGGATTGACTGCCGCACCGACCCCGGCATCCTCGCGCTGAAAGCCCATCTCGCCGACGGCGACAACGCCGACCTCGGTTTCTATGTCTGGGGCAACTTCGACAACATCAACAACTACGACACCGTATACTGCGTCGCCGACAAGACCGGCAGTAACCGCGGCGGCCATCACGTCTGTATCCTTGGCTACGACGATGCCCGCGCTACGCATGACGGCCCAGGCGCGTTCCGCATCGTCAACTCCTGGGGCACCGGCTGGGGCGATCATGGCTATGCCTGGATTTCCTACGCCGCGGTGAAAGATGCCCAGCTCTCAGGCCAGTGGGTCTGTTACCTGACCGACCGCACGGCCTACTCGCCGACTATCACGGCCCGGTACCGCGCCACTCATGCCAAGCGCGAGTGGATAGGCCTCACAGCCGGCATCGGCTCAAGCTGGAGCAAGGAGTTCTACAACTGGCAGCTTGACGCCCAGGCAGGCCATCCCTTCCCGAGCCACGATATCATCCTCGACCTGTCAGACGGCACTCAGTACCTCGATGCCTGCGACACGAATCCCGTTTACGTCCGGTTGCAGGACAACAACGCCGATGGCGTCACCGGCACCATCGAGCACCTCTCCGCGTTCAGCAGCACCTGGGGCGAGTACTCGCGCGCCCGCGACAGCCTCGTGCCGATACCGGACGACGCCACGCCCGCAGTGCTCAGTCTCGCCCTGCCGGCTCAACCCGTGCACTGGCAATGCGCCCAGCACTTGCCGGCCCGCACCGGCTTCACCAGCCTTGCCGGCGACATGGACACCGCTGTCGCCCGCTGGTCCCGCGACTGCGGCTCGTCGGTCCTGGTTGCGCCGGTTATCGGCGACCTCGACAACGACGGCCGGCAGGAAGTCATCGCCTGTCCCCTGTACGGCCGGGTCATGGCGCTCCGGGGCGCAACCGGGGATACCATGTGGACCTTCAATGCGGCCGGCACCCTCGAAACCCCGCCCTGCCTTGCCGACATCGACGGCGACGGACGGCTTGAAGTCCTTGTCGCCGGATTCGGCTCATACCTCTCCGCCCTGAACGGGAGCAGCGGTTCGGTCAAGTGGCAGTACCCGCTCGGCGGGATGGGCGCGCTCGCGCCGTGCATCGCCGATGCCGACGGCGACGGCCGACCCGAGGTTGTGTTCAGCGCCGCCGGCAACCCCTGGGCCGTGTACGCCCTGAACGGCGAGGACGGCTCGCTCCTCTGGCAGCATCCGGTTTCCGGCGAAATCTTCGAGTCGGCGACGGCGGTCGGGGACGTCAATGGCGACGGCGAGCCCGAGGTCGTGTTCGGGTCAATGGACCACAACCTGTACATCCTGGCCGGCCTAGATGGCCGCGTAGTCGGCAGCTTCGACGCGGGCAATGAAATCTGGTACTCGCCCGTAATCGGCGACATTGACTCCGACGGTCGCATGGAAATCGTGTTCGGCGCCGGCTATCAGCTGTACGCCATCCAAGGGGCCGGTGACTCCTTGCTCTGGCAGAGCTACGTCGGCGGCTTTGGCAAGCCCTGGCCTGCGCTCGGCGACGTGGACGGCGATGGCCGACCCGAGGTCGTGACCGAACTCGGCGACTCAGTCCGCGCCTTCAACGCAGAAGACGGCTCCCCGCTCTGGACCTTCCCGGCACACGCGGAATTCTCCTCCCCGGAAATCGCCGACCTGGACGGCAACGGCCAACTCGAAGTGGTCTTCGGCACCGACGAGAGCAGCGTCTGCGCATTGAACGGGAGTGATGGTTCGCTCCTCTGGTCGTTTCCGACCAGCGGCATGGTCTCCGCACCCGCGCTGGGCGACCTTGACAACGACGGCCAGGTTGAGGTCGTGGCCGGCAGCTATGGGGGATGGCTCTATGCCCTTGATGGAAGTCTGAACGGAGCGAGTGAACTGCCAAGCGGTCATGAACCACTCCGGTTGAGTTTGACGCCCAACCCGGTCTCCGGCTCAGCCATCGTCCGGTACTCACTGCCTGCGTCATCCTCGGTTCGCATCGCGCTGTATGACTGTTCCGGTCGCCTGGTCCGCACGCTGGTGTCCGGGCGTGCCCGGCCCGGAGTCTCGATGTGCGGGTTGCGCGCCGCGGATTTTGCGCCGGGCGTCTACTTCTGCCGGCTCAACGCAGGCGGCTTCTGCGTGAGCCGGAAGCTGACGATTACCCGTTAGCCTGCCTCGGCAGTTGGCAGGAGGAGAGTCCGGCCCGTGTGGCGCTACGGCGCGCGTGCTCCAGTGATTCTGCATGCGGCATTCTGCAATCCGACTTCTGACTCCGTCCCACGCTCCATCTCAACCCTCTCTTCGGTGAGCTCTTGGGTGGATTCCGAGACCACGAAGCCCGAAACAGAAGGGGCGCGATCTCCCGCGCCCCTGATTCAGATTCCCTGTATGCTGTGTACTGCCTACTGTATGCTATCTCCTTCTATTCGATGACCACTTTTCGGACCAGATTTCGTCCGTTGCCGACCGCCCGCAGGAGATAGACTCCGCCGGCCAGTCCGGCACGGTCAAGGACAGCTCGCTGTCCGCTGGCGACCTGCACTGTTTGGACCAGTTTCCCAGTGATGTCATAAAGTCCGACCTGGGCCTCAGTCATGCCTTGCGGCAGGCTCACCAGAGCAACCCGGCCGAACGGGTTCGGCTGGACCTCCAGCGCATCCTCGACCCGCGCAGCGACTTTGTCCAGAAACTCGGATGTGCTGCCGGCCGGCGGAACGCCGTCAAGAAATGCCGAACCCGGGTCATAGGCCCAGAACTCGTTGGTCCGGTTGCCGCGCAGTGCCCAGGCCGTGCCGTCGCCGTAGCACAGCGCGCCTCCGCCTTTCACGGTCCGCCCGCTTGAGGAAGCCGTGAGCTCAAGCATCGGCACCCAGGTGTCGGAATCAATGAAATAGCCCCAGAATTCGTTGGTCCCGCCCTTGAGGCAGAAGATGACATGGTCCGTGCCGTAGTAGCAGAGACCGGTACCCTCTCTTGCCTTCTTCTTCCTGGTCCCCTCGCCGACCAGCGGCAGGGACTTGCGCGGCGCCCAGCTGTCATTCCCCGGGAAATAGGCATAGAATTCATTGTAGGTGCCTTTCAGACAATAGAACGTGCCCCCGGCGTTCACCAGGCAACTGCCGTCGCTCAGACCTTTGTTCAGCGGGCCGCCGGGCACGGTCTCGCGCGGAAACCACGAATCGCCGTTGACGTGAAATGCCCAGAATTCCCGGGTCTTGTTACCCTTCAGGGCATAGACATAGCTGTTGCTGCCGGTGTGGTAGAAGAGCATCGAGCTGCCGCCCTTAACCCTCTTGTAGTTCAGGCCGGGCGGCATATCGGGCTGCTGGAACCACCAGTCGACACGCGGGTCGTACTTCCAGAATTCCGTCGTATTGTTCGCTTTGAGGGCAAAGGCCGCGGTGTCGTACCGGTCATAGACCAGTCCGGCGCCCTTGTTGACCGCCTTCCTCTTCCCGGTGAGGAGCGAGTTGGGCAGCGAGTCCAACGCGTGCCAGGTGTCGCCGTCCGCCTCGTGAAAGCGGTAAAACTCCCGGGTATTGCCGCCCTTGAACGCCCAGACATAGCGCGATGAAGTCAGGTTGCCGTAGACCTGACCGTAGCACAGCGCGCCGCCGGACTTGACCAGCTTCGACTTGAGCCCGGACGGCACCGGCAGCATCTGGGTCCAGTACGGATACTGCGCCCACTGGCACAGGAAATTCGCCCGCACGGTGTCGTTGGCCGGGTTCATGTCGCCGCCGAGCGCGAGCGAGCAGGTAACGACGTAACTGCCCAGCGTGGGAATGAAGGCGTGGAACGACAGGACCTGGTTAGCGCCCGCGGCCAGGCCATAGACCGCCTGGGCGTCGAAATAGACCGGGCTGCCGCCGGACTGGGAAATCCGGAGATAGGCCATGAAATTCTCGGGCGAAGTCCCGTAGTTCTGAATTCGCGCCTGCGGGGTCACCGGGTAGGGTTTGACCGTGCCCTGCGGCGCGATGATGGAACTCACGCCGACGTCGTGTTCAAAGTACTTCAGAGTCAGGTAGTCCCACCGGTTGTCACCCCAGGAATAGCCGCCGACGTAGGTCACGCCCGGGGCCGCGATGCGCAGGGCAACGCCCTCGTCATCGTTGTGCTGGGGCACCGCGTCATAGCGGGCGGTCCAGACCACAGTGCCGGCCGCATCGTACTTGATGGACACGACGTCGTCGGCATGGCTGTTGCCCTCGCAGGTGCCCGTGATGTAAATGTTCCCGGCCGGGTCCAGCGCAATCGCGCGGGCGATGTCCGAACTGTTGTTCGCCGGGTCGTCGTAGGTCCTGACCCACAGGCGAGTCCCGGTCGGGTCATATTTCACCGTGGCATAGTCTTCGTAGTCGTTGCCGCAGGCGTAACCGGTGACATAGACATCACCCAAGGCATCGCAGACCAGCGCGAGCGCCGAATCAGCATCCTGGTTCCGGTCATAGCGTTTGACCCAGCTCAGGCTGCCGGTCGAACTGTATTTCACGGTCAGATAGTCAATGCTCGTGCCGGTACTCTCGCCGACCCCGGTCACAAGGACGTTGCCCGACGGGTCGAGACTGAGCGCGGAAAGGTACTCGTTTCCGTGCGCGGGAGAATCATAGCGCTGGGTCCAGAGCGTATCCCCGGTTGCCGCGTTGTACTTCACGGTCAGGTAGTCGAACTTAGGAGTCGCGCCGCCCCAGCTCGTGCCTGCAACATAGATTCCGGACGCGCCGTCGAACGCAATCCCGGCGGCTAGGTCCGTGCCGGTCACGCCGAACCGCGCGGCCCACTGGCGCGCGCCGGATGAGTTGTACTTCACGGTCAGGAAGTCCGCACCGGTCCCGGTTGATTCGCTGCTACCCGTGACATAGACGTTGCCCGCCGCATCAAGCACCAGAGCGCTTGCCCGGTCAATGCCCGTTCCCGGACCCGAATCGACTTGCTGCCACTGCACCGCGCCGGCCGAATTGTACTTCACGGTCAGGAAGTCCATTCCGGTCGCGGTTGATTCGCTGGTCCCGGTCACATAGACGTTTCCTGAGCCGTCAACCGCAATCGCGAACGCCGAATCCTCACCTGAACCGCCAGCCCGCCGGGTCCAGACCGTATCCCCGGCCGGGCTGTACTTGATGGTCAGGAAATCACTGCCCGTGCTCGTACCTGCGCTGTACCCGGTAACATAGACGTAGCCGGCCGCGTCTACCGCCATCGCAGTCACGACATCGGTCCCGCCGCCGTCATATCGCCCGACCCACGCCTGGGCCAGCAACAGCCCGGGCAGCAATAGAACTATCACGGAATTGCGAACTAACTTCTTCATCGTCTCCTCCTCGCTCACACGGTTTGAGGGGAACGCCCGCAGGAACTACTCCTGACGGATGCCCATCGCCAGAAGACATTATACCGTTGCCCCGCTCGCTAAGTCAAGCCATGAGTCAACCGAACAATCATCGCCGAGTGCAGGCAGGCACCGCGCTGGACGCTTGTCGGACCGGCGCTCTCTGCGCCGAGCCCGCCGGATTGACTTTCCCGGCATTGCCGCTATGATTGACGCGCGATGGATACTGAATACTTGAGCAAAATCCGCAACATCGGGATTGCCGCGCACATTGATGCGGGCAAGACCACGGTCACCGAGCGGATTCTGTTTTACACCGGCAAAATCCACCGGATGGGCGAGGTCCACGAGGGCTCGACCCAGATGGACTGGATGCCGCAGGAGCGCGAGCGCGGTATCACTATCACCGCGGCCGCGACCACCGTCATGTGGAAGGACTGCCGGATTAACATCATTGACACGCCGGGCCACGTTGACTTCACGATGGAGGTCGAGCGGTCCCTGAAGGTTCTGGACGGCGCGGTGATTGTCTTCTGCGGTGTGGGCGGGGTCGAACCCCAGTCCGAGACCGTCTGGCTCCAGGCCGACCGGTATCACGTGCCGCGCGTCGCCTTTGTCAACAAGATGGACCGGGTCGGCGCCGACTTCTTCCGGGTCATAGCGATGATGGACGAGAAATTCAAGATGAAGGCCCTGCCGATTCAGTTACCCATCGGCAGCGAGGAAGATTTCCGGGGCATGGTTGACGTTATCGAAAACAAGGCATATGTCTGGAACGGCGAGGAGCTTGGCGCGACGTACGAAGAGGTCGCGGTGCCGGAGAACCTGAAGGCGGACACCAAGAAGTACCATGACATCCTGGTTGACACGCTCACGCACTATGACGAACACCTGTTGACCAAGTATATGAACGGCGAGCCGCTGACGCCGGACGACGTTCGCGCGGCGCTGCGTCACGCGACGATTGGCTTGAAGACCGTGCCGGTTCTGTGCGGCACCGCGTTCAAGAACAAGGGCATCCAGATGATTCTCGACGCGGTCATTAACTACCTGCCCTCGCCGACCGAGGTCCCGCCGATTAAGGGCACGAATCCCAAGACCAACGCACAGGAAACCCGGCCCAACGATCCGCGCGGTAATTTCTCGGCCCTGGTGTTCAAGATTGCTACTGACCCGCACCGTGGATTTCTCGCATACATCCGGGTCTATTCCGGCAAGGTGAAGTCCGGCGACACGGTGTTGGTCGTGCCCCTGATGGATAAGGTGCGCATCGCCAAACTGCTCATCATGCACGCCAACGACAAGGAAGAAGTGGACATGCTGAAGGCCGGGGAAATCGGGGCTGCGGTGGGTCTCAAGGAAGTCCGCACCGGCTATACCCTGACCAACTTCCAGCACCCGATTGCCTTTGAGCCGATGACCTTCCCGGACCCGGTCGTGAACCTGGCGATTGAACCCAAGAGCAAGGCCGACGAGACCAAGCTGGGCGGCGCGTTGCAGGCCCTGGCGATTGAAGACCCGACTTTCAAGGTCAAGGTTGACGAAGAGACGAACCAGACGATTCTCTCGGGCATGGGTGAGCTGCACCTGGAAATCCTGGTTGACCGGCTGGGCCGGGAGTTCGGACTGGACTGCCACGTCGGCCGGCCCCAGGTCAGCTATCGCGAGACGATTACGTCCAGCGCCTCGGCCGAGGGCCGGTTCGTGCGCCAGTCCGGCGGCCGGGGTCACTTCGCGGTAGTGGACCTCAAGATCGAACCGAGCGAGAAGGGCAACACCATCCTGAACGAAATCCGGGAAGGCACGATTCCCAAGCAGTTCGTGCCCTACGTGAAGAAAGGCCTGGAGAAGAGCTTCGAGTCCGGCGTGCTCGGCGGGTATCCGATAACCAATGTACTGGTCCACATCACCGACGGTGCGTTCCACGAGGTTGATTCATCGGACATTGACTTCGAGGTCGCGGCCGAGATGGCATTCAAGGATGCCTTTGCCCGGGCGAATCCCGTGTTTCTTGAACCGGTGATGGAGCTTGAGGTCGTCACGGCTGAGACCTATCTCGGTGCGGTTATCTCGGACCTGATTTCCCGGCGCGGCCGGGTCCTGCACATGGAGCAGGTAAAAGGGCATAAGATTATCAAGGCGATGATTCCGCTGGCCACGACCTTCGGTTACACCACTTCGCTCCGTTCCCTGACCCAGGGTCGGGCGTTGAACTCGATGCAGTTTTCGCATTACGAGACCATTCCCGAAGAAGAGAAGCAGAAGGTGTTTCCGTTCCTCGTTAACGGCACTTGAGACGCATCCGCAGATTACGCAGATTACGCAGATTCCGCAGACTGGGTTCATGACGACGATTTGTGCGGTCTTTGAAATCTGTGGTTAAGGATACAAGAGGATAGTATGAACCCTTTGATTTTCCGGGAATACGATATTCGCGGCCTGGCTGATTCCGACCTGACCGACGAGGTCGTGAATCAAATCGGCCGGGCCTTTGGCACCTATGCTCAGCAACATGGCGTGCGCACCGTGATGATTGGCCGCGACGTCCGGCTTTCCTCCGAGCGCATCGCGCGCACCGCAATTGAGGCCATTCGCTCGACCGGGTGCGACGTCGTTGACCTCGGGCTCGTGCCGACCCCGGTCTTCTACTTCTCGTTCTTCCAGTTCGACATCTTCGCCGGCCTGATGATTACCGCCTCGCACAACCCGGCCGAGTTCAACGGGTTCAAGGTCGGGCTGGACAAGACCACGATCTACGGCGAAGAAATCCAGAATTTCCGCCGGCTCGCCGAGTCCGGCAAGTTCTTGTCCGGCAACGGCGAGCTTTCGCAGCTCAACCCGGTCCCGGACTACATCAAGTCGCTCCAGGCGCGCATCAAGTTCGAGCGGCACCTGAAAGTCGTCTTCGACCCGGGCAATGGCACGGCCGGCCCGCTCGCCGAGGAGCTGATGAGGGCATTTCCGGTCGAGCCGTACTTCATCAACCTCGAGCCCGACGGCCGGTTCCCGAATCACCTGCCGGACCCGACGATACCCAAATACATGAAAGACGTGACCAGCCTGGTGCAGGAACTCGACGCCGACCTCGGCATCGGCTACGACGGCGACGCGGACCGGGTCGGCGCGATTGACGACCAGGGTGACATGGTCTATGGCGACCGCCTGCTCGCGCTGTTTGCCGGCGAAATCCTCGCGCGCAAACCGGGTTCGACCATCGTGTTCGAGGTCAAGTGTTCGCAAGGCCTGGTTGACTACATCAAACAGCACGGCGGCAAACCGCTGATGTGGAAGACCGGGCACTCGCTGATCAAGGCCAAAATGAAAGAAGTGCACGCCGAAATCGCGGGCGAAATGTCCGGCCACCTGTTCTTCGCCGACGGGTATCTTGGCTACGACGACGCCATCTACGCTTCGCTCCGGCTGATGAAGCTCGTAGCGGATGCCGGCAAGTCGCTCTCCGAGTTGGCGGCGACCGTGCCCAGCTACTTCTCGACCCCGGAAATCCGGGTCGACTGCCCGGACCAGCTCAAGTTCCAGGTCGTCCGGTCGCTCCAGGACTTCTTCAAGAAGACGTACGAGGTGATTGACATTGACGGCGCCCGGGTCGTGTTTCCGGACGGCTGGGGTCTGGTCCGCGCATCGAACACCCAGCCGGTGCTGGTGCTCAGGTTCGAAGCCAGGACCCAGGCTCGGCTGGACGAAATCCGCAACCTGTTCTACGCGCAGTTGAAGCGGTTCCCGGAAGTGAAGCTGCCATCCGAGGCATGACGCCTCGCGACTGACGCCGGACCAATGCCCAGAAGTGCGCTGAAGCTCCTGCATTCGACTATCCGGCACTATCGCCTGCTCGAGCCGGGCGAGCCAGTCATCGTCGCGGTATCGGGCGGGGCTGACAGCCTGTGCCTGCTGAAAGCGCTCGGCGACTACAGTCGGAAGCAGCACCTGAACTATCGCCTGCTCGCGGTGCACGTTGACCCGGGCTTCCCGAACTGGCCCACGCAGCGCATCGAACGCCTGTTCCAGCGCCTGGGCGTGGAGCACGAGATAATCCGTGCCGACGTGCCCGAGCGCCTTGCTCACTACCGCGAGAACCCGTGCTATGTCTGTTCGCGCGAGCGGCGCAAGCAGTTGTTCGAACTCGCGCGCCGGCGCTCAATCCGCAAGATCGCCCTTGCCCACCATCTCGAAGACGTCAACGAGACCTATCTCTTGAACCTGCTCTACAGCGCCTCGGCCCGCACGTTCGTGCCGAGGCAGGAGTTCTTCGGCGGCAAAGTCGAGTTCATCCGCCCGCTGTATGCGTTCGACAAGCCGGCAATCGCGAAATATCTGCGAAGCCAGGGCCTGAGAGCGATTCGCACGCCATGCCCGTACGCAGTCCAGGGCCGCCGCGAGGAAGTCCGCCGCTTCCTCAATCGGCTGTATCAGCGCTATCCCCGCATCCGCCAGAACCTGTTCTCGGGCATTCGGAACATCAAGGCCGAATACCTTCCCTGAATCGAATCCAGCGATTACACGGATTTCACCGAGAATTCGGACCACCACCACAACGACACAACTAACGCGACGGGAGCGCACGGCAGAAGTCATTCCACGCCGTAACAAATCTGTTACGGCGGTTGACAAGTTTGTCAACGTGTACCGTCGCGACGCAACAGACGTATTTGCGAGACTTAGGACTCGATAGCTACACGACCTGACCGGTTTCGTCTCGGAATTGTGCGCAATACGGATATCGCGCCATCGCTGGTGCAACTCACAAGATGCTCAAAATTAACCAGATGGAGAACGTGGCGGTTCTTGCCTCGCACCTCAATCACTCGATTCTGCCAAATGCTACTGCTTAGTAGCATCGGAATCGTGCCGATTTTCGGCATAAACGATGAACGATGAACGAATTACACGAACTCGGGCGAAAAACGGGGTGCGCTCCCCCCAGTGCATCCCCCAGTGCTCCCCCCAGTGCTTGGGTGAGTGCCTCCCCCAGTGCTTCCCCGAGTACGTGGGTGAGCTCATCACCCAGTGCTTCCCTGAGTGCCTGGGGGAGCCCTACCCCCAGTGCATCCCCCAGTGCTTCACCCAGCTCATGGGTGAGCTACTGGGTGAGCTCATCACCCAGTTCATGGGTGAGTTCATGGGTGAGTGCTTCACCCAGCTCTGCACCGGGCGCTCTCCGCTAGCCGCCAACCGCTATCCGCGGCTCGGAATCAAATCCACAGATTGCGCAGGTTCCGCTGATTCCCCGAACAGACTACCACAGAGAGCACAGAGAAGCACAGAGACACGGAGCCGATTCCCGTCAGGGCAAGCGAAGCGGTCCTGCGAACGCAGTGATTCTGCGAGCGCAGCGATACTGCGCCTGATGCGCCCCTTGACAACCGGCGGCCCTGGGCTATGCTGAAGGGAAGTCAGAAGCACGAATTAGGAATTAAGAAAAGGAACTGTGCGGACCGAACCGGAAGACCTGAAGAAACGAACGAGACAATCTGCGCTTGGGTTCAAGGTCGCAAATTGCGACCTTGAACCGAGGTCAGAACGTCAAGCATCTGCCCTACGCCTTCACCGAACATGGGGCATGCTCGCAAGAAACCCGGTAAGCGACAACTCCAGATGGAGATTGACAAAGTGAGAGTGTTTCAGCAGCGATGCCTGTCGGAAGGAGTGCTCAGTGCCTAAACCCGCATCCTGGTTTGTTGAGATGACCGAAGGATACGAGCGCGACCCTGAGTTTCTGCTTCAAGACGCCAAGCTTGCCTTTGCCGAGCAGCTTGAGGAGTTGCTGGAGCGGCGGCATTTGAGCCGGGCCGACCTTGCCCGGAAGCTCGGGACCTCGCCCGCGTATGTAACTCGGATTCTGCGCTGGACTGCCAATCTGACCATTGAGAGCATGGCGAAGATCGCCCTGGCGCTTGATGCCCGCGTGTCGCTCGGAATAGTTGCGAAAGACGCGCCGCATCGGGCGCGGAGGGCCCCGGCTCGCATCCCCGTCGCGCGCCGCGTCGAGTCGCCGCGTGAGTTCGTCGTCTGCGACAAACCGGCGCGGCTTCGTTCAAAGAAATGACCTTCTTGCGAGATTTCATGATTCCTGATTCCGACTTCAGATTTGGTCCCGTGAGGAAGCGATGAGCGACGGTTGCTCCAATTCAGTCCCGAAGGGCGTCGAGAGCGGTATTGTGTCCGCTGAGCTCTAATTCGGCGGCATGCCAAGACAGGCTCGAATGAGGTCTCGCGCAGGAGCGGCATTCATGGTTCTGCTGGTTGGGCTGGCAGCAGCCGAAGCCAGTGGCAAACCTGGAACGCAAGCCGCTGGGCAGCTCCTCGGCAAGGTGCACGACCACGAAACGCTGACGCCGATTGAGAGCGCCAAGGTCGAAATCGCCGGCACCGACATGTGTGCGTCCACTGACGAGAAGGGCATGTTCCTCGTCATCGGCATACTGCCCGGACGCTACACGGTCACGGCCTCGGCAATCGGTTACGAGCCGGTCTACAGGACGATAGCGGTAGTCCCAGATTCCACATCCCACGAGGACTTTGCGCTGATGATGCACCCGACTGAGAACCTCGGCCAGATACGCGGCAGGGTGACGGATGCGTACAACGCTGAGGGGATTGCCGGCGCAGCAGTTGAGGTCGAAGGCACCGAGCTGGGTGCGACTACGGACGAAGACGGCCGGTTTCTCATACGCGCCGTCAGATCCGGTCTCCACAACGTGAACCTCTCGGCAGTCGGATACGCACCCACCAGCGAGTCGGTTACCGTGGTACCCGACTCCACAGTGTCGCTCAATGCCAAGTTGGCGACGACCGTAATTCAAATCGGCCCTCATCCGAAATGGGCCCCGCCGCCAACGCTTATCTACCTGTCACAGACTCATACCCTGAGAAACGTGATTCACGACGCGACTCCGGTCCTGTGGAACAGCCCGCGCCTTCCTGACTTGCTCAAGCGCGAAGCCGGTGTTGTCTACGACCCAGTCAGAGACGAACTGCACGTCAGGGGCGGACCCGCCAATGAACTTGAGATTCAGCTTGACGACGCCCTAATCGAGGACCCGATATTCCGGTCGTTCGATGCTCTGCCCCGGCCGATTCGAGTCGGCATCAACGGAGTTGAACTTGTCAGCGGCGGCGGTTATGCGGACGGCCATGCCTCAGGGCCGGACGCAGTTCGAATCTACACACGAACCGGAAGCGAACCCGCAACCGGCAGGTTTGGCTACTCGACCGAGGCGTTGTTTCCAAAACAGGACCACAGCCTGGGCCTGAACCGGCTGGAAGGAGCCGTCGGCAGCAGCAACTTGGACGACAGACTGACCTACTTCCTGACCGGCGAAGGACTCGGCGTGTCTGCGGACTCTCAGGAACCATGGCAGGTTCCCGCGAACCGGTTTGAAGGTTCAGCGCAATGCAAGCTCGATTGCCGGCCGAGGGGGAGCCTTGCAGACGGCAATTGGGCCAAGGTCGTCGCCGATGGACAGGTCTCGAAGCGCCGATGGACGAAGCATGGCCAGCTGACCCTTGCCGGTCTCGGTAGTGTTAGTAGTGACACCACGGTCCGACTTTCCGACAGCCGGGGCGACCTGGGCATGTTCTGGCTACCCAACAACGCGTTGATGCTCGAACTGACTGGCGGGTACTCCGACAATCAGTTCTTCAGTTCCCCGAAAGACGTAACCGACGACGACTTCCTGAGCCGCTCGGCCGGCACAGGGCACGTGCGCGGCGAGTTCACGTGGGCCGACAAGACCCGCATTACTGGTCTGTTCCACTGTCTCACGGGTGGTTTCGACCTGCGCGCCTACCACCTGGGTCTGGAGCGAGAACTGACAGTCCCGGACAGCGTGCCTCGACGTGAGCAGTGGAGCGCCGACCCGGTTGTGGGCGACTTGTTCCTGGGCGAGGATCTCGAGAGCGATAACATTGTGTGTCGCCCCGGCCTGAGGCTGGAATACGTCAATGCGCAGGCTCCGGATGGAGAAACGACAGCAGCCCGACCTCATGCCAGACTGGCGCCCCGGTTAGGCGTAGCCATTCCCCTATCGTACCGAACCGGGCTTCGCTTCAGCTACGACCACTACTACCACGCCCCGCAGTTCAACTGCTACTATGCCAATCCGGGTGGAACCGTGCCCGGAGTGCCCCAGGGCTATCCGGAATTGCGGCCTGGGCACACCGTTGAGTATGAGGCCGGATTCACTTGGGAGCCATGCTACCGGTGGGCATACGACTTCTCGGCCTACTATCGCGATATGACCGACCTGGTCGCCCGCGTCGCCACAGCGGATTCGGCCGGGTCAGCCTATGCGAACGTCGGTTCAGCCTCGGCGGCGGGTCTGGAAATCACCTTGGAGACTTACGACTGGAATCCCTGGTACGCGCGGGTGAACTACTCGCTCAGCGCCGCGCAGGGTAACGTCTCGCACGTGGACGACATGTTCGATTCGATGCAGGCGCCGCGGACATGGCTCGACTACGACCGCCGACACACTCTGAACGTTGACCTCGGTTTTCACCCACGAGACGACATCCGTCCCGGAGTACTAGCTGGGTTCCGCGCCGACCTGCTCATGTCCTGCGGCTCGGGCCTGCCCTATACGCCGCTCGACGCCAACGGCATGCCGACCGCCGCGAAGAACTCTCAGCGCTTGCCCGGCTTTTTCAGCGCGGATGTACATCTCTCAAAGCGCTTCCAAATCCGAAGCTTCAAACTCGGCTTGCTCTGTGACATTTCGAACGTGCTCGATTCCCGCGAAGTAGTTGGAGTCTACCCGTCTGCTGACGCGCAAGTCTGCGGTGGCTCGGGTCGAATTTACGACCAAGCGTGCTACTGGGACTACCGGCTGGGCGACTGGCAGTTTCATCCTGCGCAAGACGAAAACCACGACGGCTACGTCACCCGGCAGGAATCACGGCGGTACGCTGCCGCCGCCGTCAGTGAATTCAACGTGGCTCGACTGTACTACGCTCCGGGCCGACGCGTGCAACTCGGCATCTCTCTCGAGTTCTAGGGAATCGGGGGCATTCTCCCCACTTCGAAGCCCTGCTCCATCGTGGAACACCCACGAGCACTGCTTGACAATCACCCCTGCCTCTGCTAACTTCACCCATGCGGATAAACTCTAAACACGAAATCCTAAACCCTAAGTCCAGACAGAGAATCCCTTCCCTTGTGCCCTCTGTGCTTCTCTGTGCTCTCTGTGGTAGACCGTCCGCTTCGAACAATGCAGATTGACCGGACCGACCTGAGCATCCTGCGGGCAATCGAATGGGGCGGCATCATCTCCCACAACACGGCCCTGCGGAAACTGAAACTGGATGATTCGGAAATCGCGCGCCGGCTGAAGCGCTTGCTGGACGAGAAGATGATCAGGAGTTTCCAGGCATCGGTCTTCGTCCCCCCTCTGCTGGGCAAGAAATGGGTCTGGGGCTGCGCCCTGATTCAGACCCGGAAGCAGGAGGAAGCGGCAAGGGCGATTTGTAACCGGATACCGTTCGTCACCGAGCTGGTATTCAACGCCAGCATCCCGGCGGCCGTCGGCCCCAACCTGTCCGTGCTCTTCTACTCCACCAATTTCAGCGAGGTCAAGCGCTTTCTGAACGAAATCCCGGACATTGACTATGTCGAGGTCTACCAGATTGCCCGGTATGACTATCCCCTGACCCAGCACTTCTCATCCGATGAGAGCAAACTCCTGAACGCGATTGTGGACCATCCCGACGCGCTGCTCGCGGAACTGGCCCGGGTCGTCCGCAAGCCCGAGGATTGGACTCAGGCCAAGCTCGACCGGCTGGTCTGGGACCCCGAGAATCCGGCGGGCGTGATTCTCGTGCTCCCGGAAATCAACTGGCGTTGCGTGGAGAATTTCGCACACGTCCATTTCCTGCTCGAAAGCTCGGTTTCCCCGGCGAGCGTGACCGAAGAGCTCAGCAAGGCCGGGCTCACCCCGGTGCTGGACGGCCAGTTGTTCCGGAACAAGTACCTGCAATTGGAAACCGACGTGTGGGGTTTCAGTGACCTGCTTGCCCGCAAGCAGGCGCTCGACCGCGTGGCCGGCATCTACCTGGCCGGACTGCTGATTGCCGAGGACAACGCCGTGGTTTCGGACTGGGTCCCCAAGCTGCTCGCCGGCAACGGTTGAGTACGAAATCCGCAGATTACACAGATTACGCAGATTCCCGGCCCGGATTCGATTCGGATTTGGGGCTTGGGATTTTGTTTGAGCTTTGGATTTTGAGCTTGGGTATTTCCTGACTCGCCTGCCCATTCGCTCACGAGGTAGAAGCGCAGAAATTGTCAGGGCCGAGCCGATGGCTCAGCCCTGACGGTTCTTCTGACTTACTCTCTGGTTTCCCTGCTCCCTACTTGTTGAGCTTCAGGATATCTTCGATGTTCTTCAGCAGTTCCTTGATTTCATCAAGCGTCAGGTCGCCCATGTGGGCAATCCGGAACGTCGCTTCCTTCAGCTTGCCGTAGCCGTTGGAAATCTGGAACCCGCGCTTGCCCAGCTCGGTATTCAGGTCCGCGACCTTGATGCCCTTGTTGTTCATCGCCGTGGTCAGCGTCACCGATTCGTAGCCCTGCTCCGCGAACATCTTGAAGTACTTCTTCACCCAGGCCCGGGTAAACTCGGCCATCTCGACGTGGCGCCGGTACCGGTTCTCCATGCCCTCGGCCAGGATCTTGTCGAGCTGCTTGTCAAGCGCGAAGAACAGGCTCACCGCCGGCGTGCACGGGGTCTGGTGGTCCTTTTCGAACCGCTTCTGCATTGCATCGAAGTCGAAGTAGTAGCCGCGGTCGAACACTGTCTTGGTCTTGTCCATCGCCTTCTGGGAAACCACCGCGACCGCCATGCCCGGCGGCAGGGCGAACGCCTTCTGGGTCGAGGCAATCGTCACGTCGATGCCCAGTTCGTCAATCCGGAGCAGGTCCCCGCCCAGCGAACTGACCGTGTCGACCAGCCAGATGATTTCCGGAAAGGCCTTCATTACTTCGGCAATCTTCTCGATTGGCGACCGGACCCCGGTTGAGGTCTCGTTCTGCACCAGCGCCACCGCCTCGACGCCGCCGGCCCGGAGTTTCTCTTCAATCATCCTGGGCTTGATGGACTCTCCCCAGGGCACTTCGATCAAGCTCACGTCCTTGCCGCAGGCCTGAGAGATCTTGGCCCACCGGTCGCTGAACGCGCCATTGACGCAGTGCAGCACGGTCTTGCGCACGCAGTTCCGGATCGCGCCTTCCATGACCCCGGTGCCGGAGGACGAGAACACCATCGTGTTCTTGGTCGTGAACAGCATCTTCTTCAGTTTGTTCACAATCCCGGAGTACATGTCGCCGAACACCTTGGTCCGGTGGCCGATCATCCACTGGGATTGCGCCTGGAGTATGTCTTCCCGGACTTCGGTCGGACCCGGGATGAATAGCTTCTTGTGCATTGAACCTCCTCTAATGACGCTGTGCGTCTTTCTCGATTATTATCTTGACCAGAATCTGCCGCTCGCGCGGCCCGTCGAACTCGCAGAGGAATATCCCCTGCCACCGTCCCAGTGCCGGTGCGCCGGCTTCGACCGGAACGGTCACCGACGAACCGACCAGGACCGCCTTGGCGTGCGCGTCCGAGTTGCCTTCTTCGTGCCGGTAGTCGGCCCGGGCCGGCACCAGCCGGGTCAGCACCGAGTTGATGTCCGTCGCCACGTTCGGGTCGGCATTCTCGTTGATCGTCACTGCCGCCGTGGTGTGGGGCACGTAAATCACGCATATGCCGGAACCGGCGCCGCTCTTTCGGATGACATCCCGGACTCGGTCGGTTACGTCAACAAGCTCGACGCGACTGTGCGTGGGAACCGCGAATCGTTCAATCAGCGGGTAATGGTAACCGCCGAAACCCCGGTCGTCAAGAGCCAGAACCGCGTGGCGCGGAAGGTCAGGCTCGGTCGCTCGTTGCGGACTTCTGCCAGACTCCGAAGTACAGGTTCACCGACTCCAGAAACCAGCGCCCGCCCAGCCGCAAGGGCAGGAACGTCGCGGCGAAGCGCGCGCGCCGGACGAACCCGGTCCGCGCCAGCAGCGCTTCGAGCTCCGGGACCGACGGCCGGTAGATGTGCTCGGGCACGTCGTAGAAGAACCGGTATTGCACGCGCGACAGCCAGTTGCTCCGGGTCGGCAGGTAGAGCGCAAAGACTCCGTTGTCATTCAGGGCGTTGAGGACTTTGCCCAGCACCGCCTCGGGTTCGGCCAGGTGCTCGACCGTGTTCACCGCGCAGACCGCGTCGAACTTCACGTCGAAGGGAATCTCCTGCTGGTCGAGATTGGCGACCTTGAAGCGCTCGCGGTCATAGTCCTGAGGCAGGAGCACCAGCGCGTGCTCGGCGATGTCGGTGCCATAGACCTCGAACCGGTCCCTGAAGAACCGCACCAGATTGTCATCCCCGAACCCCAGGTCGATCATTCGCCCGGCCGAGACGTAGCGCCCGACTTCTTTCCGGATGAACCGGTTGCGGCCCATGATGAACCGGCGGTATGCCGAAGAAGCGTAGTGCCGGTCGAAATAGGCCTTGTCGTATTGGAACGGCTGGGCCGGTTCGGGCATCACGCCGCCTTGAGCAACCGGCTCAGCGCGTCAATCGTGCGCTCGATGTCGGCGTCGCCCACGTCCTTGTGGGTCACGAACCGGACATCGGTTGG
>Ga0209777_10001744_pt1 | contig 30341 bp, 32 predicted proteins | sample FrelakmetHBP12HB_FD_187147 | JGI IMG/M metagenome (GOLD analysis project Ga0209777, IMG submission 187147) | Freshwater lake sediment microbial communities from the University of Notre Dame, USA, for methane emissions studies -HBP12 HB (SPAdes)... | ecosystem: Environmental > Aquatic >... | reverse complement strand
GCCAACCTCAAACTCGAGCAAGTGCAGAAGCAGATTGCCGCCATTGAGAAAAGCTCACTGATGGCGGAAATAACTTACAAAATCGCGCACGAACTGCGCAACCCGATCACGATTATCGGCGGTTTCGCGGCGCTGCTAAACCGCAACCTAAACCCTGCCGATAAGTTAAGCGAATACGGCAGGATCATCGTGGAGGAAACCTTGCGTGTGGAAAAGGCGCTTGCCGAAGTGTTAAATTTCTCCAAGTCCTTTGCTCTCGACAGAGTTCGCTGTGACCTGTGGGAAATAGTTGCCGCCACAGTTGATGTGCTCGAGCAGACTCATTCGCCGGTCACAATCGAACTCGATCCTAATGACGGCAAAAGCCCTCTCCACGTTCGGGTGAACCGGGACCAAACCGTGCAGTCGTTGCACGATATCATCGAGGCTGTCGGTTCGTGTCTGCCTGACAGTACGCCGATACGTCTTCGGCTGGGGAATTCTGAGGCCGCGCGGCGGATCGAACTCCACTGGCAGATTGAACCGGAGGTCCACGAGCGCGTCACCTCCCTGTTGACGGAGATGCTTGACACTCGTGCCACCGGCTCTTCGTTGCGACTGACATTAGCTTTCGAGACCGTCCGTTACAACGGCGGCGAACCGGGACTGGCCGCCTCGGCGGCGCAGGACAAGTATCTCTTTATTGAGTATCCGGCCATGGAGGAGTAAGATGAGTGCGACAATCATGTGTGTTGATGATGAACTGAACCTGTTGCGCCTCTATGAGCAGGTGTTGGCGGAGGACGGCTTCCGCGTTGTCTCGGCTCGCAGCGGCACGGAAGCGCTCGACAAGATTCATGCGCAGCAGGTGGACCTTGTAGTGCTGGACATCAAGATGGACGACAAGGACGGTCTGGATGTTCTGCGCGAGATGAAAATGGAGAACCCCGATCTGCCCGTGATTCTTCATTCGGCGTACAGTACCTACAAGTCGGACTTCAAGAGCTGGTTGGCAGTCGACTATCTGGTCAAGAGCGCCGACCTAACGTCGTTGCGCGCGCGCATTAGAGAGCTGCTGGGTGGCGATGACTGATCAGCGTGATGATTTCCTAGAGCTCGTCGATCACGTCGCCGAGATGGTGGAAGAGATCAAACTGATGAGTCTCAATCTCACCATTGCGCATGCGAAGCTGCGATTGAATGACAGCGCTTTTCAGACGGTCGGCCGCAGCTTCCAACAACTGCTGGACACGGCGGCAGCCAGCGTGGAAGAGGCTACCATTGCACTCAAGAATGCTCGCGGGCAGAAGCTGACGGATGACGAGAAATTCGTCAGCCAGACTGAACTCGACTCGAGCCTGGAGAAGATCAAAAAGGAGGCGGAGCATATCATTCAAACCGTACTGGCCATCAAGAAAACTCAGAGGATTAACCGGCAAGTCTGAGCCGAGAGGAAAAGAGCATCCCTATGAAACTCATCCTGCTCATAACTGATGTCGGGGGCCCTGTTGCGTTACATACGCTTCTGTCCGAAATCCCCAGGGACATTCCCTGTCCGCTAATGGTGCTGCCCAGCTCCGAGGTTGGGCTGCTGGAATCATCGGCCGCGGCGTTGCGCCGAACCATAGCGTTACCGATTGTCATGATCCAATCGCGCATGAAGCTCGAACGCGGCTGTGTGTTTTTCGGCGCCGCCGGCACTCTGTACCGACCCATTCGGATAGAGGAAATGACAGCGTTAGAAGCCATTCATGTCGACAAAGAGGAAGAATACCTTCGCAAGACGATTGAAAATCTGGCTGCCGCGTTCTCGGAAGAGTTGACCGTCATCTTCCTATCTGGGAGGGGGCGACGCCCCGAAATTCAAGCAAGTTGTTCTGTCCTGGAGAAGTCAGGAAGTCGCCTGATCGTCCTGAACCGTTCTGAAACGGTGGTCTTCGACATGGGACAGCAGGTGCTCGAGGAGAGTCCGAGTGCATCCGAACTCACAGCGGCCGAGATAGTTGCTTTTCTGGCATCGGCATCATCAACTAGTTCCTATCCTCAGAAAAAATCGGCAAACGTATCGGGTCAGTAAATGCCTGCAGTGCTTTGCCGATAACACAGAGTGAGAGGCTAGAAAGGAATCTGAATGGGTGATTTGCAGCAAGTCAAAATCCTCGTCGTTGATGACGAGGAGTTTATGCGCAAGCTCATGACCAACATACTCCGTAAGGCCGGCATGGAGGTTCTGACTGCACAAAGCGGTGAGGAAGCTCTGAGGGTGCTGCAAGAGAACGGGTGCGACGTCGTCGTTTCGGATGTGCGAATGGCGGGGATGAGCGGGTTTGACTTGCTGAAGCAGGTCAAGGCGCAGCATCCCGACACCGCTTTCGTCGTCATGACCGGCCATGCCGATTCTTACACTATCAAGGATGCATTGTTGCAGGGTGCTGACGAGTACATCACGAAGCCCTTCAAAAATCACGAAGTGACGCTTATCGTTGAGCGGGCTTACTGGCGCATTCACTCAAATCGCAAGCAAACCGAAAGCCCTTGACAAGAACATGGCCATAAACGATGAAAAATTCCTCAAGTCAACAAAGGGCGTAACGCTCTCTACCAACAGTGACGGCTCCGAGGCCTATTTCAAACTCGTTGCCGCCGAGTTTGGGAATGAGCCATTAACGTCTGAGCACCTCCACGGTCTGCTTGCCGACGCCGGTGTGTGTTTCGGACTCAATGATGGCGCGATCGATCAACTGGCCGCCAACCCAGTGATTGGTGAACCTGTCCTCATTGCCACCGGAGAGCCCCCCAAACTAGGCAAAGATGCGCAACTTGAATTTTTGTTTGATACTGTAGCCAAGCGCGAGCCCAAGATTGACGCTCAGGGGCGAATCGACTACAAGGATCTCAATTTCATCCAGAGCGCCAAAGCCGGTCAGGTGCTGGTGCGCAAGACTCCGTCGGAACCTGGCACGTCCGGCAAATCGGTCCTTGGTAAGGACATTGCTCCCCGCTCTGGGCGTGACCGTCCCATTGTGCGCGGTGCCAATACCCATCTTGCCCCCGATGGTCTGACTCTGATGTCCTCCATTGATGGCACCATCCAGTTCAAGGGCGGCTCTGTGAGCGTCCAGCCCTCACAGAATATCCCCGGTTCCGTCGATTCCAGTACGGGCAATATCAACTGTGTCGGATCCGTGAAGGTATACAAGAACATCTGCAGTGAATTCAAAGTCGTCGTGAACGGAGATCTCGAAGTTGGCGGCAACGTTGAAGATGCCCTCATCGAAGTCAGTGGCAACGTGCTCGTACGCGGCGGTTTCTTCGGTTCCGGCAAAGGAGTCATCGTTGCTGGGGGCGATGTGACCCTCAAGTATGCCGAGAATCAGAAAATCCGCGCCGGTGGCACCATCTATGTCGGTGGCGAGGTGCTGAACTGTGATCTCTACGCCGGTGACGCTGTCGTTGTACAGGGCAGGGTGGGGCGAATCGCGGGGGGCAACGTCGCGGCCAAGCACTTAATCCGCGTTGCCAGCTTTGGCAACGAGGCCTCGGTGGTCACGCATGTTCATGTCGCCTTTGACATGAAGTTGATGGAGCGCTTGCGCGAAGTTACCAAAGAGCTGGAACGCCTCGGTAGCGACGAAAGACGGGTCAAAGATGCGCTGGTCGGTCTCTACCGACTGGAAATGAGCGGGCGTCTCCCTGCCGATAAGAAGGAAGTGCTTCTTAGATTCAAAGACTTCATGACCCAACTACCGTCACAAAAGGATTCGCTTAAGACCGAATTCGAACAACTCAAACAGACGCTTCAAGAGCTTTCCGGCGCTCGTGTTATAGCCGAGGAAGCCGTTTTTGCCGGTACCGTAGTCCATTTTGGTCCCGTTTACAAGGAAATCCTCGAGGATTTCCTTAACGGCGCGGTCTTCGAGAAAGGCGGGGAAGCGATTACTCGCACGACTTTCGATGCCGAGCGGGAACGCCGTCTCGAAGAACAGTGGCAAAAGACAAGGAAAGAGGCCACGGCTGCCAAGCGCCTCGAGCCGGTCCCTGCTTAGCTCTCTTCATCACAAAACTCACTTCCGCCGCGGACAGCCGGTGCACACACCTGCTCCGTCAAGATTTCACTTGCATTGCCTCTGCTGTTGCCGTAGTTTTTGCACCACAGGCTTGTGCGGGTGTAGTTCAGCGGTAGAACGTCAGCTTCCCAAGCTGAATGTCGAGGGTTCAACTCCCTTCACCCGCTCCATTTTTCTGGCGGCCTTTATTCGACTGGAAACGGTTAGTAGCATGCGCATTGACGATAGAGTGAATAGCCTCGCCACTGATGCTGGCTGTGGTTTTTTTGGCATAGCCAATCTCTCCGCTGCTCTGCAGACTGTGGCAGATCAGGGTGGCTCACTGGTACAGGGATATCCGTATGCTATTTCCGTTGGCATTGCCATGCCCGGATCGATAGTCGACCAACTGCCAAATCGCTCGAATCCGGCTGTGGCTGTTGCCTATCGACATCACTCATATCACGTGATCAACCAGCGTCTCGACTTGCTGACCTCGCGAATTGCGGGCTTGTTGCAGAAGGAAGGGCATAAGGCCCTGCCCATTTCCGCATCGGAGCGTTATGATAATGAGAGGATATGCGCCGTCTTTTCTCATAAGCTGGCCGCGCACTTGGCCGGACTCGGCTGGATCGGCAAGAGCTGTTTGCTCATCACGCCGCAAGCAGGCCCTAGAGTCAGGTGGGCTTCAGTTCTGACAGACGCGCCGTTACAGTCCACCGGGCAACCCATGCCGGAAAAATGCGGTAGTTGCAGCGAGTGCGTTGACATCTGCCCGGCAGACGCGTTTACGGGACAACCATTCCATGAAAATGAACCCCGCAGCGTTCGCTACGATGCCCGGAAATGCGACGAACACCTTGCTGTGGTGGACGGCGAAACTGGCTTCCGAGTCTGTGGCCTTTGCGTGTATGTCTGCCCATACGGAAAGAAAGTCTGACCCAATGCCCCTACCTGTAGTTGCTATCATCGGCCGACCGAATGTCGGCAAATCGACTTTCTTCAATCGCATCTGCAAGTCGCGACAAGCGATTACCGATGATATGCCCGGTGTCACGCGCGATCGGCATTATGGCACTGTTGAGTGGGCCGGACACTACTTTGTTACGGTCGATACCGGCGGCCTTGTCCCTGCGTCCGATGAGGTATACGAAGCCAAAGTGCGGGAGCAGGCAGAGATAGCCATCGAGGAAGCCGATCTTGTCTTGTTTATGGTCGATGCGCGGGTCGGGCCTGCCGACATCGATCTTGATATAGCCAAGCTCCTGCGCAAGACGCACAAGCCGACACTTCTGGTAGTAAACAAGTCTGACAACGAGGCGCTGGAACTCGACGCCAGTAGTTTCTATTCTCTCGGTCTTGGCGATCCCTTTCCGATTGCCTCTAATTCAGGTCGCAACGTCGGCAACCTGCTGGATCTTGTTGTAGCCGGTCTGCCCGTAGCCAAGCCGGAGGAACAGGACAGCAGCGTATTGCATGTGGCCGTGATCGGCAGACCCAATGTTGGCAAATCGTCGCTGGTAAATCGTCTATTAGGGGATGAACGTCTAATCGTGGCCGACCAACCGGGTACCACACGCGATGCCATCGATACTGAGTTGTCATATCGCGACCAGCGCATTGTGCTGATTGACACCGCCGGACTGCGACGCGCCGCCCGAGTCAAAGACAATGTCGAGTTCTATACGACCCTCCGCTCAATTCGCTCGCTTCAGCGAGCCGATATCGTCGCCGTGCTGGTAGAAGCTTCGGAGGGTATCACCGGACAGGACATCAAGATCATCGAACAGGCTGAGCAGGCCCGCAAAGGCATCCTCATCGTCGTAAACAAATGGGATCTGGTCGAAAAGGATACTCACACAATCGATCAGTTTACTGCGACTTTTCATGAGAAGGCCAGACTCATGAACTATATCCCGCTTATCTTCGTTTCGGCGCTCTCCGGTCAGCGGGTCACCAAGGTTCTTGATCAGTTGATAGAGATCTGGCAGGAACGGCAAAAACGAATTCCAACCGCGGAATTGAATGATTTCCTCGAAGAAGTAGTCCGCGTGCGTCCACCGGCAGCGCACCGCGGCGTGTTCATCAAGTTCTACTACATGACCCAGACGGATGTAGCACCTCCCACGTTCGTCTTCTTCGTGAATTACCCGGAGCACCTCGACAAATCCTACTTGCGCTACCTTGAAAACCGTCTGCGTGAACGCTTCGGTTTTGTCGGCAATGCGCTTCGCCTCAAATTCAATCAAAGAGTCCGCTCGAAAGAACAGCATTAAGTCTTGGTGCAAGGTTGCTGGGAAGCAATGTCTTGCCTAAAACTGCAACCATCCGGTCTCCGTATATGTAAACAATGTTGTTGTTGACGCCTGACGGCGTGGGCGGTTATCATTGTCACCTTTGCGATTAGGGAAGGACTGTTCCGATGAAGAATTCGATTCTGACTCTGCTTGTGGTTCTCGGCTTGGCTTCTAACTCACAGGCCGTGTTTCTTGGACAAATGCGTTCTGCGGAAACCTCCGGAATGGGAAGCCTGAATCTGATGGGAAATGTTGGCATCTTTGAGGATGCCCGCCTTGTTACCGGCACTGTGCGCTATGGCATTGCCACACCTGTGGATGTTACCGGCAGTCTCGCGATCATGGATCATGATGCTTCCGACAACGTAGCCATAATGCTCGGCGGCGACCTGCAGTGGCGCCTGACGCATGCCGACTTGGGCGCTCCGCTGGATATAGCGGTCGGAGCGATTGTGGAGTATTACTCGCTCAATATTTCCAGTCGAAACAATCTCTCTAACGTTGGCCTGGGATTCAATCTTGTCGGCAGTCGGCCGGTGAAGCTCGATAACGGCTTCAATTTCACACCTTATGGACGGCTCAATCTGCGCATCGATCGTAACCAGACGAAACTGACCAGCGAAACCGTCCCCGGTGACATCACAAAAGGACACGAATCCAAATTTGACATCGGCGTCAATGTCGGATCTGTCTTTCCTCTGTCAGGCAAAGTGAATCTGGTCGGCGAACTTCAGATCGACGATCAACTGGGCATTATCGCCGGTATCAATTTCTTCATGTGGTAACTACGAAAGGAAAGCGGTAAAACCGACATGACTATTCTTGATGCGATCATTCTCGGCTTTGTGCAAGGAGCGTCGGAGTTTCTGCCGATTTCTTCCTCGGCACATTTGGTGATCACGCAGGGCTTGCTGCATATCAACGAACCCGGCATCTTCCTGGAAGTTGCCCTGCATGTCGGCACGCTTTTGTCGGTGCTAATCTATTTCCGTCGCGATGTCATCGAGCTGCTTAACGGCTTCTTCGCTTATGTTTTGACGCGCAAGAAGACACAGAACGAACGCAACTTCCGCATGAGCATCTATATCATCCTCGGTTCCATTCCGGCCGCTGTCGGTGGTATACTGCTTAAGAACTGGTTCGAGCAGCGATTTGACTCGGTTTCCTTTAGCGGCTACATGCTGCTGATTACTGCGGCTATCCTGCTGTTGACCTGGTTCGCTCGCAATCGCAAGCAACCGGTGAACGCTATCCGTGCTCTGATCATCGGCGTCGCGCAGTTCTGCGCCATTCTTCCCGGCATCTCGCGTTCCGGTTCAACCATCGCCGCCGGATTGTTCCTCGGCATCACACCCCGAGAGGCCGCGCGCTTCTCGTTTCTGCTTTCGCTGCCTGCGGTTTTCGGTGCAGCTTTGCTCAAGGGAGCCGAACTCAGACACGCAGCCTTCTCTTCAGATGATCTGATCCACTTCGCGCTCGGCGCATTCGTGTCGTTTGTGGTCGGCATAGCCGCCATCCATTATCTGCTGAAAATCGTCAGCAGCCGGCACTTCTATCTCTTCGGATTCTATTGTCTTCTAGCGGGTCTCTTCACTATACTCCATTTCTGATGACGAGCAGGATTCTGGTGATTCGCTTCAGCTCGGTCGGCGATATCGTCCTCACCGAGCCGATTGTGCGCACTCTCAAAAAGACCTATCCGAATGCCGAAATCTCTTACCTGACCAAGGCGGAATTTCTGCCGCTGCTCGATATGTTCGCGCACCTTGATCACAGGTATGGTTGGGTGGAAGATCGCGACAGCGCCGGTCTGGTCGAGACACTTCGCCAGCGACAATTCGATCTGGTCGTCGACCTGCACGCCAGTATTCGTAGCGCGCGCATCCGCGGTGCGCTCGGTGTCAAGGCGGGCAGGGCAAAGAAGGAATGGTTCAAGCGTATTGCTTCAGTCAAACTTAACGCCGTCGCCGGCAAGCCGTCGCATGCCTTGGAACGATATCTCGCGGCGTTGAAAGAACTGGGTATCGATAGCAAACCGGAGTGTCCGTTGCTGCAAGTGCCGGACGCTGCGCACGCATGGTGGCACAATAGGCGCACAGGATCGGCAGTGGTAGGCAACTACTACATCATCGCCGCCGGAGCCGCGCACGCAACCAAGCGAACGCCCGAATCTCTCTGGGTTGCTCTTGACCGCGCAATACGCAATCGCTTCGGCATCGCTCCAATTCTGATCGGTTCCCCCGCTGAACACGATTATCTCACACGCCTGTCCGAACGCTTTGATGAACCCCCCACAGGCATCGTTACGGAAGATGACATCGCGCGCGCCGCCGCAGTAATCGGATCGGCGAATTTCGTTGTTTCCAATGATTCAGGGCTCGCGCACTTGGCCTCGGCGGTCGGCACGCCGGTCGTGGCCTTGTTCGGTCCGACCCATCCGATTCTCGGCTTTGCGCCGCTGGGTGATCATTCCGACTTCTACACGGTTGACGAATATTGCTCTCCCTGTAGCCTGCATGGCGACCGCCGCTGTCATCGTGGCGAGCGCTTTTGCTTCACGAAAATGCAGGTCGATACCATCATCGCGAAACTCAAAACACTCATCAACCGCTGATTTCCCGCGACTTCTTGACTTCACTATCCGAGTGCGCTATCATTGCGCCATGCAGCATCGCGCACTATTTCTCGACCGTGACGGCACCATCAATGTCGAAAAGGAATTCATTTCGAGCCCGGATGATGTCGAATTAATCCCCGGCGCCGCCGCAGGATTGTTTCTGGCGGCGACACATGGCTTCAAGCTGTTTGTGATCAGCAATCAATCCGGGGTTGCGCGTGGCTTGATGACCGAGGACGACGTTGCGCGTGTAAATCTACGCCTGATCGAATTGCTCGCGAAGGAAGGAGTCACGCTGGACGGCATCGAGTATTGCCCGCACTATCCCTCGCTTTCCGGTCCCTGTGATTGCCGCAAGCCGCAGCGTGGCATGATTGACCGCGTGCTATCGCGACACGATATCAACCTCGCTCGTTCATTTGTCATTGGTGATCGCGCCCTCGATCGGGAACTGGCATTCAACATCGGTGCGAAAGCGATCATGGTGATGACCGGTTATGGCGTATTAGAAGTGAACGCGCTCAACCCCGATCGCAAACCCGATTATGTCGCCCGCGATTTGCTTAGCGCTGTACAATGGATTCTTGAACATGAATGAACTGCATGAAGCCCGCTATTGGCGGCAGCTCGATTCCGGCAAGTTGGAGTGCCTGCTCTGCCCGGTAGGCTGCAAGCTTGCCGACCAGCAGATTGGTATTTGCTTCGGACGGCAACATGTTGATGGCAAGCTTTATGCCATCAACTATGGCGAAGTCGTCTCGATGGCGCTTGACCCGATTGAGAAAAAGCCCCTGTATCACTTCTATCCCGGTTCACAAATTCTCTCGGTCGGCCCCAACGGCTGCAATCTGCGCTGCGAAAACTGTCAGAACTGGCAGATTTCGCAGGAACATCAGCCTACGCGCACGGTATCCCCGGAGCAACTCGTCCGCGCCGCACAGGATGCCGACTCCATCGGCATCGCCTATACCTACTCCGAGCCTCTTATCTGGTTTGAATACATCTCCGATGCCGCCGCCATTTCGCGCGAACTCGGGCTGAAGACTGTGTTAGTTACTAACGGCTACATCAATGAAGAGCCATTCAGGGAATTGGCGCCGCTAATAGACGCCATGAACATCGATGTCAAGTCGCTGAACCCCGAGTTCTATCGCGATGTCTGCAAGGGATCGCTCACGGATGTACTTCGCACGGTCGAAATCGCTGCTTCCTCCGGCATTCTCGTTGAAGTAACCAATCTGGTGATCACCGGCTTGAATGATAGTGACGCTGACTTGCATGCGTTGGTCGACTGGCTCGCTCGCCTCGACCGCAAAATCCCATTGCATTTCTCACGATATTTCCCGCAACACAAAATGGATCGTCCCATGACTCCGAGTGCGCGGCTCCAAAGCGCCTACGACATCGCCCGCGCGCAGCTCGACTATGTCTACGTCGGCAACATCGACTTGCCGGGTACAAATGACACGATCTGCCCGCAGTGCGGCAGTGTCCTAATTACGCGCATTGGTTATCAGACGCGCATCGTCGGCATTGCCAACGGTTATTGCGCTCAATGTCAGAGAAAGGTGGATATTCGCCTATGAGCCCGAGCATCATCAACATCAGCGACTCTCCGCAGTTCGTCACCAAGGATCGTTCGAAAATTAGAGAGATCATGGCACCGCGCAATTCGATCATCGCCAGACAATCACTAGCCGAGGCCGTCGTTCCGGTCGGTGGCGCTACTGACGAACACTATCACGAGGATTCCGAAGAAATCTACTTCGTTCTGTCGGGCGTAGGCGAGATTCGGGTCAACGGTGAATCCGCGCCTGTCAGGGTAGGGGATGCCATCGCCTTGCCCCCCGGGGTGGTCCACAAGATCTGGAATCGTGGCGAGAGCGACCTCGTCTTCCTCTGTGTTTGTGTCCCTCCCTACGAGCACGACGATACGGTCATTACGGAAAAGTGATTTTCGTAGGTCGAAACCCCCTGTGAAATATAGTCTGGTCCCTTGACGCGTTTCGCCGGGGGTTTCGACATTACTTCTAACACCTCTTCAATTCCCCGGTTTCCAGCAATTTCAGCGCCTTCTCATCGAAGACCGACTTGTCGACACGCTGGCTCAAGAATATCAGAATGGGTCTAAGGTCCTTCGCTTCGGACTTTACTATTTCGATCACCACGCTCCCGCGATCGGCTCGCAGGGCCATTCCGCTCGTGGAGAAGCTGCTGTGTGTGATTTCGACTCTGGCGATGCTGTCGTATCGAATAAGTGTTGACATGAAACTCTGACGGCGCGACACATAGGAGCCGTCCGTTACAAATCCGGGTTAGAAGTCTATTCGTGAGAACCAATAGAACCATATCAAGATCGCTCCTGCTGAGGCCATTACCGCTCCGAAGCCGACCACATGGCACCCAATCCGTGCCAAAGCCCAGCGACGACAACAGCCACTCCAATGGTCACCAGGAATGCCGCGAATCTGCCCACTCCAACAGGAAATGCCTTACTTCTTGCGGAAAGCAATGGCGTATCGCTCACTGCCCTTCGGAAAAGCGATTCGCCATTCACCGGGGCAGCGTCTGCAATTGTTTCACTCTTCAAGATCACCATCGCATTCAATCAGTCGTGTGGTCGAAAATACAATTTTCCCGGCAAAGATGTCAATGTCAATCGAGACAGAAGTGTCGAAACCCCGATCAGGGGCAACTCATGACTCAAGTGGCTTGCCGCAGGGGGTTTCGACCTACCAACCTATCCGGATAGGTGGGAATACGGGAGCTACTTCTTGCGCGCCATCACTGGCGCACAACACTCAAAGCCACCGAAGAAACCGAGCGCCTTGTCTTTGAGAATCTCTTCATTGATGGCGTAAATCACTTGTTGGCCACGGCGCTTGGCGATAACCAGACCGGCCTGCCGCAAGACCATCAGGTGACGGGAGATAGTCGGTTGTGACACACTGAAGAAATCAACAATCTCGTTCACCGCGCGCGGACGGGTATTAAGCATCTGCATGATCTTAACCCGCGTTTCATCGGCCAGCGCCTTGAAAATCTCCGCATAAGCCGCGGCATCCGGTTTGTCCATCGATTTCCCTTCCGTCATGGTCAGTCAACCATTCATAATGGTCGCGTTGCACGTCGAAGTCAAGTAAAACAACTGCGACTCCCGTCGACCAGAAACCGGTTGACTTATTCGTACGCCGCGGTTACCATATTCTCGTTGGCACAGGCGAATGCCTGCGTCGATTACGTAGCCCGTTTGCTGTCAGTTTTCTCGTGGGCTACCGGAAAGAACCCAAAGGTTAAAGACAATCTATGTTTACGAACACTACCCCACAGATTCACCGCACCGCGCTTTCCGGGCGCGCCGACGAAATGCAGTCCTCGCCAATCCGGCGTCTGGCGCCGCTTGCCGATGCCGCCAAGAAACGGGGCACCAAAGTCTATCATCTCAACATCGGACAGCCGGATATTATCACGCCCCCCGAAATCATGGCTGCCATACACAACTTCGAAGAGAAAGTTCTGGCTTATGGTCCGTCGCAGGGACTGCCGGCACTGCGTGAGGAGATCAAGAAGTACTTCGCGCATCGCGGCATCACAATCACTCCCGATGAAGTTATTGTCACTACCGGGGGTTCCGAGGCGATCATGTTTGCACTGATGGCTATCGGCGATGCCGGCGATGAGGTACTCATCCCCGAGCCGTTCTATACCAATTACAACGGCTTTGCCACTATGTCGTTGATGAAGCTCGTGCCGGTACCGACACACGTTGAGGATGGCTTTGGTATTCCTGCGCGTGCGGAATTCGAGAAGCTAATTACGCCGAGAACCCGGGCAATCATGTACTGTTCGCCAAACAATCCGACCGGCGCTATCTTGAGTCATGAAGACATCGAAATGATCGCGGAACTCGCCATCGAGAAGAACCTCTGGATCATGGCGGATGAAGTCTATCGCGAGTTTACTTACGACGGTGGCCATCATACCAGCATTCTCAGTTACCCGGAAGTAGCCGACCGCGCCATCATGCTCGATTCAATCTCCAAGCGTTTCTCCGCTTGCGGCGCGCGCATCGGCTGTATGGTCAGCAAGAACAAGAAGTTAATGGACGCCGCTCTGAAATTCGGGCAGGCGCGGCTCTGTCCGCCGACTATTGAACAGATGGGCGCCATTGCGGGTTATCAGACAATCGAAAAATTCCTCGATTCAATGATTTCTGAGTACCAGCACCGCCGTGATGTTGTCTGCGAAGAGTTGGCGCATATCCACGGCGCGGTCTTCACCAAACCGGCAGGCGCATTCTATATTATGCCCAAACTACCGATTGACGATGCCGACAAATTCGCTCAATGGTTGTTGACTGATTTTTCGCACGAAGGCGCCACAGTCATGGTCGCACCCGGTGACGGTTTCTATGCTTCTCCCGACAAGGGCAAGCAGGAAGTCCGCATCGCGTATGTATTAAAAGAAACCGACCTGCGGCAAGCGATGAAGACTTTGGTCAAAGCGGTAGAGGCATACAACAAGCTATAGGGACACACGGCGCGTGCCATTCCCATCTGTCTTCGTGCGCAGTCAGGAATCCTTTCCCGACTGCCTTTGTGCATCACCTATCGCAGATCGTGATAGATCATACAGGCGCACGCCGTGCGCCGCTACTGTTTCCTGCCGATGGGCATGATATACAGCGCTCTCTCGTCCTTGGGAGACTTTAGTACATCTTGCACTTTCTCCTCATAGAACGCGCCCATTACCACTGCGCCCAGATTTAACGCCGTCGCTTGCAGGAAGACATTCTCCGCCGAATGACCGACCTCTATCGGGACATAGAGCTCAGCCCGCTCTTGGTACTTCTTGGCACAGCGCTGGTAAACAGCAGTCCATACGATATCAACTGCCGCCTGTGAGATCGCTCCCTGTCCGAGCGCCGCCGCAGCCAGTTCTTTACGCGCATCACCGAGCGAAATGGTCTCGAGTTCATGCGTCAGACACCGATACTTGTAAATGCCTGGAGTGAGATCAGTCACATTGCCGACTACTGCGTAGACCTCCAGCGGATACAGCGCGCCCGCCGATGGTGCTGTACGCAATCCGCGCGTCGTGTCGGTAATCCCTTGAGCCGCCCAGAGCAATTGCGACAAATTAGATAGTGACAGGGATGAGTCCTTGTATTGCCTCACCGATCGACGTTTCGCGATTGCTTCCTCAACCGATGTGCTGCTGGTTAGTCGTGGCGGTGGCAGCTTAATAGTCGCTGTTTGAGTTGTCTTGTCTTGTCCGTTGACTGATGATGACACGGCTGATACTCCCACAAATACTGCCGTCAAGGCTGAGTTGAATGTCAGGAGAGCAAGACCTCGAACCATGTGCGACCTCACTTCCTGCTGTACTTGCCCATCAACTCGGCTTGACCAAGGGTGCGTCCCTTCATCGCGTCGAGTAGACTTCGCTTGGTTATCTTTCCCGTCAGATTGAGCATCGAATCTAGCGCATACAGCTTGAAGAAATATCTGTGCGTTCCACCCGGAGGGCAGGGACCGCCATAACCATACTTCCCGAAGTCATTCGTGCCGTGCAGAGCCCCATTCGACAACTTGGCATCGTTCGCAATCTTCTCCCTGATCTCGCGCGTGTCTGCCGGCAGGTTGTACAACACCCAATGCACCCAATCACCCACTGGTGCATCGGGATCATCGCAGATCAGCGCGAAGCTCTTCGTACTCTCCGGAACGTTCAACCATGCCAACTGCGGCGAAATATCGGTGCCGTCGCAGGTGTACTGCTTCGGGATCATTCCTTCGTGTTTGAAGGCTGTGCTCGTAATCGCAAACGACATTTTCTCTTTCCCCTTTCCTGCGGTTGCCTTTTCCGCTTTTTCTGCCTGACAGCTTACCGAGACACTGGCGACTACCATGATTATCATCACCAGACAAAGTGCTCTGCAATGACCCGTCATGCGAACCTCCTCTTGTCTGTTCAAGTCCCAATTACTCAGGGCGCATCATCAAACTTGAAATCCGTCAACTTAAGCTCGCGGAGAATTTCTTCAGCAATTTCCTCAATGGCGCGCTTCGTGACGTCAATGGTTTTCCAATTCTCATCAGTATAAAGCTTACGAACGAACCGCAGCTCATTGCGAATTTCTCTCACATCATGATATTCATGCAACTCACCTTTGCCGTGATCGTCGGGGAACAGCAGTTGCGCCCGCTCTTCGCGTGCCCTTGCGAGTTCGTCGGGCTGCATCAACATACCGAAAATGATTTTGCTGTCCACCACCGACAGTCTCCGCAGAAGCTGCTCTTTCATCCGTTCGTTCGGCACGATCGGAATGTTGACTACCTTCATGCCGAAATTGCAGGCGATGTACATGCTGATCGGCGTCTTGCAGCTTCGCGACAGTCCGACCAGTACTAACTCCGCTTCCTCGGTACGATAGCCGCGGCCGTCATCGTGTTCGACCGTGTAACCAATTGCGTCAATTCTGCGATAATAGCGGTCATCAATAATCTGTAGCAATCCCGGCTTATACTCGGGATTTACACCGAGAAATTTCGACATCGTGTTCAGCATCGGTTCAAGAACGTTGAGATGCAGAATGTCGCGATTTTCAAGAAGGTTGTGGAAATAGTTGCGCAGGTCGTCGGAAATAATCGAAAAGATCACCAGATAGCGATCGTCAATTCGCTTTAGGATGCCGTCGACTCGCTCTTTGGTCCGCACTTGTTGAAACGTATCGACTACCGAGAACAATACATGGTCGGAATACTGCGCCAAGACCGCATCCATTAAACGGCGCGCCGTCTTACCGGTGCCATCCGAGACGATTACAATTTTCTTGACTTCATCATCCATCCGCTGACCAGCTTTCTGTCCCCCCGAGCTACACTAAGACACCCACCAAAGTTAGGCAACTGCGGTCGCTTTAACAAGTTATATCTTGCCACCGCGGTCTTGGATGTTCTGCCGATTTGCTTGAAATGATGCCTCCCTCGCAGATCAGGACGGTACGACGATGACTCTCAAACCGCCAAATTGCCGCAGATCAGCCTCCAATTTCGCTTGACTTCATCCGTATATCTGATAGATTTTCGACTGGTCTTCGGGGCGAGGCGAAATTCCTCGATCGGCGGTGACAGCCCGCGAGTCCCGTTAGTGGACAGAATCGGTGAGACTCCGATGCCGACGGTACAGTCCGGATGGAAGAAGACGAAGACCGCGTTGTCTGCAGCGTGGCATGCTTGCATGATAAAGCATCACGCATACGCGGTTTCCCCGCCGATTTAGGTGGGAAAGTAAGTCCCGTCACGATCGCCCCGAAGGAGACTTCGGGCTTTTTTATGGTCGTGAGTGATTACATGCTTCGGGCGATTGAACTGGCGGAGACCGCCAGAGGACAAACGGGAACCAACCCACTGGTTGGCGCGGTGATCGTCAAGAACGGACAGATCATCGGTGAGGGCTATCATCATTTCTATGGCGGCGATCACGCCGAGGTCGACGCACTCAAGAATACTCGCGAATCCACTGCCGGTGCCGAGATGTTTGTCTCGCTCGAACCCTGCTGCCATCATGGTAAGACCCCACCTTGCACCGACGCTATCATCGCGGCGCGAATCAGCAAAATCCACTGCGCTATGGTCGATCCTAATCCCAGAGTCGGTGGCAACGGCATTCGCATTCTCAGAGATGCGGGCATCGAAGTCACCGTTGGCGCTCATGAACGAGAAGCTTCCCAACTTAATCAGGCATACATCAAGTACATAACTACCGGTTTACCATTTGTAACGCTCAAAGTCGCGCAGACCCTTGACGGCAAAATCGCTGACATCGATGGCAACTCCAAATGGATTACTTCCGAGGAATCACGTCGCCGCGTGCATCAGTTGCGCTCGCAGTCGGATGCGGTTCTAATCGGTGGCAACACCGCACGGCTCGATAATCCGCAATTGACATCCCATGGTGTTGGCGACAAAGATCCCATACGACTGGTGCTCAGTAAACGAAACCATATCAGCAACAATCTGCGGCTAAAGACCGACAACGTCGATCGCAAGACGATACTGGTCACTGGCCAGTCGCTTGCGCAGAGTGAACCTGTTGGGGAAGAGCGATCCGGCTTCGAAGTCTGGCGCCTGCCTGTGGATGACCACGGCAATGTTGACCTTGTCGAGTTGCTGCGCTTTGCGGGCAAGCGTCGAATCATGAATCTGCTTGTTGAAGGCGGCGCTGAGGTGTTTTCTGCTTTTATCCGCCGGAACCTTGTAGACAAATATCTGATCGTCACTGCGCCAAGACTGCTTGGCAGCGGTAAGGCCTGGTTTTCCGATGACAGCCGACCACTTGACGGTGCGCTTGCTCTTCGCATCGACCAGACCCATGCCGTTGGCGGCGATCTCTGGATTGAGGCGTATCCGAGGTAAATATGTTTACGGGAATTATTCAGGACATCGGCATAATCAGGCGGCTTCAGCGCAAAGGCGACAACACCGAATTAACCGTCTTCTCAGACAAGCTCGCCCACGACATCAAGATCGGTGATTCAGTTGCCATCTCCGGAGTCTGCCTCACAGCGAGCGCCGTTGATCCGAAGGCGCATCAGTTTATCGTCACTGCCGTCTCTGAGACGTTGCAGCGCGCGACACTCGGCGATCTGACGGGTGGCGCCCACATCAATCTCGAACTCGCGCTGCAACCGACCAGTCGACTTGGCGGTCACTTTGTGCAGGGGCATGTCGACACCGTAGGCCGCTGTTCCGCCGTGCTACAACGCGCCGGAAGTTGGGAGATTCGTTTCGACTTCCCGCAGGAGTACGGGCATTACATCGTCGAAAAAGGATCAATCGCGATCGACGGAGTTAGTTTGACGATCTATGATGTCAAACCGACGCAGTTTGCCGCCAGTATAATTCCGCACACTTGGGAGTCAACCACCCTACGTCTGCTGAAAGTGGGGATGCGCGTCAATCTCGAATTTGATCTGATCGCCAAGTACATTGCCAAAATGACCGGTTTACAGATAACCGACACGATCACTCTTGACAGACTGAGAGAATATGGATACTAACAATAAATACGAGGTGGAAGAAAGATGAGTGACCTCACTCTTAAGCGGGGACGAGATCGAGTATTCGATGACGTCTCGGACGCGATCGCCGACATCAAAGCAGGCAAGATTATTATCGTCTGCGATGATGAAGATCGCGAAAACGAGGGGGATTTCATTTGCGCTGCGGAGAAAGTCACTCCCGAGGCGATCAACTTTATGGCGATGCACGGTCGCGGCCTGGTCTGTCTGCTCTTGACAAGACCAACGCTGGAGCGGTTACACCTGATGCCGATGACGCAGTACAACACCGCCAAACTCGGAACCCGCTTCACGGTCAGTGTTGACGCCGTGCACGGCACAACCACCGGCATTTCCGCGTTTGACCGCGCCGAGACCATTCGCCAGATTATGTCTGACGATTGCCGACCGGAGGACATGGCGCGCCCCGGGCATGTGTTCCCGATTGAAGCGCTTCCCGGCGGAGTGCTGGCGCGCGCCGGCCACAGCGAAGCGTCTGTTGATCTGGCGCGCTTGGCCGGACTGAAACCGGCAGGTGTCCTTTGCGAAATCATGTCGAAGGACGGAACTATGGCCAAGGTCGACGAGTTGCGCGGAATCGCCGACCGCTTTGATCTCAAGATGATCACCGTGCAGGCCCTGATCGCTCATCGTCATCGGGTCGACAAACTGATTCAGAAGATGGTTGAAGTTGATTTCCCGACCAAGCATGGCCCTTTCCGCTTGCACTTATACAAATCGGAAATTGATGAGCATCATCACGTGGCGTTGGTCAAAGGTGATATTAGTGGTCAGGAAAATGTCCTCGTTCGCGTTCATTCGCAGTGTCTGACCGGCGACGTCTTCGGCTCCAGTCGTTGCGATTGTGGAGATCAACTGGGAGCGGCGATGGAGATGATCGACCGCGAAGGCACGGGTGTCCTGCTCTATATGCGTCAGGAGGGGAGAGGAATCGGATTGGCGAACAAGATTCTGGCGTACGGCCTGCAAGATCAGGGTCGAGATACGGTTGAAGCCAATAACGAGCTTGGTTTCAAAGACGATCTGCGCGACTATGGCATCGGCGCACAAATTCTGGTCGATCTCGGTCTGTCGACGATTCGATTGATTACTAATAACCCCCGCAAAATCATCGGTCTGGAGGGCTATGGCCTGACGGTAACCGAACGTGTTCCCTCCGAGATGCCGCCGACACGAGAAAACGTCCGCTATCTCGAGACTAAACGGGATAAACTAGGTCACTTATTTGATAAACTGAGGTGAGTATATGGGTAAGATTATTAAGGGCGAATTGATCGCCCACGATCTGCGCTTTGCGCTGTGCGTTTCCCGGTTCAATTCGTTTCTGACTGAGCGCTTGCTGGAGGGAGCCATTGACTGTCTGGCACGCCATGGAGCGAAAGATGATAGCTTCGACACCTACTGGGTGCCCGGTTCGTTTGAGTTGCCATACGTTGCCGCCAAGCTACTGGAAAAGTCGCGCTACGATGCCGTCATCTGTCTGGGCGCTGTAGTTCGTGGTGACACACCGCATTTCGATTTTATCGCTGGCGAAGTCACCAAGGGGATCGCTTCGCTGTCGCTCAAATCGGGCGTTCCGGTGATTTACGGCGTTATCACCGTCGATACGCTCGAGCAGGGTATCGAACGTGCCGGTACCAAGGCAGGAAACAAGGGATGGGATGCGGCGCTGTCGGCTATCGAAATGTCCAACCTCTACAAGGCGCTGTAGCGCAGATGGGACAACGTAAGAAAGCCCGCGAACTGGTACTCAAATGTCTCTATGCCCATGATTCGACCGGCGAGTCGGTCGATTCGATTTGTGAGGCTTTGATCGGTACTGCCGAACTTGCGGAAGACTCACAGCGCTTTGCCGAGCAACTCTTTCGCAAGGCCGCCGAGAACACTCAACAACTGGATGAAAAGATCGCTGCTTTTTCCCAGAACTGGGACATCGAACGCGTTGCAATGGTTGATCTCTGTATCTTGCGTATTGCGATCTGCGAGTTCACCAGTTTTCCCGACATTCCGGTGAAGGTGTCGATCAATGAAGCTGTGGAATTGGCGAAGAAATACTCCACTCAGCAATCGTCCCGATTTGTCAACGGTATTCTGGATGCCGTCTACAAGAGCCTGGAGCACGACTAGGACTGCGAGTTTCGCAGAAAAATCGGCCGGGCACTAGTCATGGGGGATGCTCGTGATACCAAGGCAGGGAAATCAAGGGCGCAGTAGCGGCATTTCCCACCGGCGACTTTTCCGTTTGCTATCGAGCGTTGGCGTTGTATATTCCGCGCCGAAATTGTTTCGTCCGCCCTGCTAGACAAGGGTATACTGGTTAATGTGATGTAGGCGACTCTCCTTGAGGAGGTAGAATTGGCGCAGTACAAATTTGGGTTAAGTACGGATAAGATCGATAAGGTTAATCTCGGCCTGGGAATATTCGTTTATCTGTTTACTTTCATTGTCTATCTAATGACGGTGCAGCGGACAGTCTCGTTTTGGGATTGCGGCGAGTTTGTCGCTTGCTCGGCAATCCTCGGAATTCCCCATCCCCCGGGAGCGCCGCTCTGGGTACTGATCGGTAGGATTTTCACCATGTTGCCGACGGCAGCCGACATCGGCTTTCGCATCAATCTAATCTCGGTATTGACGTCCGCCGGCTCGGCGATGTTCGGCTATTTCGTCATTGTCAAGTTGGTTCGCGACTGGTTCGGCGAGACCATCACCGAAGTGCAGCGACTCGGTATGTATGCTGCGGGCCTGTTCGGCTCCCTCGTCATGGCCTTCGCTTACAGTAACTGGAATTCCGCTATTGAGGCTGAAGTCTACGGCGCAGCGATGTTGTTGATGATGATAATCATCTGGGCGACCCTCTGCTGGGCGGAACGGCGTGACCAGCCGGGCGCCAATAAGTGGCTGATCTTGATTGCCTATCTGAGCGTGCTCTCAATCGGCATTCACTTGACTACATATCTGATCATGCCGTTCATTTACTTGATGATAATTCTTATCAGCGAAAAGCTGCGGCGTGACTGGCGCATCTGGGTGACGGGATTAGTACTGCTAAGCATTGTGATCTCTATCCCACTCTTTATCTACAGTGTCCCCATCTGGTTGCTGATCTGCACCGCGATCTATCTTACGAAACGGAACCCTGTCTGGGCCTTGCCGTTCTATCTGATGGTGGCGGCCTTTGCGGGTTGGACTTGCCAGTCATACATCATTATTCGCGCCAACGAAAAACCGGCGATCAATGAAAACGCTCCCGACAATTGGAGCAAGTTCATGGGCTACGTCGAACGCAAGCAGTATGGTCAGGGTTCGATGATCCTTCGCATGTTTACTCGGCGTGGAACCTTGGCAAATCAATTTGGCCGGCACGAGCACATGGGCTTCTGGGGCTACTTCGAGAATCAATACGGAATTACCAAGACCGCGTTCACATTTACACTTTTCCCGCTGGGACTTTGGGGTCTTTGGGAGCTATGGATAAGGAGGAAGGAGAAAGGGGTTCCTTTCTTCCTTATGGTGCTCGCCGCAACCGTGGGGATGGTCTTGTATATGAACTTTGCGGACGGCACAATGGCAGGCAAGCTTCTTAACGACGAGGCCTATCTGGAAGTGCGCGACCGAGATTATTTCTGGCAACCCGGCTTCATTCTGTTTGCGATGGCAATCGGGCTTGGTTTTGCAGCGCTTTGGGACATCCTCTATCGTATATTTGTCACCAAAGGAGCGCCAAAGGCGGTCTATGGAATGTTCGTCTTCCTGTTCGTGCCGCTGCTGGCTCTCAAGGCCAACTATCATGAAAACGACCGCTCCGATAATTATGTCTCATTGGATTATGCCTACAATCTGCTAATGTCTGCCGACAAAGATGCCGTCGTATTTACCAACGGCGACAATGATACCTTCCCTCTCTGGGCGCTGCAATGTGCCTACGGTATTCGCAAGGACGTTCGCGTTGCCAACCTGTCGCTGATCAACACCGACTGGTATATCAAGCAACTGAAGAACGAAATGGGCGTCCCCATCAGTTTCTCCGATGCGCAGATCGAAAACATGCGTCCGTATCGCACGTCCGATGGCAAGATAGCCCGCGTGCAAGATACTATGATTGACAATATCATTGAAACCAATCGCTGGAACGTGCCCATTCACTTCGCTACCACCGTTTCTGACGACAATCGCATGTACAAGGGCAAGTCGATCGACGATCATCTGGAAATGATTGGCATGATGTATCGCGTCAAAAAGGACTCGGGCAAGGAGATGGTCGACGTCGATGGCACCGTCGGCCTGTATCAGAACACCTTCCGTTTTCGTGGTGTCGCGGATTCGACCGTATTCAAAGACGAAAACGCTGCACGTCTTACTAACAATTATTCCGCGGGTTTTCTCATGGCCTCCGAGGCGTTGCGTAAGAAGGGTGATCATGATCGCGCCATCCAACTGGCCAAGCAGTCGTTGGAAGTGGTCCCCGGGCAGTGGCAGACGTATGCTTATCTGATGCAGCTCTACACTGACATGGATTCGCTGTCGCGCGCCGAGGAGATTGCTCGCAGTGCCCCGCGTTCGGTTGATGTGGAGATGGGCTGGATAGCGATTGCCACCGACATTTGGCAGAACAAGAAAGACAAGGCGCGTGCCTATCAGATTCTGAATGGCATTCTCGAGCGAAATCCGAAACATGAGAATGCCTATCAGCAGTTGCTAAGAATCTACTATCAGGATAAACAATATGATTCGCTGGAAAACCTGCTTAATCGTTGGGCATCTACTCATCCCAATGAAACCGATGTTCAGGACGCGCTTGCCGAAGTTAGGAGACTAAAAAGCACGGATACGTTGCGTACCGGCGTTCGGGTCAGACAAGTTGACGTCCCGCGCGACACACAGTAGGACCGGAACGTAGTTGCGAATACTGGCGATCAATTGGCAAGACCTCACGCACCCTCAGGCGGGTGGCGCCGAGGTTCATCTGGAGGAAATACTCAGGCGGGTAGTGAGTTGGGGACACGAAGTGTCACTGGCTTGCTGCACTTATCCCGGCTGCAAAACTCGTGAACGCATCGGCGGAATGGAGGTCTATCGCAGGGGAGGGCGACAGACTTTCAACTTCATCGCGCCGACTTTGATCCGCCAGATTCTTGATGAAAGACCGCATGATCTTCTCGTGGAGGACATCAACAAAATACCGTTCTATCTTCCGATGTTTTTCAAGATGCCGCATCTGGCTGTTATTCCTCACCTGTTCGGTAGAAACATCTATCAGGAAGCTAACCCGGTGATCGCCAGCTATGTCTATTTCGCCGAGAAACCGATCAAGAGTGTCTATCGCAAGTCCGGTTTTCTGGCGATCAGTGAATCGACGCGTCTCGATTTGGTTGCGCGCGGAATCGCCGCGGACAAGATCGGCGTCGCCGAGTGTGGTGTTGACCATGACATGTATAATCCTGAGCAGCCAGTGGTCAAGTACGATCACCCGACAATTGTCTATCTCGGACGCATCAAGAAATACAAGGCGGTGCATCATCTTGTTCAGGCGTTGCCCGCCATACAGAAATCGGTACCGAATGTGCGCGCCTTGATTGTGGGCGATGGCGACTATATGGAATCGCTAAAGCAAATTGTGGCGAGACTCGGGCTGCAGGATATCGTGGAACTAACCGGTTTCGTGAATTCGGCGGAGAAACTGACTCATTTGCGACGATCCCATGTCTCGGTCTATCCTTCTCCTAAAGAAGGGTGGGGAATTACGAATATTGAAGCCAATGCCTGTGGCACACCGGTGGTAGCGGCGAATTCACCTGGGTTGAAGGACTCAGTAAGCCCGGGAAAATCAGGGCTGTTGTACCAGTATGGCAGCATCGAAGAGCTTGCTCAACAAGTTGTTCGAGTGCTGACGGACAAGCCGCTTTATCAGTCGCTGTCGCAGGGCGCTTTGGAGTGGGCGAACCGTTTCACCTGGGATGATTGTGCGCGGCGCTCATTCGCTGTGATGGAGAAGACCCTTACCGAGTGGGGCAAGCATGCGTAGGAAGCTGTTTGTCTTGATCGGCCTCTTGATTGGCGTCTTGTGTATTTATTGGTTCTTCCAGAAGGTTGAGTGGGGGCAAGTCTATGGGGCATTGCGCGGAGCTAACTACTGGTGGCTGATCCCTAACGTCGCGTCCATCTTTATCGCCATGCTCTTGCGCGCTTGGCGATGGGGTTATATGGTAAACCCTTTGAAGAGATGCTCTTTTCATGGTCTCTATGCAGCGACAATGATCGGTTTCATGGCTTCGAATGTGTTGCCGATGCGGCTGGGTGAGTTCGTACGACCTATGTCTTTGGGCAGAATCGAAAACGTATCACGCTCTGCGGCACTGGCCACGACTCTGGTCGAGCGCGTCTTTGACCTGTTGACATTGTTGGCCCTATTTACGGCCATCTTGCTCTTCAAGAAGTTTCCGGATACTCCAGCATTACATAATCTGGAGAGGGCGGGTTGGGCATTCTTCATTGTGACATTCGTTGCCGTGGTCCTGATGGTGCTGCTCAAGGTTAAGACCGAGCTGACCTTGCGATGGGTGAATAAGATATTCAACATCTTCCCAGAGAGGATTCACGAGATTTTGAACGATATCGTAGTTAAGTTTGCCTCTGGGCTGCAAGTTCTCTCCGATACAAAAGCGATTCTGATAATCTCCATACAGTCGATTGCCCTCTGGGTGATCATGGCGCTATCAAACTACTTGATCTTCCTCGCTTTCGATATGTCGTTTCTACCTCTGGACGCTTCTTTCGTGGTCCTTGCGGTTGTGTCTGTCGGAATCATGCTGCCCAACGCGCCAGGTTTTATTGGTGCATATCAGCTCCTAACAATCCTGAGTCTCAGCCTTTACGACGTACCAGCAGATAGAGCCGCCGCCTGCAGCATCGTCATGTGGGCAACGCAGTATTTCACCATTACACTTGCCGGTCTCTACCACCTCAAGCAAGAACATCTCTCACTCAAGGAAGTCGAAGACGCTACTGTCGGCGACTAGGAATCAGTCAATTATACGGCGCGTAGCGTCACGCAAACGTTTACTTGAACGCAGTATGTGAGTTCGAGCGCAAATCGGAGGCCATCTTGACTATGCCCCATGCGGTTGCACCGAGAGGGACGCACGCAACGAACTCTTTTCGATGCGGCAACATAGAAACCGAACCGATCCTCCTCACGAAACTGGCATGTGTGACTTACCCGTAGCTGAGAATTCGCTGATATTCAACAAGTCCGCGAGACAGGCGCGATACAGTTCGCTGCCTCTCCTAACTATCGAATGGACTAATTCTCTCAGCCGCCGAACATATAGCGGACGAGGAAACCCACGTCGGCAATCGTGACGCTGTCGTCGCCGTCGAAATTGCCGTGCAGGTAGTCCAGCGGTGCAGGGCCGCCGTCGAACACGTATGATATAAGATAAACAATGTCGGCGATGTTAAATCTACCGTCACCGTTGCAGTCGGCATAGACGCCAAACTTCTGCCGAATTGACACGCTGCCATCGTGCATATTGGCGCCGCGAACATTGACGGGATCGCCCGGAATTATACAGCCATGCAGAGTGCCTCCGAGATGAGGGTCGAGGTCGGTGATGTTGTTGCCCAAATGGTCGTACACAAACCGGCCGTGCCACACTGTATCCGCGAGCACAGAACCGAGAGTATTGCTGGTGCAGTCTTCCCAATAGAAATTGACTGCGGCAGTTGAACCAGCCTTAAGCGTGTCGGTCGTGACCTTAAAGTTTAACTTTAGAATTTGCCCGAATTGCGATAAACAAGAAGGATGTGCGCCGCCGTTGACGAGATCAGCCACGGCTGTCACTTGGACAAGGCGCGTATCACACGGGCTGCACGGGAGGAGGGTGTAGCTGAACGACTCCCAATGGCAGGGAACCAAGTCATTGCCAATCGTGGCGTTGACAAGATTCAGGCGTGTGGCGTCATAGGCGACAAGGAATTTGTACGAGCCGAACACCTCGCTACCGCTTGAAAGATCGATTGCCACGGTCACGGGGTCCCCGATTCTAACATCGCTGACGTTTTGCGCAGCAATGTCGAAAGGTGTCATGGGGCTGTTTGCGTACAGAGACGCAGCCAGCAGCGTGATCGCCAGAACCGTCATGAAGATCGATTTCAAGCCATTGTCTATCATGTATCTCTCCGTCTCGTAAACGGGTAAGTCCCGAATGTGGTTTTGCCCGCTGGCAATATAATGTATCGGTCAATTATGTAAAGCGGTTTCTTCTTGGTGTGCAGAGATTGGGCAGCGTTTGTTGGCTCAACGGCGACTCCATAAGCTTATTGTTAGCAATATGATACGCGGTTATTATAAAGTGGTAGTTGAAAATTCGGATAAGGAATGAAGACTCAAGCGGCTCAGGCCACGCGTGGAGAGGCCACAGCTAAGCAAATACGTTGTCAACGATCGCGGACAATTCCCGCCAATCGGCAATCACATAATCCGGGATAATGCCGTCGGTTTCGGAAGCCCAACAGCCCGTGTAGAGCACTGCCGTCATGCTAAGTCTCTTAGCGCCAAGCACATCATGTGCCAAGAGATCACCGCAGTGAATGGCATTGGCCGGTTCGATGCCAAGTTGGTTCAGCGCCGTCATAAACGCGTGTTCATGCGGTTTGGCTCGTCCCGATTCATTGGAGAAAGAAAACGCGCTGAAGTATTGCAGCAGGCCGTGATGCCCAAGATGCTTCCGCAGCACGCTGCCGGGTGTATAGCCCGTGTCGGAGACGATACCGAGAGGATACTGGCGGCTTAAGATTGCTAGCGTTTCTGCAATATTGGGTGTTGGCAGCGGGCCGAGCATAAGTCCCAGTTCGCCGAATTCGTGTGCCAATGGTTCGAGTTGAGTAGTGGTCAATTTGATGTCGTAATGGTTCAGCACGAATTCAAGTCGTTCCTCCAGAGTTGGCGTCCGCTGTTCACCGTGATAGATGGCATGAAACCAAGGTTTCGCGGCGGCAAATCCGGCGTCAAGATTCTCCGGTGGGTTGAAGCCGTTTGCGATCAGGTATTCGTGCATCATCATCCTGCGGGCGGTCATGGTTTCCCGCTCGCGGGTATCATCAACCAGCGTCTGCCAATAGTCGAAGGTTATCGCGCGTTTCATGAAGTTGTCTCTCCCGGTTTGTTCCTTTCTCCTGCAATATACGATTTCCTCTTGCTCGTGCAACCGACTACTGTGCATACGCGAGTTCGCTGCGTCAGTTACTCCTTGCTTCAAGACGATCGGCAGGCATATTGGCAGGATGCGTCGCGTGTTAGTTACCATTCCTGCCTACAACGCTGCCACCACCCTGCGCGAATTGATTGTGCAGATTCGACGCCACCACCAGACTCTCGACATCCTTGTTGTGGATGATGGCTCGACAGACGGTTCCGGAAGGGTGGCGCTGTCGGCAGGAGCGGTAGTCCTCACCCAACTCGAAAATCGCGGCAAGGGAGAGGCGCTCAAAACCGGCTTCGCCTATGCCATAGAGCATGACTTCGATGCGGTCATCACGCTTGATGCCGACCTTCAACACGATCCAGCCGAAATCCAATACTTCTTAAATGCCTACTCAAATGATCGAACGATTCTGGTTGGCATACGGCGGCGTGATAAGACGATGCCGTTCGCCCGCAAGGTGTCGAACTCGCTGACGTCGTTCGTGTCGTCAGTCTTCTGCGGTGTTCGCATCCTCGACAGCCAGTCGGGTTATCGTCTCATACCGACGGCCATTCTGAAGAACCTCACGTTGTCATCCTCCCGCTTTGATTTAGAACCGGAGCTGCTAATCAAAGCTGCGCGCGCGGGATATGATGTCAAGTCGGTAGAAATCAGCACGATCTATCACGCTGGCCGCAGTTGGATCAACCCGCCCATCGACACGATTAGATTCTTGATAATGCTGGTGAAATCGCTATTTTGGTGACCCATGTTGGCGCTACTTACTAACGACGACGGATTTCAGGCCGAAGGATTATTGCGGTTGCGCAAAGAGATTGCCAAAGTGTGCGACGTGATAGTCGTGGCGCCGGTTGCGGATCAGTCAGCGGCGGGACATTCCCTGACACTGCAACGCCCCTTGCGGCTGAACGAAATCAGCGAAGGTTACTATAGTGTTGACGGCACGCCTACGGACGCCGTGATGGTCGCCGTGCACGGTATCCTCAACAACAAGCTCCCCGACATTCTGATTTCGGGCATCAACCGTGGACCGAATATGGGGGATGACGTCACCTACTCCGGAACGGTTTCGGCGGCGTTTGAAGGAGCGATTCTAGGGATTCCTTCGATCGCGGTCTCCTCGGTGCCGTTTGACGACATTGACTATGCCGCGATGGCTCGTTTCACTCGCAGGCTGACGCAGAAGGTACTTCACAAGGGATTGCCCCGTTTCTCATTGTTAAATGTCAACATCCCCAATCCACCGAATGGCAAATACGCCGGTGTCAAGATCACTCGTTTGGGGAAACGAGTATACCGCGATATCATCGTTGAGAAGATTGATCCGCGCGGGAGAAAGTATTATTGGATTGCCGGTGAGCCTGATTGGCATCATTTCGAGCAATCAGATTTTTCCGCTACGAGTGAAGGGTTCATTTCGATCACGCCGCTCAAGATGGACATGACTGATTACGAGCTGATGCAGCATTTGGAGAAGTGGAAGTTGTAAGGTGTGAGCCAAAGTGAGGGAAGGCAGGCGGTGAGTATCAAGGTTGATCATGAACCGTCATTGCGAGGAGTCGCTGGGGAATCGGTGGGAGGTGGGGGACGACGAAGCAATCTCGTCTCTTGGTTTTGTGACGTTCTCGTCTGGGGGAGATAAATATGGATCGGCAGTTCTACGTGTATATCATGACCAATGCGCGTAACATCGTGCTGTACACAGGCGTCACAAATGATCTGATACGTCGAGTCTTTCAACATCGAGAGGATATTTGTTCTGGGTTCGCCACGAAATACAAGACTATCAAGTTGGTGTACTACGAAGTCTGTCAGGAGGCCTACGGCGCAATCAGGCGCGAAAAACAGATCAAGAGCGGTTCGCGGCAGGATAAAATTGATCTGATCAACAACATGAATCCGAAATGGGAGGACTTGTATCCTCGGCTTTGAGATTGCTTCGTCGTCTGGCAGCTGCCGGACTCCTCGCAATGACGAGCCGCAGGAAGAGGTCGAGGGGAATGTAGAGAAGCGCGCTGGAAGACGCTGGAACAGTTCGAGAGCCAAAGAAACATCCATCACATCGACCTATATTTGGCGTAACAATTTCCTTGCGAAAGTTGTTGCCCGGATTTATCTTCGGGCGATTTTTTCGGGGGCTGTCGTAGGCCTTTGTAATGACGTCAAAGTCAAAGAGAGAAAACGAATTGATGGTAATATACATCGCCCGGAAGACGGGTGATAGAAAGGTGACAAAGTGAGTCTAAGCCCCACATTCTTTATCGGCTTTGTCTATGCTATCTCGGCAATCTCACTTCTGTTCGCTCTATACCTTGCCAGGAAGGTTCTCAAGAGTGACACAGGGACCGCCCAGATGCGCGAAGTGTCGGACGCGATCAAGGAAGGCGCCAGCGCCTTTGTCCGAAAGCAGTACACCACGATCGGCTATCTGGCGATCGGCGCGGCCATTCTGATTTTCGTTCTGTATCAGTTTGGTCTCAAAGATTCTAATGCCATGAAAGTTACGATCGCATTTGTGATCGGCGCGGCGGCATCCTCAATCGCCGGTATCATCGGCATGTATATCTCGGTGCGGTCGAACATCCGGACAGCTTCGGCGGTAAGGACGAGTCTAAACGGCGGTTTGCAGATGGCATTGCGCGGTGGCGCTGTATCCGGCATCACTGTGGTTTCCATGAGTCTGCTTGGCGTCGGCGGACTGTTCGCTATTTATGGCGGTTTGGCTAGCGCTGGTGCTGCGGAAGCAACCACAGTACCATTGCAGATCGTTGGCTTCGGTTTCGGCGCCAGTTTTGTGGCGCTGTTCGCTCAGCTTGGCGGCGGTATCTTCACCAAAGCTGCGGATGTCGGCGCCGATCTGATCGGCAAAGTTGAATCCGGTCTTCCGGAGGATGATCCTCGCAATCCGGCTGTCATCTCCGATCTCGTCGGTGACAACGTCGGCGACTGCGCCGGTCGTGGCGCTGATTTGTTTGAGTCGATCTCGGCGGAGAATATCGGCGCGATGATTCTGGGCATGGCTCTCTGGCCGCTATTCGGTTTGTACGGTATTCTCTTCCCGCTGGTCGCGCGTGCTTTCGGTCTTATCGCGACAATGGTTGGCGTGATGGTCGT